>Ga0316198_10000041_pt1 | contig 47773 bp, 47 predicted proteins | sample OudBieAanoxic_MG_FD_204935 | JGI IMG/M metagenome (GOLD analysis project Ga0316198, IMG submission 204935) | Coastal sediment microbial communities from Oude Bieten Haven, Netherlands - site A anoxic | ecosystem: Environmental > Aquatic > Marine > Coastal > Sediment | place: Netherlands... | reverse complement strand
GCCAGGTGTCGTGGCCATGCCGATCGAACCGCCACCTCGCTTGGATTCGTGCGTGCCGTGACCCACGGTCCCAGCGCCGGCGAAGTTGTGTCGCCGCATGACGCCCGTGAAGCCGCGACCCTTGCTGTTGGCCGAGACATCGACGAACTGGCCGTCCTGGAAAATGTCCGCGGCGCCCAGGGTCTGACCGACCTCGAAGCGCTCGAGAAGCGACTCGTCGATGCGGAACTCGCGAACGACACGCTGCGGGGCCACGCCGGCCTTCTTGAAAGCGCCCGCCTCGGGCTTGCTCACGAGCTTCTCGCGACGGCTACCGAACCCGAGTTGCAGAGCGGAGTAGCCGTCTTTTGCAGGGGTACGCTTGCCTACAACGACGCAGGGGCCTGCCTTGATCGCAGTGACGCGCCGGACCTCCCCGTCGTCGAGGAAGATTTGAGTATTGCCAAGCTTGGTGCCGATGAGGCCGGGATTCGTATTCACAGGTGTTCTCCCCGGGAAAAGGGCCGCAAAGATAGTGATGCGGGGGGGCGAGTCAAGGCGGACGCGTCCGTCCGTCCAAAGCCCCGATTACTCATGGATTCCGAAGATCCGGATTGCGTTTTCGTAGCTGCTTCGCGCCAGGTCCTCGGGGTCTTCGCCCCTGAGCCTTGCGATACAGGCTGCCGTATAGGCTACATAGGCGGGTTCATTGCGTTTTCCCCGCCTGGGTATCGGGGCCAAATAGGGGGCGTCGGTCTCGATCAGGAGGGCATCTGCTGGCTGCTTGAGGGCTGCTTCCTGGACGGCGACCGCCTTCTTGAAGGTGACGATCCCGCTAAAGGAAGACACAAAACCAAGATCGAGCGCCGCTCGAGCAAACGGTGCGTCTTCACTGAAGCAATGGATGATGCCGCCCACGTCCTTCGCTTGCTCTTCGCGCAAGATCCGGAGCGTGTCTTTGGGCGCCGAGCGCGTGTGAATGACCAGCGGCTTCCTGAGCTCCCTGGCGATCGCGATCTGTCGTCGAAAAGCCTCTTCCTGAGCGGAGTGGGGCGAGTGGTCGTAGTGGAAATCGAGCCCGGTTTCGCCGATGGCGACCACCGTTGGGTCTGTGCCTGCATCCCGAATCGCGTCGCAGAGCGAGTCGTCGAGGTGCTTGGCGTCATGAGGGTGGACTCCGACCGTCGCCGAGATTCGATCGGGATGCTGTCGGGCGATCTCAATCGCCGACTTGACCGAAGACGGATCGCTCGCACAGCCAATGCTGGTAATTCGCCGCACGCCCGCTTCCTCGGCGCGCTCGAGCACGGCGTCGAGCTCTCCGAAGAGGCGCGGGTCATCCAGATGGCAATGGGTGTCGAAAAGCATCGCTCGGCTTAGCTCTGAGGGTGCTTCGCTTGACGCAGCGACGCAAGCAAGGCCATTGCTTCTGCACTTTTCGGTGCGAGTTGCTCCAGTGTGGTCTCGTAGACCGGCCTTTCGTTGCTGCGGCTCTTCGGGAACGCCCGGGCTAGGTCTGGTATCAGCGATGTGAGGCCGAGCTCTCCGACGAGCTCCACGGCGTACTGCCGAGCCTCGATACGCCAGCTTCGGACGAGCTTTCGAATCACCTCGGTCCCTGCGGGGTCACCCAGCCTAACCAGGGCGCGCGCCGCCGCCGCGCGCAAGATAGGGGAGCGCCAAGGATGGGTTGCGAGCCGCGAGAGCGCGGCGAGGGAGTCTCGGTCTTCGAGGTCCCCAAGTCCGACGGCGGCCACGAAGGCTCGGTCCGGCTGGGCTAGGGATGCTCGCAGGGTCGGGGCGCCTCGCGCGTCCCCCAGGGTTGCGAGGCTTGTCGCCGCAGCGAAGCGCACAGCATCCGAAGAGCCCTCTAACGAGCTCGCGATCGCCTCGACGCTGTCGGTCGCGCCGAGCTCGCCGAGGCACTGTATTGCGAGCACCCGGACTTCCTCGTCTGCGTCTCCGAGAGCCCTCGCGATCCGATTGGATTGCTCCGCGCCCAGGTACGACAAGGTCCAAATCGCCGAGAATCGCATCTCCGGACGGGGATCGTCGAGTAGATCTGCGATTGAATCGGCGCCCTGTTCCGGTGCGATCCGGCCGACGGCGAGCACAGCCGTTTGACGGGCGCCCATGTGCTCGTCATCGAAGGCCTCGAGCAAGGTGCTCAGGGCCTCGACGGCGCCGAGCTCACCGAGCGACTCGTACGCGGCCTCGCGCACCGCGCCGACCTCATCTGCGGCGAGGCTCAACAGTCCTTCGATCGCTTCGTCTCTTCTTTCCGAAGGTGGCTCAGCAAGCCGCGCAGCCGCCGCGCCTCGAAATCGCGGCTGCTGAGCTCGCACGTCTCGAAGCGCCGCGTCGAACGTCGGTGCGAGGGGCGGGATCACTTGGCGGGTGATCCAGGTTCGACGTCTTTGTCGACGCCGAGAACGCACAGACCGCTGCCGTCGCTGGCCGCAAGCACCATTCCCTGTGACTCTAGGCCCATCAGCTTGCGGGCCTTGAGGTTGGCAACGATGATGACTCGCCGGCCGACCAGGTCTTCGGGCGCGTAGTGCTCGGCGATGCCGGCTAGAATCTGACGCGGCTCTGCTTCGCCTGCGTCGACGAGAAGCCGGATCAGCTTCTTGCTCTTTTCGACCCCCTCGGCCTCTTTTACCAGGGCCACGCGAAGGTCGACCTTCATGAAGTCATCGAAGTCGATGAGCTCGTCTCTGGCTTGTTCGGTTTCTGTCATGGCGGCTGCCTTTTTCTGTTCGGCCTTGGGAGCCTCGACGCCGAGACGCTCCAAGATCGATTTCTCCTGCGCCTCGTCGAACCTCGGAAAGAGCGGAGTAGGGGCCTGGGTTTGGGTGCCCGGCCGGAGCCCGCCCCAGGCGCTGGGCCAGAGGTCGACCTGTTCAGTCGGAAGCAGCGGGGGCATTCCAAGTTGCGCGCGAAGCTCGTTGCACTTCTCGGGCATCACCGGGAACAGCATGATCGAGAGCCATCTTAGCGTTTCGAGCACCGTGTAACAGACTTGCTCGAGCCGTGTCCGGTCGTCCTGCTTGGCGAGCTTCCATGGTTCGGTCGAGTCGACGTACTTGTTTGCCGCCGAAACGAGCTCCCAAATGGTGTCGAGCGCGCGGTGGAAGGCGAGGGCTTCCAAGTGCTTCGCTGCTTCGGCCGATGCGGCCTGCGCCTTGTCGATCAGTTGCCGATCGCTTGCATCGAGAGTGTCTAGGTCGACCTTCGGCACCCGCCCGTCGAAGTTCTTTTTGAGAATGCTAGCGACGATTCGGTTCATCAGATTGCCGAGGCCGTTGGCAAGCTCGCCGTTGTATCGATTGAGCAAGTTGCGGTGGCTGAAGTCGCCGTCCTGGCCGAACCCGACCTCTCGCATGAAATAGTAACGCAGGACGTCGGCGCCGACCGCTTCGACCAAGGGGCCTGGCGGAAGGAAGTTGCCGAGGGACTTCGACATCTTCTCGCCGTTCACCGTGAGCCAGCCGTGGGCCCAAATCTGCGTAGGGAGCCGGATGCCCGCGCTCATCAAGAAGGCGGGCCAGTAGATCGTGTGGAAGCGAAGGATGTCCTTGCCGACGATGTGAATGATCTCTTCGGACGATTGCCAGAACTCGTCGTAGAGCGGAGCCTTGCCTTCCTCGGCGGGGCCGCCCAGCGCGCTCACGTAGTTCATCAGGGCATCGAGCCAGACATAGACGACGTGCTCGGGATCCTCCGGCACAGGGATGCCCCAGCGGAAGCTCGTCCGCGAAATCGACAAGTCACGCAGGCCTTCTTTGACGAAGGACTTCACCTCGTTGAAGCGGGCCTCGGGCCGGACGAAATCCGGATGCGATTCGTAGTAGTCGAGAAGCGGTTGCGTGTATTTGCTCAGACGGAAGAAGTAGCTGCGCTCCTTGATGCGCTCCACGGGCTTCTGATGAATCGGACAGAGATTGCCCTCGAGTAGCTCCTTTTCGGTCTTGAACGATTCGCAGCCGACGCAATACCAGTCCTCGTAGTCGTCGAGGTAGATGTCGCCGCTGGCCTCCATCAGCTTCCAGAGGGCCTGAACGTTCTCGTGGTGCTGGGGCGATGTCGTGCGGATGAAGCCGTCGTGGGCGCATCCGAGCTCCTCCCAAGCGAGCCGGAACGGCGCAGCCATCTTGTCGACGAAGTCTTGCGGAGCGAGCCCCTCTTCCTTTGCTCGACGTTCGATCTTGAGACCATGCTCGTCCAGGCCGGTCAGGAAATAAGAGGGTCTGCCTCGAAGGCGCTTGTACCGTGACACCACGTCGGCCGCGACGGTGGAGTACGCGTGCCCGATGTGCGGCCGATCGTTCACGTAGTAGATCGGTGTGGTGACGTAGAAGGGACGAGCCATTTCGCGCCCGAGACTAGCCAATATCGGCAGAGATGCCAGCTAGCGAAGGTTTCGGAGACCAAAGAGCAAAGAGTCGAGCGCAACTTGCTTGTTCGCGTTCTTCTGCATGGATCGCACGCAGTTGTGAATCCGGGACACGCGCGCGGCGGCAGCGCTCGAAGAAATGGGCAGGGCTCGCTCCCGCAGCTCATCTGCTCTTGCCGAGAAACCAAGCTCTTCGGGGGGCAGACCGAGGGAAGTCGCCGCGAGGTCCCTGTAGAAGCCTTGGAGTGTCAGCAGTGCGAGCTCGAGGTCGTCGCGTCGCGCCAAGTGCTCGGAGAGCTCGACCAAAACCCCCGGCCCGGTGCCGCTAATCGCGTCGTCGATCGAGAATACCAGGTCGGTCAGCGCATTCACCGCGCCATCGCTCGCAAGGGCAAGCGCGACGTCGGCGCGGCCGGCGCTCAGGGCAATCGCAGGTCCAATGCAGTCCTCTGGCACTCCCTCCGATTCGAGTATGTCCCGGAGAACCGACTGCGGGAGGCGCGCGAAACGAACGCGTTGGCAGCGCGATCGAATCGTAGGCAAGAGCGAGTCGGGGCGTTCCGAAGTGAGAATGAAGTGCACGTTTGGGCGCGGTTCTTCGAGTGTCTTGAGCAAGGCGTTGGCCGCTTCGGGCTGGAAGACGGGAAACGAAACGTCGGCCTCGGGAAAGATGAAGAAGGTCGACATCGCCTCGAAGGGCGCGAACTGCGCGAGAGGAAGAATCTCGGTTCGAAGAACTTCGACCTGGATGTTGCGCTTGCCTTCGTCTCGCGGCCGAAACACACGCACGTCGGGGTGCGCCCCCGACTCGATTCGCTCGATCATACGTGGGTCGCGAGCGGCGATGATGTCCGTGGCCAGTGCCAGCGCCGTCAGCTCTTTTCCGACGCCGCTCGGCCCGTCGAAAAGGTAGGCTGATGCCAGACGGCCCTGCTCACGCGCTCGGATGAGCCCCTGAACCGCGCCGTCCTGAGCCCGCACCGCCTCGAGCGCACTCATTTGCCAGAGCCCCCGGTGAAGATGGAGATCGCGATGGTTTGGACGGCATCGACCACTTCATCGGGCGAAAGGGCATCGGGGTCGACGAACGCCTGCATCACCAAACCGTCGAGCAGCCCGATGACGATTCGGGGCAGGATGTCGAGCGAGATTCGTGGCTCCAGACCAAGCGGTAACAAGTTCTGTTCGAGATAGGCTCGAATCTGCTGCGCACCGAGCTCGTAGAACTCGGCCAACTTAGGTCGCAGAGTTTCGTCGTACAGGCTCAAGGCGAGCAGATCGGCCACCACAAGCGCTTCGTCGCTTCGCTCCGCTCGCGTTGCCCAGAGCTCTTCGAGCGACTTGCGCAGCGCTTCGAAGGGATTGTCCGAGGGTGACCAGGCTTGCATCGTGCGCGTTTGAACCGCGTTGCACGCCGTCTCGAGAACCGCGTGAATCAGCGCCTCTTTGGTTGGGTAGTGGTAGTGCAGAGCGCCCTTGCTCATGCCGGCCTCTTTGGCGATCTCGAGCAAGCTGGTTTTTGCGTAGCCCTGCCGCGCGAGGACGCGGATGGCCGCGTCGATGATCTGCTGGGAGCTGAGCGCGCTCTTTGCGTACGCCATGGACGTGAGACCATGACGCCTCCTCCTGGGGCTCGTCAACCGCCTGTGCTAAAGCCGCCTGGTGAGTGAGCAAGGTCAGTCGTTAACACGCCTCGTCGAGCTGATGCGTACGCTGCTCGGTCCGGACGGCTGTCCATGGGACCGCGAGCAGACCCTCGAGACACTGCGCCAATACGTGCTCGAAGAGGCGCACGAAGTCGTCGATGCGATCGATCAGGGCACCCCGGAAATGCTTCGCGAAGAGCTTGGCGACCTCTTGCTGCAGGTTGTGTTTCAGGCTGCGCTCACCGAGCAGAAGGGCTGGTTCGACATCGACGGAGTGGTCGATGCGATTTGCGAGAAGCTCGTTCGCCGTCATCCCTGGGTCTTTGGAGACGAAGAAGTCGACGACGCCAGTGGTGCCATCAACAGCTGGGAAGCGATCAAGGCAAAGGAGAAGAAGGACCGCGGCGCCCTGAGCGGGGTTCCCGTCGCCTTGCCCGGACTCCTGCGCGCGGTCCGCATTGGGGAGAAGGCCAGCGCGGTAGGCTACGACTGGCCCGACGCCGGCGGACCCCGTAAGAAGATCGACGAAGAGCTCGCGGAGCTCGACGAAGCCGCCGAGAACCAAGACAGGGCCGCCCTCGAGCACGAGCTCGGCGACCTCTTGTTCGCGCTCGCAACGTACGGTCGCAAGCAGGGCTTGGATCCGGAAGCCGCCATTCGGGGCTCGCTCAACCGCTTCTCATCTCGGTTCCGGCACTGTGAGCTCGCAGCCCAGGCGGAAGGCAAGAGCCTCCGCGACTACGACGAGACCGCACTAGACGAAATGTGGGAACGCGCCAAAGCCGTCGAGCGTGGTCAATAGCGCCTGGGCCTTCGTACGGGCCTAGAGTCGCTCTAGAGGAAACGGCATCACTGCCTGAATTGACGGGGCGCCCAGGAGCAGCATCAGCAAGCGGTCAACCCCAAGAGCGTTGCCGCCGCTCTCGGGCATGCCCCGTTCGAGGTCGGCGACAAATCGTTCGTCGATTGGGTAGACGGGGGCATCGGCGGCCATTCGCGCTGCCTGATCTCGCTCGAATCGGCGGCGCTGTTCGGCTGCGTCGGTGAGCTCACCGAAACCGTTGCACAGCTCGACACCGCGGTAGAAGGCCTCGAAGCGATCTGCCATTCCGTTCGGCTTGATCTTTGCGAGGGAGGCCATCGACGCAGGCCAATCGGTTACCACGATCGGCCGCTCGTTCCCAAGACGAGGCTGCACCTCCTCGGCCCAGACGCGAAAGAAGCGATCTTCGTCGTGCATCAGCGAGTCCAGCGTCAAATTGACATGGAACTGCAGCGCTTCGTCCACGCTCATTCTCTGCCAGGGTGGATGAACCTCAGGGGCCGGTTGGTCCAGCGCGTCCGCGATGAACGCGACTAGCTCCTCGGTGTCGCGGATCACCTCCTCGGAGGACGCGTCGGCCCGGTACCACTCGAGCATCGTGAACTCGCGCTCGTGATGGCGACCCTGCTCCTCGGCGCGGTAGCTTCGGCAAAGCTGGAAGATTCGCTGCGCCCCAGCGCTCAGCAGGCGCTTCATTTGGTATTCGGGGCTGGTCGCGAGCCAGCCCACGGGCTCACCTTTCGGACCCCGCACCTCGAACGCCGACAAATGCACATCAAGCCCAGGGGAGGGCACGATGGCCGGCGTCTCCACCTCGATGAAGTCGCGCTCCAAAAAGAAGCGACGAATCGCGGCCAGCAGCGCGTCACGGAGCTTGAGCACCTGAAGCACGGCGGCGTCGGCGGGCCCGGCCACTCCGCGCTCAGCCCTTGACGCGTTCCACGTAGGAGCCGGTGCGGGTGTCGATCTTCAGCCTGTCACCGGCATTGACGAAGAGGGGCACGTTCACCTGCAAGCCCGTCTCGAGTGTCGCTGGCTTCGTCGTGTTGCTGCTGGTGTCGCCCTTGAATCCAGGCTCCGTTTCGGTCACTAGGAGCTCGACGAAGGTTGGTGGCGTGACACCAATCGGGCGGCCATCGAAAAGCATGACGTCGACTTCAGTTCCATCCAGAAGATAGTGCACGTTGTCGCCGAGCTGCTCGTCCGTGAGCGAGAGCTGCTCGTAGCTCCGGGTGTCCATGAACACTCGATTCTCGCCCTCGGGGTAGAGGTACTGCATCGTGCGTTCTTCCGTGTCGGCCTTCTCGAGCTTCTCACCGCTCTTGAACGTCCGATCGATCACCGCTCCGGTCATCATGTTCTTCATACGCGTGCGGACGAACGCCTGCCCCTTGCCCGGCTTGACGAATTGGTGATCCACGACGGCGTATGGCACCCCGTCCATGAGCATTTTGAAGCCTTTTTTGATGTCGGAGGTGTCTGCCATGGGTCTAGTTCTCGCGGATCTTCTGAGAAGCGACGAGGAGGTCGCTCGGTTGAGTGGGGGTGTCGCTGTTCTCGGCCGTGATTTGGACCTCGAACTCGCGCAAGGAAGTGGGAATCGCGGCCCTGCCGACCTGGGTCTCGGAATCATAGTCGAGCACCCGCTGACGCTGCGCAAGCTCGCCAACGGGGGCGAACCAAACGACGTAGTGGGTCAGACCGAGCTCGATCCGTTCTGGGGCGACGAGATGGTCCAAAAGCACCGTGATCAAGATCTGTTCCTTGTCGAGCTTCTCGACCTCGATCTCCCCGTGCGCAGCTGGCACGTAGGCGCTACCGACCAACGCATAGTCAGCCGGCGCATTGCAACTTGCGAGTATCGAAATCGCGATCAACGAGATGAGGCGCAGCAGCAAGGAAACCTCCAAGGCTCGGCTTTTAGGCGGCCCCTCTGGCCTCGTCAAGCGCCTGCCCTTGCCTCACGTCCGGGTCAGCGGTACTCCGGCTTGCATGCGAGACGTCGATGATGAAGTGCGCCAGATCAAGAAGGAGATCGTCGAGAGCCGTGGCCTGATCATCAAGACCAACAATCTGGTCAATGCCCTGGGCGCCGACATCAAATCGATCGCGAAGCGTCAGGCCGGCTACGAGCGGCGCTTGAACTGGAACAGCGGGGTCGCAATCGCGGTGATCGGAGTGCTCTCGTTCGTTGGGCTCAAGCTCTACTTCGACGCGCAGACCGGTGCGATGGAGTCGGACCGTGCGGCGGCCGAAGCTACCGCCGAAGAGCTCCGGAGCGATCTCGGAGACGAGGTTCGACGCGCTTCGGACCGGGGAACCGCGGCAGCTAAGGCAGCCAAGTACTACGATCTGATTCGCGCCCGTAAGCGGGCCGAGGTCGTGCGCGAGTATCCGGCGATGGCCAAAGAGGCATTGTCCCCTGCCGAGGCCGCCGTCTTTCGGGACTTCGAGCAGCAGTTCCGGCAAGACCTGTCGCTCGAGGCGTATCAGAAGGGACTAGCGCTTGCGGAGGCGAAGAAGCACTTGGATGCGATCAAACGATTCGAGGAGTCCGTCGAGCTGGACCCGAGCGGCTCGCACATCCCCGCGGTCAAACACAGCCTCGCACTCTCGCTGCGAAGCGAGAAACGGCCGGCCGAGGCGCTAGTGTTCGCGCAACAGGTCGCGGACCAGTCCACCGACACAGGGCTACAAGCCGATGGCTGGTGGTTGGTCGCGCTCTGCGCGCGAGACACAGACGATCTGGACACGGCGCGCGACGCACTCAAGCTCCTCATCAAGAAGTGGCCGAGGTCGGCACTGTCGCGCGACGCCAGGCCGCTGCTTCGCGAAGTGACACGCGAGGCATATCTCGGGAAGAAGGCCGCGACCCCGGCGCCTGTCAGCAGCCCATGAGCAATCCGTGTGCTGTCGCCGCAATTGAGTGTCGACGGGGCTGACGACCTGTGCCAGGTTGCTAAGTGATGGCCCGACCGCGCGTTGCATTCGTAGGTTCAGGTGGTGCCGCGAAGGGCATCGCTCACGTCGGTGTTCTTCGAGCGATGCAAGAGCTGGGTATCGAAGCCGACATCTGCGTCGGCGCGTCGGCGGGCGCGATTGCAGGTGCGTTCTACGCCCAGGGCTATACTCCCGCCCAGATGATCGACTGGTTTCGTCCCTTCTGGCAGCGAGGACTCGAGAGCCCGCCGCTGAAGGCCCGCTATTTTCTCGGCTTGCCAAATAAGGAGCAGCGGCGCAGCTGGGGCTACCTGAGCAGCGGTCTGCTCTCCATCGACCGATTCGAGGCATTCGTAGCCGAGCAGCTACCCAGCAATGACTTCCGAGAGCTAGACAGGCACTTGATGGTCACGGCGGCCGACGTCGATGGTCGCGGCCGTGTGGTGTTCGGTCGCGGATACCGCGATGACGTTCCGATCAGCAAGGCAGTCGCAGCATCGACCTGTGTGCCAGGTCTGTTCCGGCCACATCGCATCGGCGATCGTTTCTACATCGACGGCGAGGTGGTCCGCACACTCAGCATCGACCTGGCGGTCGAAGCCGGCGCCGACGTGGTGATCGTCTCCAACGTCTACCGTCCCCACGTCGGCCGGGTAGGCAGCCCCTCGCTAGTCCACCAAGGCGGCCTCGCGGTCGTTCGTCAATCGTTGAACATCATCCTCAACGAAAAAGAAAAACGCGGCATCGATCTGATTCACAAGATGTACCCGCAGATCCAGGTCCTGGTCGTATCGCCGGATCTGGGGCGCTTGCCGTTCACGTCACGGATGCATGCCCGCACGATGCTCCGCCGCGGCTACCGGGATGCGTTACGCATCCTCGCTAAGGCGAAGCGGCGTGGGGTGTTCGAGGTGGCGCCCAACGTACGAAGCATCGGCGAGGCGTAAGCCGCCGATGGAGGCAACCGGGTCCCTCCGTTCGCGGCGTCGGCGGCTACTTCAGTGCCAGTGCTAGGTTACACCGCCCGCCCACCCCCACCCGTAATCCTCCCTGCCGCACCCTGCGCTTCGCTTGGGCTTGGCGGCGCTTCGCGCCGGGCTTCGCCCTGCGGGCTCGCGCTGCCGCGGGTGGCGTGAGCGCCAGTGCTAGTGCCAGTGGCGGTGCCGGTGTCTAGCTGGTCTGTTCCACCGCCCAGGCGAGGTAGCCGTCGCTCACGCGCTCTGCCGCCACGGCCACAATCTCCGGCACGTCATACGGATGATTTGCTTTCAGCCACGCGGCCAGCTCATCGTACCGGCCCCTTCGCGTCTTGATCAGCAGTTGAATCTCCGAGTCGATCTCGACTTTTCCCTGCCAGCGGTAGAACGACTTCAGGCCCGGAATTGCGTTCACGCAGGCAGCCAGGCGCTCCCCGACGAGCCCTTCGGCAAGCCTCTCCGCGCTTGCCTGGTCGGGCACCGTGCAGAGCACAATCAGCAGCTCGTTGGCGGCGGTCATCGCTCGAGCCTGTTCAGAGCGCGTGAACCCGCACGTCCAATTCACGATCGATGACCGCGACGGATCGTTCGGGAACGGTTTCGTAGCCGACCTGATCTTCTTCGATACCGCTCACCACCATGACGTAACGCAGTTGCGTACTGCCGACCGGTGGGGCGCTGTGATCGTCCGGGGGATCATGGAGACCCTGGCGTTCGACGTAGATCATTGGTGAGCCGTGCCTCAGCGCGTACATCGAGCGGCCGTTGGTGAGGATGAAGCTGAGGCCGTTGTCGCTGCTGCCCACTTCCGCGGCAAGTCGCTCGACGAGCGTGACCGCGGCGCTAATCGCTGGGAGGGCTTGCGCTTCGTTGACGTCGGGGTTGTCGAGCTGACCCGCGTCGTGAAGCAAGGCGAGCACCGTGTGGAAGAGATACTCGCTGTCGGTCTGGCCGCGGATGTTGCGGCGAAGGAAGTCCGGAATCATTTCGGCGAGGTTGTCGCGAATCGCATCGAAGCGACCGATCGTGCCTTGATGCGCAAAGAGCCAACTGCGCATGCGGAAGGGATGGGCGTTCTCCGCACGGAAGTCCCCCACCGTCGGTTGGCGCATGTGCAAAAGAGCGCAGTCCGAGCGGACGTCGCCGGCGATGTTCTGCCAGTCGACGCGCTCCTCGGCGCGGGTCGGGCGCTTCTTATGGAGCACCTCGTCCCCGTGGTAGAAGCCAATCCCCCATCCGCTGGCATCGACAGCTGCGGTCTCGTGGCGAAGAACCGCACGCTCTTGGTACAAGGCATCGCGCATTCGGTCGGCGCGATTCGCGACGTAGCCAATGAGCCTACTCATCGGTGCAACCAAGCGAAGTGTAAGTGAAGTGCTGCATCGTCTATCCCCATTACAGTGAATACCACGCGTCCAAATGCGCATCAACGAACCGGGGAACCCACAGGTGGGAGCTGGACGTACACAAAATGGGCTCGAAGATTCGGATTGTGGTAGCGAGTGGTATGTCCGTCGCATTTGACGGTGCGTTGGATGATTACATTCAGCACTTGCGTGTGGAACGAGGCCTCTCGACGCACACGGTGGACGCGTACGCTCACGATCTCGCGCGCTTTGCCGGATGCCTCGCCGATGCGGGCGTTGCGCTCACGCAAGTCGACGAGGCAACGGTCGCCGCCCATCTCGTCACCTTGTCCCAATCAGGACTGAGCGCGCGCACTCAGGCCAGAGCGCTCAGCTCCATTCGTGGTTTCTTTCGGTTTCTCGTTCAGGAGAGGCGCCACCCAGTAGACCCCACAGAGCTGCTCGACGGGCCGCGCCTATTGCGCAAGTTGCCGGATATCCTCAATCGCGAGGAGGTCGTCCGGCTATTGGACGCCCCCAGCGGGTCCAAGCCAAACCGGATTCGCGATCGCGCGATGTTGCACACGATGTATGGGGCGGGCCTTCGCGTAACCGAGCTAATCGAGCTCGACCTCGGCGACGTGAACCTCGAAGAGGGCTTTGTTTCGGCCTTCGGCAAAGGCCGCAAGCGACGCATCGTCCCCATTGGGGCGCACGCGCGCGCGGCATTGACCGAGTACTTCGACCAGGTGAGACCGAGATGGGCGGGGCCCGCTAGCCGGGCCTGCTTCGTCACGGCGCGCGGGAAGGCGATGACGCGGCAGGCTTTCTGGAGCCTCGTGAAACGATACGCGCGCGCAGCTGGCATCACTAAGCCGATCTCGCCGCACAAGCTTCGACACTCTTTTGCGACTCACTTGCTGACCGGCGGCGCCGATCTTCGATCGGTGCAGACGATGCTCGGGCACGCGGACATTTCGACGACTCAGATCTACACCCACGTCGCCGGGGACCACCTGCACAAGATGCACGAGCGGTATCACCCGCGCGGCTAAGTCTCGACCGGCACCTCGAGGCTCCGGGGCAGCGCCGCTGGCCTCGCCTCCGTGCCGCAATGCTCTATGCAAACGGCGCGCCGAACTTCGAGATTTGCGACTCCAACGTGCGCGGGTAGCAATTCGCTCATTACCTCTTGGTTACAGTGCCGGATGCTCCTAGTCACCACCTGACCGTCATCGCCGACGCACAGAGTCTGTTGCGCCGTGATGCGGTGGTTTATCGAGCAGTGACGTGCTCCGAAGTCGAGCTGATTGTGCGCGACGCGACCTTGATCGGAGAACTCCGCGTTCTGTTGGATTCACCCGCAGAAGCGGACTGAATCTGGATTCGGGCGCCTCCGTAGACTCGTGCTATAGGCCTGCCGCTCTGCACGCAATAGAGACGACGTTGAGGAGGCAAGCACCGTGAACATTCACGAGTATCAGGCAAAAGAACTCTACCGCAAGTACGGGATTCCCGTACCCAACGGCATCCCCTGCATGTCGCCTGCGGAAGCGACGGCGGCCGCAAAAAAACTCATCGATGAAACGGGCAGCCAAGTCGTCGTTGTGAAGGCGCAGATCCACGCAGGCGGTCGCGGCAAAGCTGGTGGTGTGAAGGTCGTCAAAGGCGTGGAGGCAGCGACCGACGCGGCGAAGGAGATCTTCGGCAAGACTCTGATTACCCATCAGACCGGTCCGGAGGGCAAAGTGGTGCAGCGCCTCCTCGTGGAGCAAGGCCTCGCGATCAAGACCGAGCTCTACCTCGCTCTCGTCGTCGATCGCGAGACCAGCCGCATTGCGATCATGGCGTCGACCGAAGGTGGCATGGACATCGAAGAGGTTGCGGCGAGCACCCCGGAGAAGATCCACACAATTTCGATCGACCCGGCTGTTGGTCTTCAAGGTTACCAGGTTCGGCAGCTCGCGTTCGCCCTGGGCCTATCCAAGCAGGAGCAGAAGAACTTCGGAAAGCTGCTCGGTGGGCTCGCCAAGCTCTTCGAAAAAGAAGACTGCTCGATCGCCGAAATCAACCCGCTCATACTCACCGAAGACGAGCAGGTCATCGCGCTCGACGCAAAGGTGAACTTCGATTCGAACGCTGAGTTCCGCCACAAGGCGTTTTGGGATTCGGTTCGCGATCTCTCCGAGGAAGCTCCTACGGAGACCGAGGCCAAAGAAGCCGGGCTTTCGTTCATCCAGCTCGACGGCAACATCGGATGCCTGGTCAACGGTGCCGGCCTCGCCATGAGCACCATGGACACCATCAAGTACTACGGCGGCGAGCCCGCGAACTTCCTCGACGTGGGCGGCGGGGCGAGCCAAGAGGCCGTCACCAAGGCGTTCCGGATCATCCTCCAATCCGACGCGGTCCAGGGTATCTTCGTGAACATCTTCGGTGGCATCATGCGCTGCGACACCATCGCCAATGGCGTGGTCGCAGCCACCAAGGAGCTCGGTCTGAAGGTGCCGCTCGTCGTGAGGCTCGAGGGCACCAAGGTCGACGAGGGTCGAAAGATCCTCGACAGCTCAGGACTGGCCATCACGTCTGCGGCCACGATGGCCGAGGGCGCCAAGAAAATCGTCGAGCTGGCAAAGGGATAAGGGCGATGTCGATTCTCGTAGACAAAGAAACCAGGCTCGTCGTTCAGGGTATGACCGGGAGCGTCGGGCAGTTCCACACCGAGCAGATGCTCGCCTACGGCACGAATGTCGTGGCCGGCTGCACGCCGGGCAAGGGCGGTCAGTCGCTCATGGACGTGCCGATCTACGACACCATGCGAGATGTGGTGAAGCAGACAGGGGCTAACGCTTCCTGCATCTTCGTGCCACCGCCGTTTGCTGGAGACGCCATTCTAGAGGCAGTCGACGCCGAGGTTCCGCTGGTCGTTTGCATCACCGAGGGCATCCCCGTGATGGATATGATCAAAGTTCGACGGGTTCTAGATTCACAGGATAAGACCCGTCTCATCGGGCCGAACTGCCCTGGTGTCATCACGCCGGACCAGTGCAAAATCGGCATCATGCCGGGCCATGTCCACAAGGCCGGGCGCATCGGTGTTGTGTCCAAGAGCGGCACACTGACCTACGAGGCCGTCGGCCAACTCACCGCGCTTGGCATCGGCCAGAGCACCGCGGTCGGTATTGGCGGCGATCCGATCAACGGGACCGACTTCATCGAGATCTTGAAGCTCTTCAACGACGACCCCAATACCGATGGGGTGATCCTGATCGGCGAAATCGGTGGCAACGCAGAGGAGCAGGCCGCCGCCTGGATCAAAGACAACTTCAAGAAGCCAGTCGCCGGGTTCATCGCGGGGCGGACCGCGCCTCCGGGCAAGCGCATGGGTCATGCGGGCGCCATCATCAGCGGCGGCAAGGGCACCGCAGATGCAAAAATTGATGCCCTCGAGGATGCCGGCGTGAAGGTCGCGCCGACGCCGTCCGACATGGGCACCACACTACAGAGCCTTCTCTAACAACAAGGACTGGGCAGGAGAAAACCATGTCGAACAAACCGATGCGTGTCGCGGTCACGGGCGCCGCAGGCCAGATTGGCTACAGCCTTCTCTTCCGAATCGCCGCGGGCGAAATGCTCGGCGCCGATCAGCCGGTCATCTTGCAGCTCGTCGACATTCCGCCGGCCATGAAAGCCGTGAGCGGCGTCATGATGGAGCTCGAGGATTGCGCGTTCCCGCTCCTCGCCGGCATGGAAGCCAGCGACAATCCAGCCGTCGGCTTCAAAGATAGCGACGTTGCGCTCCTGGTGGGCGCGCGACCGCGTGGCAAGGGCATGCTCCGAAAGGATTTGCTCGAAGCGAATGGCGCAATCTTCACAGGCCAGGGCAAGGCGCTAAGCGATTCGGCCAGCCGGGACGTCAAGGTTCTCGTCGTGGGCAACCCGGCCAACACCAACAGCTACATTGCGATGAAGAACGCGCCGGACCTCGATCCCTCCTGCTTCACGGCCATGGTTCGCCTCGACCAGAATCGGGCCATGTCCCAGATCGCAACCAAGACTGGACGAGCCGTTACGGACGTGAAGAAGGTCTCCATTTGGGGTAACCACTCGGCAACCCAGTATCCGGACCTCTTCAATGCTCAGATCGACGGCAAGAGCGTCGCATCCTTGATCAACGACCAAGCCTGGATCGAGAACGATTTCATTCCGACGGTGCAGCAGCGCGGCAAGGCGATCATCGACGCGCGCGGCCTTTCGAGCGCAGCTTCGGCGGCAAATGCGGCGATCGACCACATTCGCGATTGGCATCTGGGCACCGCAGCGGACGACTGGGCCTCGATGGCGGTTCCGTCGGACGGCAGCTACGGCATCCCCGAAGGCATCATGTACGGCTTCCCGTGCGCCTGTAGCGGCGGGAACTGGTCGATCGTCCAGGGGCTCGAGATCAACGAGTTTAGTCGGGCCAAGATGGATGCTACTGCCGCGGAGCTTCAAGAAGAGGCTGCTGCGGTCGCTCATTTGGTTTAGGCTTCGGCCCAGTCCAACCGGGGAGGCGGTGCCGGTATGCAGAAGCCGAGGCTGGTCGAAGAGCACGAGGCGGCGGGCAAGCGTATCGTCGTCGACGACCACCACATCTTCGTCCGCGAAGAGGGCGAGGGTGAGCCGGTCCTGCTTCTCCATGGCGTGCCGTCGAGCTCCTTCCTCTATCGCAAGATGCTTCCCGAGCTCGCCAGTCATGGGCTTCGTGCGATCAGCTTCGATTTCCCCGGAGTGGGCCTGAGCGACAAGCCCAAGGACATCCGCTACGACTGGCACGCGCTTGCAAACTGGGTAGGCCGTATCGTGGACGCGCTGGCCTTGCCGCCGGTACATTTGGTGTTGCACGACATCGCCGGACCCATTGGCGCGGAGTGGGCGATTCACAACCCGGTGAAGGTGCGCTCGATTACCGTGACCAATACCCTGCTGGACGTCGCCCATTTCGTGCCGCTATTTCCAATGCGGGCTTTCAGGGTTCCCGCCCTGCGCCACGTGGTCTTTTCCACGATGAGCACCAAACTGATGTTGCCGATCTTCCGGTACAGCGGCGTGAAGAACGCTGACGCTGTCGATGAAGACGTGGTCGAGAGTTACATCTACCTGCTCAAGAACAACGGCGGGCATCACAGCTTCCTCGAAATCATGGACGGCTTCGACCTCAGCGAGGAGCATCGGGACTGGCTTCGCGACGGCCTGCTCGCGATTGACAAGCCCATGCAGCTCGTCTGGGGAGAACAGGAAATAGCGATTCCGAAGGCGCAGCTGCACTACATCAAGCAGGTATTTCCGCTGCGCGCGGAGCACCGGGTCGACGCTCGCCACTTCCTTCAAGAGGAGCAGCCTGCGGTCATCGCGGCTCATATCGCAGCTTTCGCCCAGGACATTGCCCAGCAATCAAAACGCGCTACAAACGCGCCTGGCTGACGCCGTAGAGCGCCTGTGGCGCCACGGGGCTTCGGCCCCTAAACAGCAGCAAAAAGAGGAGCCAAGATGGCTGTGGAACGCACCCTGAACATCATCAAGCCCGACGCGGTCGAGCAGAACAACATCGGGAATATCCTCGCCATGATTCAGGGCGCGGGTCTGAAGATTTTCGGCATGCGGATGTTGCATCTGAGCCGCGCACAGGCAGAGGGCTTCTACGAGGTTCACAAGGAGCGCCCATTCTTCGGTGAGCTCGTCGAGTTCATGACGCGTAGCCCCGTGGTCGTGACTGCGCTGGAGGCCGACGACGCCGTGGCACGCTACCGCACGCTGATGGGGTCTACCAATCCGGCCGAAGCCGACGAAGGCACCATCCGCAAAGCCTACGGTACCGACATAGGCGAGAACGCTTGCCACGGCTCGGACAGCGTCGAGAACGGCCGAATCGAAGTTGCGTACTTCTTCCCCGAGTACCTGCTCAAGTAAGTGATGGGCGATTCCATCGAAAGCAAGCTGCGCCCGCTCGTCGAAGAGGCGTTCGAAGATCGCTCCAAGCTCGAAGGTGCGGAGTACCGTTCTGCCGTCGAAGAGACGATCGAGCTTCTCGACAAGGGCAAGATCCGGGTGGCAAGCCGTGGCGACGACGGCGAGTGGACCGTGCACGCCTGGACCAAGCAGGCAATCCTTCTCTACTTCGGCATTCGCGGCATGGAGCGCGTCAAAGTCGGTGCGTACGAGTACCACGACAAGATTCCGCTCAAGAAAAACTTGGACCAGCAGGGCGTCCGCGTCGTGCCTCCGGGCACGGTGCGCTACGGCGCTCACATGGAGCCGGGTTCGATTCTGATGCCCGGCTACGTGAACATCGGCGCCTACGTCGGCGCCGGCTCGATGGTCGACACCTGGGCGACGGTTGGTTCCTGCGCGCAAGTGGGTAAGGGCGTCCACCTTTCGGGCGGCGTCGGCCTCGGCGGCGTTCTCGAGCCCCCTGGGGCAACGCCGGTGATCATCGAAGACGGGGCGTTTGTGGGCTCACGCGCCATCGTCGTCGAAGGCTCGCGGATCGGCGAAGAAGCTGTGCTCGGCGCAAACGTCGTGATCACCTCGAGCACCAAAATCATCGACGTCACCGGCCCTGAGCCGGTGGAAATGCAAGGTTACGTTCCACCTCGCTCCGTCGTCATCCCCGGTACCCGAACCAAGAAGTTCCCGGCCGGCGAGTATCAGATCCCCGTCGCCTTGATCATCGGGCAGCGCAAAGCGAGTACCGATAAGAAAGTCACGCTAAACCAGGCGCTCCGGGATTTCGGCGTTTCGGTCTAGAGGCGGCAGGGTGGTAAGTCGGTTTGCCGGAGAGGTGCTCATGAAAACCCGCTCATTCGACGTCGCGATGCTCGCGACACCCCACATCGACCACTACGCCAAGGCCACGCAGGCCAATTGGCAGGCGTACTGCGATCGTCACGGCTATCAGTTCGTCTGCTGGCAAGAGACGGTGCTCGAGGACATGCATCTGATTTGGTCGAAAATTGAGTGGATGCGTCGCCACATCCGCGACATGACTGCGGACTGGCTGGTAGTCGTCGACGCCGACACGGTCGTCAATCGACCGGAGAGAGAGCTCGCGGAGCTCGTGCGGGCGCACCCGGGGAAGGATTTCATCATATCGGAGGACTGCTCGCGCAGGTTCGGGATTCCACTGCCGCTCAGCCTGCGCGGAGTGGTTTCTGCACGCACCCTCCGTCCGCCCAACTGTGGCTTCATGATGATCCGCAATTCCGATTTCGGAGTACGCTTTGTCGATGAATGGCTCGAGAACGGTCGAGGGAAATTCGCAGACATCGCCGACGTCTTTCCGCGGGAGCAATGGGTCCTATGGCTATCGCTCTTTCGCGAGCAACGTGATCGGATCGCGGTTCTGGGGAAGGAAGTCATGAGGATGGGCAATCAGCCTTTGCTCGATCGCTCCACGGATTGGAGCGATGCATTCGTGCTGCACGACAAGCGCTTACCCCACTGCAATTCACTCAAGGTAGAGGATTTGCCCCTAGGCCGCTGAGTTGAGGCGACTGTTGAGATCGGCATTCCTGTCTTGTAGTCGGTCCTCCATCCGTGTTTAGATGCACGATGCGCAGCCTCTTACTCCTCTTGGTCGTCGGCCTCCTGATTAGTGGCGACTCGTTCACTACCGAAGCCCGTGCGGAGGCGACGCACCAGCTGCGAATCGCCACCCTAGCTCCGCGCCAATCGCCGCTCGGCGACGTGTACCATCAGCTCAAGCTTGGGATGAAGAAGCGGACCAACGGGCAAGTGAACATGAAGATGTACTACGGCGGCATCGCAGGTGACGAAATCACCGTCGTTCGAAAGATGCGCGTTGGGCAGCTCGACGGAGCTTTGATCACTTCGACCGGTCTGTCCGCGCTGGTTCGCCAGGTGCTCGTCATGGAGGCGCCGGGCCTCATCCGAAGCTATCCCGAGCTCGACGCGGTAAGAGAAGACCTCGCTCCGCAGCTCGAAGCGCTGTTCGACAAGGCCGGGTATAAGCTCATCGCCTGGGGTGACGCCGGCAAGACTCGAATCTTCTCCACAAGCAAGATTTACAGCCCGTCTGACCTGCTAAATGTACGGCCCTGGGTTTGGCGCGACTCGGCGACCATGAGAGCCTTCATCAAGGCCGCTGGCGCGAACGGTGTATTGCTGAACCTCCCCGAGGTGTACTCCGGTTTGCAGACCGGCATCATCGACACGGTGATCGCGTCGTCTGTCGGCGTGCTGGCATTTCAATGGCACACCAAGCTCAAGACCATGGCTAAGCAGGCAGGCGGCATCGTCACCGGCGCCTTCGTCATCAAGAAGGACCATCTCGCCGCGCTTCCCCAGGAGGCTCGAGACTACCTCGAAGAGGTTTCCGGCGAGACGGAAGAAACCTTCCGTGTGGAAGGCCGTAAGATCGACGATGAGGCAGCCGTCACCCTCTCGAAGCGTCTCAAGGTGGTCAATCTCTTTCGCGCCCAGCGCCAGTGGGAAGAGGTGCAGTTCACGGCACGCGAGTCACTCGTCGGCCGCATGTACTCCCGGGCGCTCTTGAACCGCGTCCAGGAAGTTCTCAAGAAGTAGCCCCCGGGCCGACCGAGCCGCCGGTCCGCTACTCTTCGAGTAAGGGCGGGTTCTCCTGCGCCCACTGGTACGCCATGTACGAGGAGAGCACATGACAAAGCCAGCCGAGAAGGCCGCCGCTGCCGATCCACAGACCGGGCGTGATGATGAGCCAAACGAGCCCCCGGAGGAACTTGCCGTTGTAGAATTGGCCAAGCCCAGGGATGATGAATGACAGAACTGCGGCGTTTCCTGGTCTCTCCATATCGCCACGATGTGTCGCCTTTCGAACTTGTCAACGCGCTTGCTCCCAGCCTCAAACTCTGCCACCGCTAAGGGTCGTGAAGCTTCCATCGGACTCATTGGCCCCCGCTTCGCATCCCATCGCTCGACTGCCCGCCGAGTGGGAAGCCTGCGTCGTAGCTTGGGGCGAGCCCCGGTATCGGGGTAAGCAGGTCTTCGACTGGATCCATCGCCAAGGCGTCCTCGACCCGGACGAGATGAGTAATGTTCCCAAGCGCCTTCGAGAGCGCTTGAAAGAGGAAGGCCTCGGCTGGCCTATTCACATCGTGTCGGCGCACGAGTCGGCGGACCAAACCAAGAAGCTTCTCGTCGGCATGCCCGACGGCGAAAAGGTCGAGACCGTGCTCATCCCGCAACTGGGTGACGAGCGGGTGGTCACCCAGTGCATTTCGAGCCAGGTCGGTTGCGCGATGGGATGCGTGTTCTGTGCATCCGGTGTAGCGGGCCTGAAGCGTCAAATGACGGACGGGGAGATTGTAGCGCAGGTCTTGCTCGGCCGGCGCGAGCTCGGGCCGGATCAGCGTATCCGCAATGTGGTCTTCATGGGGATGGGCGAGCCGCTACACAACTACGACGCGGTCGCGCGGGCGTTGGTGTTGCTGACCCACCCCGACGGCCTGGACCTGTCCAAGCGTCGGGTGACGGTGTCCACCAGCGGCCTGGTCAAGCAAATCGATCGACTTGGCAAAGACTTCGACGGTCAGGTGCAGCTTGCGATCTCCTTGCACGCGGTGCGTGACGAGGAGCGAAGCAAGATCATGCCCGTGAACCGCAAGCACGGGCTTGGCGAGCTCACCGATGCGCTGCGACGCTACCCGCTTTCGAAGCGCCAGCGGATCACCATCGAGTACACGCTAATCGAAGGCGTGAACGACTCGCTCCGCGACGCGAACGGCCTGGTCGAGCTGCTCCGTGGCATCCCGGTCAAGGTCAACCTGATCCCCATGAACCCGATCAGCGCCTCGGATCTACGCGCGCCCGACAACAGTCACGTCACGCGCTTCCAAGAGCAGCTCACGCGGCGGGGGCTTTCTGTCTTCATTCGCAAGACGCGTGGAGACGACGTCGCCGCTGCATGCGGGCAGCTCGCATTTCACGGCTCACCACGCAGAACCGGGCGAGGGAGCGCTACCGAGGACGCGGATTAGAGGCTGCCTCGCGCTTTGAGCGCCTTGACGATGTCGGGGCGCTCTTTGTCCATGTCCTCTGGAGTCTTGATCGGCTGAAAGCGCGCATCGGGGCCGTGCCGTTCGACGCGCAGGAACGCGGAATCGAGGAAAGAGGTTAGCTCGCCTACGAGGCGCTCGAACTGGACAGCCGGTTTGCCGTCCACCGTCTTATTGACCGCGAACCAGGTCAAGGGGAACTCTGCGTCGATGGCGGCTGCGTCGAGGACAAAGGTGTTCGTGTTGAAGACCGGGATGCGCTCCTGGTCGAAGTCTTCCGGAAAGCGAAATGCCTCCACGATCTGAGGCCGGCCGTTGACGCGGGCAGGAGCCCCGCCTTTGTCGCCTGGCTCCTTGGGCGCCATCTCGGCCGTCAGTGCCGCGCCGGACTCCAAGTGAGCGCCGATGATCGCCGGGTCCAGCGTTGCGGTCAGATTATCGACGTTCGACATCATGAGCACGCGGCCGCCCGCACCGCGGAACTCCTTGAGGATGCCCGAGCGGCGAAGCGCGAAGGTGAGGTCTCCGTGTCCGGGGGCGTGTGGCGAGAGTGCGCCCGAGCCGTCTCGAAAGAGCTCGCCACTAGGCGTGGCACGAAGGGAAATGAACTGTCCGAAGGTCTTGATCGGAACGCGCTCGGTGCTCAGCGGCTCGGCCATCTTTCGAATCGCTGCATCGGTAGCGAAGCTCGACATGAGGTAGACCGGGATCCGAGCGTCAGCTCGCTTCGCCACGGCGGCGATGTCTTGGAGCTTGAGCTCGAGGAACGACTTGCCATCGAGTACCTCGACCGCCGCTTTGACGACCCCACCAAAGCGAGTCGCCATCCCGCCCGCCAGAACAACCGCTGCGACTTCACCCCGCCGCATCGCTTCCTGACCTCGCTCGGTCAGCGCTTTGCGAAGGTCACCGCCGAGCGGAGGCAGGGCCCGGAGGTCGCCTTCTTCTGGCGGTTCCACGGTGCCGGTGATGCGGTTCTGGGCGTCTCCAAGCTCGCCTCGGAGCATTCGCTCTTTCAGCGATTCGAAGGGGATATCCTCAAATCCGTACTGTTGAAGAAGCTGGGCGGTTGCTGCGTCTATCTGTTGTGAGTTCATCAGAATGGCCGAAACCCAAGCACTTTCTAGGCACTCTGTCGAGCGGGCCGCGCCTTCTCTGCAAGGGGGGGGTGACGCCAGGCCCAGACGGACATACACATAAAGGAGGGCCCATGGATTTTTTCGTTCGGATTACAGCGCTTTTCGCATTCGCTGCGGTGGCGACTGTGACTAGTCCCGCGGCGGCCGACTACGACGGAGCGGACGGCTATGGCGGGTCGACGGGCCATGGGTTCGAAGTCTCCCATGACGGCTACCAGCGAGAAGGCCAGACCAGCGCGGTGCCCGACGAGACGACCTATGTCGTGATCGAAGCCGAGGAGGGCACGACCGAGCAGGTCGGTGGCGAGACCGTGATCGTCGTTCAAGAGCCTGAACCGGTTGCAGCTACGGAGCACGCCCCGCCCGCCCCGCAAACGGTCGTTGTCGTGCAACCCGAGGTCCGATGTCCTGGTGCGATCTGGGTCGACGGGTACTGGGCTTATAGCAACGGCGAGTACGTCTGGGTGGACGGACACTGCGTCGTGGAGCGTGTGAACTACGTGTTCGTTCAGCCGCGCTGGGATTTCTACTCGAGCGTCTGGTGGTTTGTGCCTGGCTACTATCGACCTTGCGGCGTCTACGTGGGCTTCGGGTATAGTCGCCCTTGGCAATGGTATCCGCCGTACTTCCACTCCCACTACCGGGGGCGCCATCCCGTCCCGGTGCACAGGAGCGTGGCGCGACGACCGACGAGCGTTCACCCTAGGTCTCCAGCCGCGCGACCCAGCCGCGGTGTCGTGGGCCGTACCGCTCCTGGCTCCGGGCCCCGCCGTGCAGCCACAGTCGATCGTCGGCCTCCGACGGCGTACGGACGCACAGGCGCAGTCGGCCGAGTGGGTACGACCCCGACTCGTACCGGAACCGTGACGCGAATGCCGAGCACCCGAACCGGGACCGTGACCCGTGCGAATCCGAGCGCGACTCGCGTTGACTCGGTCAATCGCGCCCGCACGAATCCCGCCCGGCCCATGGTCGTTCATCGGCCTCCAGCCTCTACGGTTCGTACGAGCGCCGTCGGTCGCACGGGCGGCAGACCGACGCTCACGAGCTCCGCTCCGCGATCCCGAGCGGGCAATACCGTCGTGAGCCAGCCCCGGGTAAACACGTCGCGCACCACCAGAATCAATCGTCCGCCATCGTCGACCGCTCCCAGGTCCTCGATCAAGATCCCTTCGAACCGTCCATCACCCGGCGGCGTGGTGCGGAGTCCGAGCGCTGGCGTATCGCGATCGGGCAGCGGTGTGAGTCGTGTCCCAAGCGCCAGGCCGAGCCGAGCCCAGAGCGTGCGGCGGCCGAGCGCCGGCTCGTCGCGAGGGGCCGGTGTCAGCCGCCCCAGCTCCGGAGTTCCGCGTTCCAGCGTGGGTCGTTCACGCCCCAGCATGGGTGGTTCGCGTCCCAGCATGGGCAGAGGCGGCGGCTTCAGTAGGCCATCTTCTGGCGGTTCTGGCGGGGCGGCCCGCGTCCCCAGCGCCCGCGGCCGTTAACCCTTCGTCGACTCTTTGCTCGCAAGGGGGTCCGATGTAACCCTACAGGGGGTCGTGCATTAGTCCCCCCGAGAGCTTTCGTGCGTCGACGTTACAGAGAACCAGTCGCCATTGCCTTCGCGCTTGCGTTGTTCGCATCGCTGTCGGTGCACCTTCCGGTGTATGACATGCTCGGCGGGCTGGCCGACCGCATCCGCCTGCAGGAAGAAGAGGCGAAGAAGAACAAGACCTTTGAGCCGGTCGAGGTCGACTTCGAGGTACCCGGCGAAGAGAAGTCTCAGCGACCCAAGAAGAAGGCGGCTCGCGACCGCGAGAAGGCGAAGCGGGAGCGCCTGGCGAAGGCGCTCGAGGCCCAAGCAGAGCCGCAAGTCCAGCAACAGAAGAAGAGTCCGCCGCCCGAGCTCACCACGCCACAGGCGGTGCAGCAGCACAGCAGCGATCCGAACGTCGAGCCGGACAATCCGAATTTCATCGCGGAGGAGAACAACAGGGTCGAAGAGCAAACGGTCGCCCAGGTCCGCAACATGATCCGCGACGACAAACTACCGTCGCCAGGCCGGCAAGAGAAGCCTTCCGACACCTTGGAAGAGCAGGGTAACGCAAGCGAAGAGGACATCGCCGAGCTCCGCAACAAGGAGGGGAGTGATGCTCGCAAGGTTACGGAAGCGGAAGCCAGGCGCGAGCGCCCAGACAAGGCCATCAAGGCCGACCCGATCCAGGCGGAGCGCGTGAGTAGCTCGGCGCCGAATGGCAAGCGATCGACGGACGCAGGCGACCGAGCGGCCCAGGCCGCGGAGGAAACGCTGACGATCACCGATCCGGCCGGGACGTTTAGCATTCGACGGCCGAGCAACGCGGCCCAGGGCGGCGGCGGACGCGCCAAGGGGGAGGGTCCGGGTGGCAAGATGGCCTGGTCTCAGTTCGAGGCGGCCGTCGGCTCCGAGAAACTCAATGAGGATCGCCGCGCCTACCTTGCGGAGCGGAAGTCGTCGCAGCGCGGCATTGCACGTGAGAAGACCTGGAACGAATTTCGGGCGGCGATCGAAAACTACGTGCCCGGCGTGAAGCGCGGCGCAACCACGGCGCTCAATGCTGCGGCGTCTCCGTTCGCGACGTACATCGCGGCGGTGCACCGGCGTATCCACCAAGAGTTCGCCGACGGCTTTCTTCGGAGCTTGCCGATCGGTGGTAGCCCGTACCAAGATCCCACGCTGATGACCAAGCTCGAAATCGTGCTGAACCGCGATGGCTCGGTTCATCGCGTTGGTGTGGTTCGGTCGAGTGGGCTCTTGCCTTTCGACTTCGGTGCGTTCAACTCGGTGCTCCGCGGGCAACCTTACCCCCCGGCGCCCTCATCGATCCTCAGCGGCGACGGTCGCGTCTACTTCCACTGGGGCTTCTATCGAAATCAGCGGCAGTGCGGAACGTTCAACGCCGAGCCCTACATTCTTCCGAATCCTCGTGGTGGAAAGGGGCGCCAGAATGGCCTCACCGATGCGCCGGACTGGGACACCGTCGTTCCGGGGGACGCGAAGCCGACTTGGCGCACCCGCGACGAGGATTCGAACGAACAAGATGAGCCCAAGGGGCCGCCCAAGAAGTCTCCGCCTGCACAACCCAAGGAGCAGGAAGAGGAAGCGCCCACCGTGTCGCCTCCGCCGCCCGGCTCCGGCCTGGGATGAGTCGAAGCAGCCACGACGAGCTGGCCGCCGAGCTGGCCGTGCGCGTCAAAGCGAAAGCGGAGTCGTTGGGCTTTGCGCGCGTAGGCATCGCCGAGGCCGGCCTCCTAGCGGAGGAAGCGAAGCATCTCGATACCTGGCTCGGGGCTGGGCACCATGGGCAGATGTCCTGGATGGCGGAGACCGCGGCCGTGCGAAAGGACCCGCGCGATCCGCGGATGCTCGACAAGGCGAGAAGCGTCATCGTGATGGCCGCGCCCTACCTTCGAAGAAATGGGTACGAAGGGCCACCGCCGGCGCGCGTTGCCAAATACGCGCTCGGGCGCGACTACCACAACGTGCTCACGAAGAAGAGCCGGAAGGTGGCGCGCGTGCTTCAAGAAGCGGGTTTCAGCGCCCGGGTCGCAGTCGATTCAAAGCCGGTCTTCGAGCGCGCGTGGGCGGAGCGCGCGGGCGTCGGGTTCGTGGGCAAAAACTGCTGCTTGATCGTCCCGGGAATCGGATCGCATGCCTTCCTAGCCTGCGTCGTGACGACTGCGCCCCTCAGGCCCGACGCGCCGATGGAGCGTCGCTGCGGGAGTTGCACCCTTTGTCTCGATGCCTGTCCTACCGCGGCCTTCAACGGGCCTCGGAGCCTCGACGCCCGTAAGTGCATTTCATACCTGACCATCGAGCATCGGGGACCGATCCCTTTGGCATACCGGCAGGCGATCGGACCTTGGGTCTTCGGTTGCGATGAGTGCCAGGACGTCTGTCCCTACAATCAGACTTCGGGTGCGACCCTGGCATCGCTGGACGCCTTCGAGCCGGGGGAGCGTTGGGACTGCATCGAGCTGGCCGAATTTCTTCAAATGAGTGAAGACGAGCACCGGGCATGGGCTGAAGGCTCGCCGGTGAAGCGCGCTCGGTACGAAGGTTTGGCGCGCAATGCCGCGCTGGTATTAGGGAATCGCGGTGGTAAGGAGCATCTGCAGGTGCTCCACGATGCGCGGCGGGGTCATTCCTCGGCGGTCGTTCGCGACGCTGCAGACTGGGGCAGCGCCGAGCTCAAGCGTCGTCTGGCTGCCGCAGAATAGCCTCGAGCGACTCGAGAAGGGTATGGACCCCTTTGCCGGTTGCTGAGCTGATCGCGAAGACCCGAAAGCCCCGCGGCTCGAGCGCTTGTCGAACATCTTCATAGGCTTCGCGGGCCTCGGGCAGATCGCATTTGCTGACGGCTACCACCATCGGGCGCTCCAGCAAGCTCGCCTCGAATCGGCCGAGCTCCGACATGAGCGCGTCGAAATCGGCGACTGGATCGCGTTCAGGGGCCGGGTCTACGCTGAGCATGTGTAGAAGGACGCGGGTTCGCTCGACGTGCTTGAGAAACCGAAGGCCGAGGCCTGCGCCCTCGGAGGCTCCTTCGATGATGCCCGGGATGTCAGCGATCACGAACGTGCGGTCGACACCGAGTGAAACGACGCCGAGGTTCGGTACCAAAGTGGTGAAGGGGTAATCGGCCACCTTGGGCCGCGCGCGAGAGACCCTAGCGATGAATGTGCTCTTGCCGACGTTAGGGAACCCTACGATGCCGACGTCGGCAAGGAGCTTGAGGACGAGCCGGACCGTCTTGCGCTCACCAGGCCTGCCCGGACTGGCCCGGCGCGGGGCGCGGTCGTGCGGTGTAGCGAACTTGATGTTGCCCCGGCCGCCGCCGCCGCCCCTCGCAAGCACGAGCTCCGCGCCGGATTCGCTGAGGTCCGCAAGGAGGGCCTTGCTCTCCTCGTCGTAGACCTGGGTGCCGACCGGGACCTGAATCCGGACGTCCTTACCGGCCTTGCCAAACTGATCCTTGCCGCGGCCGTCCTCGCCGCGTTCGGCACGCACGATTCTGCGGAAGCGGAGATCGAGCAGTGTCGAGAGCCGATCGTGTGCGACCAAAATCACGCTCCCGCCGCGCCCGCCGTCGCCTCCCGAGGGCCCGCCCAGTGGAACGAACTTCTCGCGCCGAAACGCGATGGCGCCATTGCCCCCATCGCCCGCGGCGACCTCCAGAGACACCTCATCGACGAAATCCACGCTCGTCAGTACGTCGCCAGCTATGTCCGGGCAACCGACTTGGTGCTCGAACAAATTGGAAGGATGCGTACACTGCGCCAGTGCGGAGTGCTCCCGACGATTCGGCATCGGTGTCCCGAAACGCCAATTTCATCCAAGCTTTGGCGGCCAAGAGCTTGGAAACAGTGCGCTTAACGGAGGCATTGAGTATCGCGCCCGAGGATGAAACAGCCAGGGCGGCGCTGGCCGAGCACCTGAGCGAGCTCCGTCGATCGGCGGCTGAGCTGGGTTTCGTGCATTTGGACGCTGCCGTATCGGAAGCCCTCACGAGGCTGGAGCGAGAGGTCTTTGGGCCGGCCTCCCTCCGGGCCGTGCGGGTGCTGGCCTGGCGGTACGAGGCCCTCGCCCATTTGCCCGGGCAGTCCGGCACGCACCCGGCCATGTCTTCGACCGACGAACCGAGCCTCCGTGGGCGCCGTGTTCTGGTGGCGGACGATGAGTCGGAAGTGCGATGGTTTTACGTCGGGGTCCTTCGCGAAGCTGGCGCCAGGGTCATCGAAGCGCGGGACGGGGTGGATGCCCTCGAGCTCGCTCACGCGGAGTTGCCTGATGTGATCCTCGCGGACATCGTCATGCCTCGTCTCGACGGGCTTGCCCTTTGTGCGGCGGTTCGGCGCGATCCCTTACTCGATGGAGTCCCTGTCGTGCTCCTGTCGTGGCGCGACGATTTTCTGCACCGGATGCGCGAGCTCCGGGCGGACGCACAAGGATATCTGCGAAAAGAAGTCCCAGCCCGCCAGGTCTTGGATCGCGTCTTGGGGGTGCTCGAGCCTTTGACGCGGCTCGAAGGAGAATTGAAGAGCGATCGAGAGGCGCGAGGCGACCTCGAGGAGCTGGGCGTGACCCGTCTGCTGCACGCAGCGCGCCGCCTTCGACCCAACGCCAGCATCGTGCTGCAAGATCCCTGGAGCTTATTCGACTTGGAGCTTCGCGGGGGCCGCATCGTCGGCTTGTCCCGGACAGCGATCGACGGTGCTGTCACCCGGGGTGCGTCGGCCTTGCCTGCGCTAGTCGGAATGAGCTCGGGTCGCTTCGTCGCGTCAGAGCAGCCTGCGCGCGACGGGGATCCGGAGCCGGAGTCCCTGGACGACGCCTTCATCGAGGCGACCCGGCGACTCGGGGTCTTCCTCAATACGATTGCCGCACATCCCGATTGCCGGGTCGAATTCGATCCGGACGTGCTTGGGACCTATGTGCGCCATTCCCCAGTTCGGGTGCAGCGCTTGGTCGCCGCCCTGGTCGCGGGTGGGCCGCCTGACGTTCTTTGGGAGTCCGGGGCCGGATCCCGCGCGCTCGTCGATGCCTTGCTGATCACTTTGGCGCGCCAAGGGGCGATTCGGGACGTGACGGTTCGGGAGGGGCTCTCAGTTGAAAGCCCCGCAGCCGGGCCCTCGGCGGAGTCAGCCGTGGAGTTGAACGAGCTGGAGATCGAGCAAGACTCCCTGTCCGTGTCCGATCTCATCGAACGGCAGAACAAGAGGGTGCAGTCCGCGGTTGCCATGCATCGCGAGCCGGCCAATCGAGCCCCGAGCTGGAGCTATCCGATCTGGCGGCTAGGCACTAGGGTGACTCAGCACGGTGCTGAGAGCGGCTCTGGGTTCGGGGTGGAACTGCAAGCGGCGCCACGCTTATTCGGCTTGGCGTTTTGGGTCTTGCTCGCCGCGACAGTGGCGTTTCTCGTTTGGAATCAAGTGCTGCCCGTTGGCGTACCGGTTGACTCGCTTCCGAGAACAGGGCCAGCGATTGAGCTCAGCGATCCGGTGGAGGTTCGGGTTACCGCGGAGAGGCCCGCGTCCGAGGTTCCGCCAGCCGCAGTTTCGGCGTCGGCGAAGGGCTTCGATTCGCTGGCATCTGCGGGAACCGTCCGCATGGGCGTCGACCTGTCACTGAACGCTACCGAGGGGCAGGGCGCGCTGGAGTTGAGCGGCCCCGACGATGTGCACGTCGAAGTCGATGGGGTGGACAGGGGAGCGCTTCCTCTGATGCTCGTTCTCGACCCGGGGACACACAGAGTGCGGTACCGTCTGGGTGCCAAATCAACCGACCGCTTCTACTACGTGAAGCCGGGCGCGACGCGCGCCTTGCAGGTCGTCACCCAAGCGGGTGGCTTTGTTGACGCTCGCTGAGGCAGCGTGCTAACCGCAGCAAGGTTCCCGAGGCGGAAATCAGGGGCGAAAACGTCCGCTGCAGGTTGGGAGGAAGGCGGCTGATGCGATTCTTTTTACTGGTACTCGCGACCCTTTGCGTGACGGCGGCTTGCAGCCGTGGCGGGTCCAAGGCGGACCCATTCGCGGGGCTTCAGACCCATGCGGATCTGACCGCGATTCGCCATCTGGCAGAGGTGGACGACGGCGGCTGGTACCTCGATTTCGGCACGCCAGCTCAGGCCAAGTACACGGTAGGCGACTGGCGCAGCGGCTGGGTCGGCAAGGGCATCGACGGCGACACCAGCTACGCACACGCCGGCATGCGGGGCCGGGTGTACTTCAATGCCGACCGGCCTGAGCCGCTCGTTGCGCGCATTCGGCTACGGCCGCACGGCACGCACGCGCTCACGCCCTACCTCAACAACCAGCAGCTCCCGTCGATTCATCTCGGCAAGGGCGACGGGTTTGCGGAATACGAGGTCGAGCTTCCCAAGGAGCGCGTCCAAGCCGGCGAGAACTACTTTTTGCTGACGTTTGGAGGAACGACGCCCATCGATGGTCAGGGCGTTTCGGTCGCTGTCGATTCGATTTGGATCCAGAAAAAATCCGAGGCGTCGAAGATCACGCGCGCACCGACGTACGAAGGCCTGGTCGCCAAGGTTCGTCTTGGCGATGAGGAGCGACAGGCGATTGCATTGTCGCGTGCGTCGACGCTGCGGTACCACATTTCGGTTCCGGCGGACGGCTCCCTGGGTTTTGGGGTCGGCGTCGAAGGCGAAGGGGATGTGCCTTTCGCGATCGAGGTGACGGCAGATGGGCAGCCCACGAGCGAAATGATTTCGGGTACGGCGTCCGGTGCCTGGGTCGACCACAAGGTGGACTTGAGCCGATTCGCGGGTGAGCTAGTGCGGATCGATCTTCGCGCCAAGGGCGAGGGAGCCGGGCGCTTGGCCTGGAGCTCGCCGCGAATCTTCGTGCCGGAGCGTCCGCGACGGGAGCTCGAGCCCGCGAAGAACGTGGTCGTGCTAGTCATCGACACGCTTCGTGCCGACAAGCTCCGACCGTTCAATCCGCACACTCGCGTGAAGACGCCGGCCATCGACAAGCTCGCGTCCGAAGGCGCAGTGTTCGAGCTCGCGCAGTCGCCGGAGAACTGGACCAAGCCAGCGGTGGCTTCGATCCTCACCGGCCTTTACCCGCAGACGCACCAGCAGAAGACGGGCGATGCTGCCCTACCGAGCTCGGCGGAGCTCCTCAGCGAGCACTTGCAAGGCGAAGGGTTCGCGACTGGGAGCTTCATTGCGAACGGCTACGTGTCAGACCGCTTCGGCTTCGACCAGGGCTGGGACGACTACAGCAACTACATTCGCGAAGCCAAGAGCACAGAGGCCAAGGACGTCTTCGAAAAGGCAGGGAACTGGATCGAAGAGCACCGGGACGGGCGCTTCTTCGCGTACATTCAGACCATCGATCCGCACGTGCCTTACGATCCGCCAGGCGAGTATCTTCGGATGTACGACCCGAGCGAGTACAGCGGGCAGGTCAGGCCGCGGATGACCGGCGACCTACTCGAGAAGGCCAAGCGCAACCCCCCGCAGGTCGTTTTCGATGCGAGCGATAAGCGCAGATTGAAGGGGCTTCACGACGGTGAGATCACGAAGCACGATCACTTCTTTGGCGCGTTCCTCGAACGCTTGGACCAGCTCGGACTGAGCGGCGACACGCTGATCGTCGTCACTTCGGATCACGGCGAGGAGTTCGATGACCACGGATCCTGGGGCCACGGGCACTCGGTGTACCAGGAGCTGCTGCACGTTCCCTTGATGTTTCGTCTTCCGAACCGGCTCCCCGCGGGCACGAAGATCAGCGATGCGGTCAGCACGCTCGACATCTCCGCTACCGTGACCGAGCTACTGGGCGTCCCGGCCATGGCCGAAAACGAAGGGCATCCACTCGTCGGTCTGATGCTTGGTGATGCGCCTTCCCGGCCCCCTGTGGCGTTCAGTGACTTTCAGGACGACCGACGCGTGATCACCAGCCGCCGATGGAAGCTGATCCTCCGGGGGAACCTGACCTCGACGATGTTCGACCTGGTAGCGGACCCCAAGGAGAAGAAGCAGCTCGATGCGTCGGCGTTTCCGATTGGACGACGGTATTCGCGCATGCTGCTCGGCCAGTTCCTCGGCGCGTCCGATCGTGGCGACTGGTTGAGTGCCGAGCAGAAGGGCGGTACACAGCTGAAGCGGGAGAACGCTGAGATGGACGACACCATTCGCGATCAGCTACGCGCGCTCGGCTACGCACACTGAAGTCTCATGCCCCTCATCGAACAAACTCCGAAGCGGTACCTGAGAAGCCCGCGCTTGGAGCCGGTGGCGGACGGGGGCGCGCTCTTGCACGTCCTTGCCTGGTCGGGTGACGAGGAATGTGTTCTGCGATTCGACTTGGGTGACGATGGCTCCGTACTGGGCGAAGCGGGAGCAACGGACCATAGTCCCGCGATCATGACTTGGGCCCCGGGCGTCTGGCACCCGGTCAACGATTCGCGTGCCGAGCTCGCGGCGGAGCATCAGGGATGGCGGGTCGAGGTGCGACATGAAGGGCCGCGGTCGAGCGTGGTCGTTGCGCCGCCGTCCGGCGGGGAGTTTGTCGTGTGGACGGCGTTTGGGATAGCCGCGGCGCCCTGCGTCAGCGCTGCACCGGGTGGCGCATGGGTTGGCTTTCACCACGACGTTAGGGAGGACACCGGAGTGCCCGACATCGCGAAGTGGATTGCGCTTCGCTTCGTCGATATGGAAGGCAGGGTGTTCGCGCCGGCCGGCCCGATGACGGACCGCAACCGCGACCTCGAGGGGGAAGAGCAAGGCTTCGAGTTCCCCACGATCGTGGTCGGAGCCGATGGCGCGGTCGATCTGTTCGGGCGGGGCTCTCACACGATGTACCGACAGAGGCTCAGCGCCGGGGGCTTTGGACCCCGGGAGGCGATCGACGACGGCCAATGGGGGTGCCGAGGAAGGCGCGTGAGTGCGATTCGGCTCGCTGGCGGAACGACGCTTGCGGCATGGCGCGGTCGGAAGGGCATTCAGATCGCCTGCCTCGATGTGCCAACGGGCGGAGCGCCCGCGCTCGTCGACGCAAAAGTCGACGTGGGCGAGTTTAGGCCTGCGCCGGTGCATGCGGCGGCCTGGTCGGGGCCGCAGGTCTTGTTCGGTGACATCCAGCAGCACAGCGCCCATTCGGACGGCGTGGGTAGCGCCGACGAAGCTTATCTGCGCGCGCGCTACCGGTACGGCGACGACTTCGCGGCGCTGACCGACCACGAGTCATTCCTCGGGAAACGAATTGGGCCGGGCGAATGGGCGTACCTGCAGGCCGTGACCGAAGAGCACGACGAGCCGGGCGAATTCGCGACCATCGTGGCCTACGAGTGGACAGGTAAGTCCTATCCTGGTCCGGGCCACAAGTGCATCTACCTTCCGGGCCCGGGCTTTCCCATTATCTCGCGCGATGAGGTGCCGGAAGGGCGCGACATCGTCCAGCGAATCAGCGCCCAGGGTGCGTTTACAGGGCCGCACCACATCGGTTGGACCGGAGCCGATGTTCTCGGCCACGACTCCGAGGGCCAGCCCGTCTGGGAGATCTGCTCGTGCCACGGCTGCTACGAGCACCCCGATCATCCGCTCGGGTACCGCGGTGATCTACGCGACCAGTTTGCCAAGCCGCTGCTCGACAGCGGGATGCGATTCGGCTTCATCGCGAACTCGGACAGCCACGGGCTCCTTTGGCACCACGGCGAGTGTCGAAAACGCGACCCCTATCGAACTGGCCTGACCGCGGTCATCTCGGCGAGTCGTACCCGCGCTGCGATCCTCGAAGCGATCCGCGCGCGTCGCTGCTACGCCACCAGTGGCGCCAAGATCTTGCTCGACGTGCACGTCGCCGGCTTCCCAATGGGGAGCGAGCTCGATATCGAGGGGTCGGTCGAGGTGCACGCCCGTGCGCTCGGGACGACAGACATCGAGCGTATCGAGTTGATGACACCGGACGGTGTCGCGGCGTCCGACACACCGAAGTCTCCCTCGGCGTCATTCGTCGGCGAGGTCGACGCCTCGTATGTCTACTGTCGGGTGACGCAGGCCGATGGTGAGATGGCCTGGTCGAGCCCAATTTTCTTCAACCGCGGCTAGCTCCAGCGCTCAGTCTGCGAGCAGGGCGCGAACGCGACTCGCCACATCGGCGCGCGGCACTCGCTCCTGGGTCTTGTTGAGCAGGTCTTTGAGTTGGACGATGCCTTCTTCGACCTCTGACTCCCCTAGGATCATCGCGACGCGCGCGTCGATTTTGTCGGCGCGGCGAAGCTGGCTCTTTAGCGAGCCGCCCCGCAGGTCACTCTCCACACGAAGGCCTGCGTCGCGGAGCTCGCGGCCGAGCAGGGTCGCCTGTCCACGGACGCCAGCTTGCGCCGCAACGACGAAGACATCGACGTGCGACTCGGCGTCCGTTTCGGGCATGGCCATCAGCAAGCGCTCGAGGCCCATCGCGAAGCCGATCGCCGGTGTATCCGGCCCGCCGAGGCTCTTTACCATCGCATCGTACCGGCCGCCGCCGAGCAATGCGTTTTGCGCGCCGAGCCCTTCACCTTTGCCGAGAACCTCGAAGAGCGTTCGGCTGTAGTAGTCGAGGCCTCGCACCAGCGACCCGTCGACGCGGTACGGCGTGCCGAGGATTGTCAGGGTCTCTTGCAGTCCGTCGAAGTGCGCACGGTCCTCATCGGTGAGGTGCTTCAAGATCGACGGCGCCTCGGCGGCAATCTCCGAGCAGCGTGGCACCTTGCAGTCGAGCACCCGAAGCGGGTTGGCGTCCATGCGACGCTGGCAGTCAGGGCAGAGCTCAGCGCGGTAGGGCTTGAGATAGCCGAGCAGAGCTTCGCGGTAGTTCTCCCGCGTTTCAGCTCCGCCGATCGAGTTCACCAGGACTTCGACCTCGCTGATACCGATGCTCGAGATGAGACCGACGACCATGTCGATCACTTCGGCATCGACGTAGGGGCCCGGGTCGCCAAAGACTTCGATTCCCGCTTGGTAGAACTGCCGGTAGCGCCCCTTAGCGGGCCGCTCGCGCCGATACATCGGGCCGATGTAGTACCACTTCGTGACCGGCTCGCGGCCTTGAACGCTGTGTTGCACGTAAGCGCGTACCGATGACGCGGTGCCCTCCGGGCGGAGCGTGAGCGATTTCTCGCCTCGATCGGTGAACGTGTACATCTCTTTTTCGACGATGTCCGTTGTTTCACCGATCGAGCGAACGAACAGGGCGGTCGGTTCCACGATGGGGAAGCGAGCTTCGCGAAAACCATAGCCTTCGACACGCGTGCGGAACGCGTTCTCGAGGCGGTGCCATTTCGAGATTTCGTCGGGCAGGATGTCTTTCATCCCCTTGACGGCGCGGAGGCTCATGGCGTCCGGTTACTCGATGCGCCCGTCCCAAGCAAGGGCGAAGCCCCGTGACCAACGCGCAGCGTCGGTTTTACGGGGGGCTCAAGGCTCTTTGCTGAACTTGACGAAGACGTAGTTGAAGCCGTCTTTGCCCTTCTTCTGAGTGATGCTCGGTGTGACGTCCCTTCGCATCTCGAAAATCATCACCAGGTCTTTCTTGCCCTTGCGCTGAACGGTCGCTCGCGTGACGGGTGTGTCGAAGAACTGGGTTTCGAGCGGCAGGAAGTTGTTCTTGAGATGAACTCGCGTCTGGTGCATGACCAGCTCGAGGCGGCCCTCGGAGCTCTTGGTTCCAAACTTCACCGGCTTGGACGTCTGGATGAAGAAGACGGAACCGTCCTCGAGCATCATGAAGCCCGGCCAAGTGAGCATGAGCGCGCCTTCGGGAATCTCTTCGGCCTTCGGCGGCAAGTTCTCCGAGGTTTCAGAGCCCGGGTTCACGCCCGCGTACGAGGACTCGTCTCCCGAGGCCATTGCCGCCGAGCTAACCAACACGATGACGAGCATCGCGATAATTGAAGTCTTCCCCACGGTCTCAGGGTACGCGACCAGGAGCCCCCGGCCCAAATTTCGCTCCAGAACCCCAATTTCCAGAAGCTTCAGTGGCCTTTGCCGCCCTTGAGCAGATGCGCGACGCCTTCGCCGAGCCCTTCGAGGGTGAGCGGGAACATGTCGAACGCCTGCCGGACGTACTCGATGGTGTTGCCCGTCCAGTAGCGCTGCGGCTCTGGGTTGAGCCAGATGCTGCGGTTGTAGTGTTGGCTGAGCATCATGAGCCACTGCAGGCCTTCGATGCCCCGGTCGTCGCCGAGGTCGAGTGAGCCGCCCGCCGCGAGTAGCTCGTAGGGCGCCATCAGCGCATCGCCGACCACGATGAGCTTGTAATGCGGGCCCGTTTCGTGGAGCAGGTCGCGCACCTTGATCGGGGTGTCGAAGCGTTCGGTTTCGTAGACGTGACCGTAGACGCAGTTGTGGAAGTAGTAGGTGCGCAGCTCTTTGAAGTGGGTCGACTTCTTGGCGGCCGAAAAGAGGCGGGAGCAGAGGTGCGCAAAAGGGTCCATCGAACCGCCGACGTCCATCATTAGAATGATGCGCGTGTTGTGGCGCCGGGGAGGGCGCGTCACGACCTCGAGCTCGCCGGCGTTTTGTGCCGTTGCGTCGATAGTGCCTTCGAGATCGAGCTCTTCCTCGCCGCCTTCGCGCGCGAAGAGACGGAGCTTGCGGAGGGCAACTTGCATTTGCCGAACGTCGAGTGTGAGGTCCTGGCGATACGGGCGATACAGCCGCGCGTCAGCGACTTTCACGGCACTCCGTCCACCGCCGGAGCCGCCGATGCGAAATCCCTTGGGTGCACGGCCGCTGTGACCGAAGGGCGAGGTGCCTCCGGTGCCGATCCACTTGTTGCCCCCGTCATGCTGCTCATCTTGCTCGGCGAGCCGCTCTTCGAAGAGCTTGCGAAGCTCGTCCAGATCCAGGTTCTCGACGAACTCGCGCTGCTCGTCGGTGAGCTCGCCCATGTTCTCTTTCGCTTGCTGAAGCCAGTCCCAAAGCTCGTCCTTGAGCTTCTTTGATTCGATCTCGATGCCCTTGAAAAACGAAAGGAATGCTTCATCGAACGAATCGAGGTGTGCCTCGCTGTGGATCATCACTGAGCGCGCAACGTTGTAGAAGCCGTCGAGCGAGCTGTCGTGGAGTCCCGCTTTCAAGGCCTGAGCCAGCGCAATGACCTCTTGGGTCCCGACGGGGACGCCCCGGCCGCGCAACTCGTACATGAAAGGGACTAGGATTTTAGCTTCTCCACTGGCGGCCGCCGGACAGCTGATCCGCGAAGGCGACCAGGTCTTGTTCCTTCTTGAGCAGGGCGCCCAGGAAGGGAAGGTTTTCTTCGAGCTTCACGCTGTCGATCCCGGCGCGCTGAAGCACTGCGATCCAGTCTACCAGCTCGCTTGTGCTTGGTCGCTTGCGGAGACGCCGCATGCTGCGGATCTCGTAGAAGGTCTTGAGGGCCTGCTCGACCAGGCTCTCCTGAACTCGGGGGTGATGGACCTGCACGATCTCGCTCATCAGCTCTGGTGTCGGGAAGTCGATGAAGTGGAACACGCAGCGTCGAAGGAATGCGTCGGGTAGCTCTTTTTCGGCGTTGCTGGTGATGATGACGACGGGACGGTGTGCGGCGATGATGTCCTGCTGTGTTTCGTCAACGTGGAACTGCATGCGATCGAGCTCATTCAGGAGGTCGTTCGGGAACTCGACATCGGCTTTGTCGATCTCGTCGATCAGAAGGACCACGCGCTGCTTCGCGTCGAAGGACTCTCCCATGGGGCCGAGCTTGATGTACTGGCTGATGTCGTTGACGTCCTTGTCTCCAAACCGGGAGTCGTACAGACGCTGCACGGTGTCGTAGACGTAGAGGCCGTCCTGGGCCCGGGTCGTGCTGCGGATATTCCAGCGAAGAAGCGGCATCCCCAACGATTCGGAAACGGCTTCCGCCAGAAGGGTCTTGCCTGTGCCCGGCTCACCACGAATCAGCAGGGGCCGCTCGAGCACGACCGCGCAGTTGACGGCGGACTCGAGAGCCTCGCTCGTCAGGTAAGTAGAGGTTCCGGAAAAACGTCGAAAATCGTCAGCCATGGCGCCGAAACTTATCATGGTCCTGCAGATTGGCGACCGGGAGGGGAGCTGACAGGGCGACGCTGCAGGGGTGCAGGGGGGCACTGCCAGCGTCAGCGTCAGCGTCAGCGTCAGTGCCAGCGTGAGTGTCTGGTTACACCGCCCGCCCCCCCCCCACCCGTAATCCTCCCTACCGCGGCCTGCGCTTCGCTTGGCCTTGGCGGCGCTTTGCGCCGGGCTTCGCCTTCGGCTCGCGCTGCCGCGGGTGTGTTGGGGGCCGCGTTCGTGGGCGAGAACGCGTCAGAAAGTACCCACATTACCACCAGTTAACTAGCCCTCATGGGGGCTTGCCACCCTCCTTGACAGCCCCTGGAGCACAACGAATAGTAGCGCGTTCTTGTGGCCTGGGAGGGTCGCTCGGCTGGCACTCAGCGCCCTGAATTCAATGTCTACCTTCGTCCTACAGATCCCGGACCTCGACGAGGCCGGGAAGGATTGGAACTTTGCCATCGGCACGGATTGGCTCGCGTCCGCACTTGCCGACACTGAGCTGAATGCAGGGGCCGAGAACGGGCGGCTTACCGTGCACGCGCAACGCACTGGCCTGGATGTGCTGGTGCAGGCGCATCTAGAGGCGGAGCTTGCAACTACTTGCTCGCGTTGCCTGGCCGACGTTCCGCTCACGCTCGACCTTGCGCTCACCGCGCTGTTCAGCCCGGAGCACATGCGCCCCAGGGGTGGCGATGAGATCGACGTTCAGTTGGACGAAGTCAATCGAGACTACTTCAGCGGGGCCGAGGTCGTCTTGGACCCCATGGTGCGCGAGTACTTGCTGCTCGAAGTGCCGATGAAACCACTCTGTTCCGAAACTTGCGAGGGAATCGCAATTCCGGAGCACCTTAGGCCTCCCAGCGAGGTCTTTGGGGACGCGGCGCCCGATTCACGCCTCGCCCCCTTACTCAAAATCAAAGAAGCACTTACGAAGAACGAGGAGTGATCCCGTGGCAGTACCGAAACGCAGAACAAGCCCCATGAAGCGCGACCAGCGACGCGCCAATCACGACAAAGTCACCGCCCCAAACGTGAGTGCATGCCCGAACTGCGGTGATGTGATGCTTCCGCACCGGGCCTGCCCAGCTTGCGGCTTCTACAAAGGCCGTCAGGTGATCAAGGGCAAAGTGGAAGAGCTCGAGTAGCGCGTGTTCAATCTGGCCGGGAAAATCGCCATCGTGACGGGGGGGTCACGAGGCATCGGCCGCGCTACCTGCGTTGCGCTAGCGCAGGCCGGCGCTCACGTGCTCGTCAACTACCGCTCCAACGTAGAGGCCGCCCATGAAACCTTGCGCCTGATCGAAGAGGCGGGCGGGCAAGCGGAGCTCATCGGCTTCGACGTTGCTGACCCGGATTCAGTAGACCGCAGTATCAAAGACGCAGTCGCACGGCACGAGTGCATCGACATTCTCGTCAACAACGCGGGAATCTCGATCGATCAGTTGTTGTTGAGAGTGTCTGTGAAGGACCTCGAGATGACCTGGGCGACCAACGTGAACGGAGCGCTGTTCTGCGCGAAAGCCTGCATTCGTCCAATGATGAAGAAGCGCTGGGGGCGCATCATCAATCTTTCGAGCGTGGTGGCGGAGTCCGGCAATGCTGGCCAGGCGGTCTATTCCTCGTCCAAGGCTGCGCTTTTGGGCCTAACGCGCTCGCTGGCTCGCGAGTATGCCTCTCGGGGGATTACTGTGAATGCGGTTTCCCCGGGGTTCATCGAGACCGATATGACCGCAGATCTGGCGGATTCGGCCAAGCAGGGCATCGTCGACCAGACGCCGCTAGGGCGAATTGGGCGCCCCGAAGAGGTCGCGGCTGCAGTTGTGTTTTTAGCAAGCGAAGAAGCAAGCTATATCACCGGGCAAGTAATCCGGGTCAACGGAGGCATGCACGTCTGAGGCGTGTGTGACGGAGGAAGCACATGGACATCGCCGAGAAGGTCAAAGAAATCGTGTCGGACAAGCTCGACGTCGACGGGGCCGACATTCAGGAAGAGCAAGACTTCATCGAAGATCTCAAGGCTGACTCGCTCGCGATTGTCGAGGTCGTCTTGGCGCTCGAGGAGCAGTTCGAGATCGAGATCCCGGACGAGGATACAGAAAAGATCAAGACCGTTCGCGACGCGATCGAATACATCAAGGCGCACAAGGGCTGAGAGTCCACTGCGCGTCCGTCACCGGGCGAGTCGATGCGGCGAGTAGTCATCACAGGCGTGGGCACCGTGAGCCCATGCGGCGCGGATGTCGCGACCACTTGGAAAAACGTTTCCGAGGGGCGGAGCGGCATCGCGCGCATCGAAGGTTTTGATCCCAGTGACTTTGCTTCGCAGATCGCGGGCGAGTGCACCGACTTCGAACCGCTTCAGTACATGCCCAAGCGGCGCCTGCGCGAAGCCGCCCGGTTCATCCAGCTCGCCATCGCGGCGAGCGCTCAGGCGATCAAGAGCTCGGGCTTCGAACCGAGCGACGAAGAGAAGGAGCGGGTAGGCACCTTCATCGGCGTCGGTTTCTGTGGCCTCGAAGTGTTCGAGGACACCTGCAAAACGCTACTCGACAAGGGACCGCGCCGGGTCTCGCCTTATTTCATTCCTTCGGTCATCGCCAACCTCGCCCCCGGACAGGTCACGCTAGACTGGGGGTTCAAGGGCCCGAGCTACACCCACACGAGCGCCTGTGCATCGGGCGCGCACGCGATCGGCGACGCGTTTCGTTGGATTCAGCGGGGCGAGATTGACGCCGCGATTGCCGGAGGGGCCGAGGCTGCGGTCACTCCGGTCGGCGTTGCAGGGTTTACCTCGATGCGGGCCTTGTCACGGCGCAACGACGAGCCGGAGCTGGCGAGCCGTCCGTTCGACACGGACCGGGACGGTTTCGTCATTGCGGAGGGTGCAGGCGTGTTGGTGCTCGAAGAGCGCGAGGCTGCCATGGCGCGCGGCGCCGAGATCATCGCCGAAATCGTAGGCTACGGGGCCACCTCGGACGCACATCACATGGTGCAGCCCGCACCCGAGGCCGAAGGCGCGCAACGCGCGATGAAGCTCGCCTTGTCCGACGCCGAGTTGAACCCCGCTGACATCGACTACATCAATGCGCACGGCACCTCCACACCGCAGGGCGACCTGGGCGAGCTTCAAGCGATTCAGAAGGTCTTCGGTGCTCACGCGACCGATGGGCTCGCCGTTTCCAGCACCAAGAGCATGAGCGGGCACTTGCTAGGTGCCGCAGGTGGCCTCGAGCCGGTCCTCTGCGCGCTCGCGATGCGCGAAGGCCTTCTGCCGCCCACGATCAACTTGGACAGGCCCGACCCGGCTGCGGAGGGAATGAACCTGGTCCCCAAGGCGGCGCAGGAGCGACCGATTCGCGCCCTGATGAACAACTCGTTCGGCTTCGGCGGAACCAATTGCGCGCTCGTGCTAAAGGCTCCGTAGCCATGCCAAAGACCCTCATCGTCGGTTCGGATCACGCGGGTATCGATCTCAAACGCGAGCTCTCGGGCGTTGCCGCGGAGCTTGGTTACGAGCTGGTCGACCTCGGGACGCACAGCAGCGATTCCACCGACTACCCGGACTGGGCGCACCTGGTGGCAGGCGCGGTCGCGCGCGGGGAGGGGCTCGGGCTTCTGGTCTGCGGGACCGGGATCGGGATGTCGATTGCCGCCAACCGTCACGCTGGCGTGCGGGCCGCCCTCTGCGGTGACGTCTTCAGTGCATCGATGAGTCGACGACACAACGACGCGAACGTGCTCTGCATCGGCGCCCGGGTCGTGGGCGGAGGATTGGCCGCCGAGATCCTCAAAGCGTTCCTGAGCGCCAGCTTCGAGGGAGGCCGCCACGAGCGCCGCGTCAAGAAGATTGAACCTTCCGCATGAAGGTTGAGCAGGACGAACGCTTTCGCCAAGAGCGAGAGCGCTTCCAGCTGAAATGGAACTGCGAGGACTGCGTCTTGTTCGACCCCGAGCGGGGCTGTGCGCATGGTTTTCCGACGCACCGGCACCGGAAGTCGCGATACGACGATTCAAGCGCCGCACTGCTGTTCTGCAAAGACTTCGATCTGACCTAGGCGCGCTGAAGCCTGGCCATGCCGGCAAAGAGTGCCAGCACGTCCGCGGGCTCGCGGTCTCCGTTGAAGTCGCGGTAGAGGGTGTGCACGTTGACGTAGCTGCGCTCAGCGTCGAGCCAGCCTTTGAACTCGTCCAAGGTGATGTCGCGGACCGCTTCTTCGACACTCATGTCGGCGTCGTAGCGGCGACGGGCCTCTGTAGTCAGCAGCTCGAGATAATGCAGCATGGCTGCGATACCCGACTTGTTCGTGAGCGGGCCGTGACCGGGAACCACGGTTTCGATGTCCCAATCGAGTAAGCGCCGAAGCGCCGCGATCCAATTGGATACCGGACCCTCCCAGATGACCGGGTGAGATTCGTTGAATAGGATATCTCCGGTGAACAAGGTCCTGTCGCCCGGGACCCAAACTACTGCGTCTCCTCGCGTGTGCGCCGGGCCCACCTCGATGAGAACGACCTTCTTGTCGCCGACCTGTAGCTCCAGCTCGCCTTCGAAAACGCGGCTCGGCAATGTCAGTTCGACGCCCGCGAAATCGAAGTGACCCAGGCTCGGGAGCGCGAGCGGCCCAGCTTCAGCGAGAAGGGCGACCCGGTCAATGCCCACGGCGTTGAGCGCCTTGCCGATTAGTCGGCCGCCTGCGCCTAGGGCGCCGACAATGGCAGCCGCGCGCAGCAAGAGCTGATTTCGGCCCGGCGGCCCCTCTCGAAGGTCTTCGAGGCATCCCCGCGTGCCGATGATCTCGGCGTCGGCGACGAGCGCGTTGCCATAGCAATGGTCACCGTTGCCATGCGTATTGACTACGGTCCCGATCCGAGCGGCAGCTGGGGTCGCGCGACGCATCGACGCGAGCATCTCGGCGGTGAGCTTCTGGTCGAAAAGCGTGTCGACCAGCAAGCTCTGGCCCCCATCGGTGATCAGACCTGCATTGCTCCAGCCCCAGGACCCGGGAAGCTGGGTGTACGCGTAGATCCCATTTCCGACCTCGTGCAGCTCCTTGTAAACTGAAGCGACCATCTGCTTCTTATCGTCGATGTGTGCTCAATTGAAAAGCGTCGAAGCGACCGATTGTTGGAGATTCGCGGAGTGGCGGCCTAGGATTTCGGCATGGAATCGTTCGGCCTGCATCGTTCGTTGCGCCTGAGTGCCGTCTTGCTTTGCGTGGCTGCGTGCCAAGGGACAGGCACTTGCAATGGTGATGAGCCGGAACAGGCAAGCACCATCGATGCGCCAAGGCCCCGCCGCGATGTTGGAGACGGCATCTATGAGGTCATCCCGCGCGGCCCCTTCGTTCTGGACGAGGCGCTTGGGTCCAAGGCGTCTGAGCCTCCGAAGGCGCGCGCCAGTGCACCGACGGTAATCCTCGCAGTCCTCGATACGGTGCGCGCGGACCATGCCTCACTATGTGGGTACGCGCGCAAGACGACTCCCTACCTCGAGTCGCTCGAGGCGCGGGGAGCGGTACACAGCTGCCGCGCGTACACCCCGGGGGACTGGAGCCTGCCTACGCACGCAAGCTATTTCACCGGCGTATCGGTTGCGCGGCACGGCGCCCACTACGCGCACGACGCCAAAGACGAGAAGGGGAAGCGCGTGCGTTCTCTGTACGTCTACCCGCTGCGCGAAGACGTCCGTACCTTGGCCGAGGAGATGCAAGAGCGCGGCTACCAGACCGTGCTCGTGAGCGACAACGGACTCCTCGGTGAGGCGGGTCTGGAGCGCGGGTTCTCCGTGGTTGCGACACGCCCGAGGAAACACGACCCACGCGCCGACTGGGTTCCGCCCACGCTCGAGCGCCTGCTCGCCGAACGCGTCGACCCCACGAAGCCTTTGTTCCTGGTGCTCAACTTCATCCAGGCGCACGATCCCTGGATCGCACCCGACCCTGACTTGGGTTGGGACCTGCTCGAGCCGCAGATGCTGCCCGCCGAGTTCAAGACGGGGCTCACCCTCTTCCTGAAGAACAGGCTCAGGCCGCAGGACGAGGACGTGGTGCATCGCCAACTCACCGACCTCTATGACTACGGCGTCCATCGGGAGGACCGGGCTTTGCGGCACTCTTTGGAAACGCTCGAACGCGCTGGCTGGCTGCAGTCCGGCTATCGGATCGGGATTACCGCGGACCACGGCGAGATGCTCATGGAGCACCGGATGTGGCGGCACCTGTTCGTGTACGAGGAGAACACGCGTGTACCGTTCCTGTACTGGAGCGACGGGGCTCAGCCCGAGCTCCCCGAGCCGTTTCCCGCGATCGCGATTCACTCTTTGCTGCGCGACGGCCGGCTCCCCGAACCCATGCCCACGGTCGAATCGGTGGCGATCCCGAATCCCGACGGAGGGCCTCGAAAGGGACCGGCCTCGAAGCCGGCTGCCGCCATGTGGTTCGGAAACGAGAAGCTCTTGTGGATCGGAGGTGAGCTGATGCACATCGACCTCGTCGAGGATCCGGACGAGCTAGCGCCGAAGCCGCTAGGCGACCATCCCAGACGCGCAGAGATGGAGGCTCTCGTCGCGGCGATCGAGTCGGGAAAGAACCGACAGGAAGACGTCGACCCTGCCGTCGTCGAGCAACTCCGGGCGCTCGGCTACGTCGAGTAGCGGTCCCTGCGGCTCAGGCCTCGAAGAAGCACTTCATCAAGTCGATCATTTTCGGGACGTCGGATGCGGCCGAGACCTCGCGGCACGAGTGCATGGAGAGCATCGGGTTACCAGCGTCCACCGTGCGAATGCCGAGCTCCGCGGCGGTGATCGGGCCAATCGTACTCCCGCATCCCAGGTCCGAGCGAACGACGAAACGCTGTGTCGTTACCTTGGCATCGCTCGCCCAGCGCTCGAAGCTCGCCCAGCTTTCGCCGTCGGTCGCGTAAGACTGATTGACGTTGAGCTTGACGACCGGGCCGCCGCCGAGGACCGGCTGGTGCTTGGGCTCGTGCATATCGGCGTGGTTCGGGTGAATCGCGTGCGCCATGTCGGCCGAGATCAAAAAAGACTTGGCGATGGCGCGGTGGAAATCCTCGATCGAGTCGCCCGACAGGCGCTGCAAACAGCTTCGCAAGAAGTCCGAAGCGGCTCCCTGTGCGCTGCGGCTCCCGACCTCCTCGTGATCGTACAAGACGATGCCCCGGCTGATTTCGGTATTGCTTTCGGCGGCGAGCAGAGCGCTCAGGCCCGCGTGACAGCTTGCGAGGTTGTCGATTCGGGCTGCGTGGATGAACTCCCGACTCATGCCGCTAAGCGTGGCCGGCTGCAGGTCGTACGCCATCAAATCCCAGGCGATCACATCGTCGCGCTCGACGTCGCCTAGCTCTTCGGCGAGCGTGCCGCGCAGGTCGATTTCGCCAAGCTCGTTCAAGGAGAGGATCGGCGCCATGTGTGTTTGCGCATTGAGTTTGAGACCTTCGGTGTTCACCTTGCGGTTCAGATGAATTGCGAGTGACGGCACCCGGAGCAGCGCGCGCTGGAAGTCGACGAGCCTCGAACCGCCATCTGCGAGCGACACCCGCCCGGCGAGCGACAGGTCGCGGTCGAGCCAGGTGTGCAACAAGACTCCGCCGTAGGGCTCGACTCCGAGCTGCCCGTACCCGGCCTTCTCGAGCTCGGGGTTTGGCTTGACCCGGAGATTTGGTGAGTCGGTGTGCGCTCCAACCAGGTGAAAGCCGGCTTCCTTTGGCGGCGCGGTTCCGAGTTGAAACGCAGCGACCGAACCGCCACCGCGAACGACGTAGACTTTGTCTCCCGCGTCGACTTTCCAGACATCGGCTTCTTCGAGTCGGCGATAGCCCTGCGCCCGCAGGCGCACGACGGTTTCGGCGACTGCGTGGAACGGGGTGGGGGAGCTGTTGATGTATTCGAGGAGATCCTGAACTGGCACTGGGTTCCTTTACCTTGCAAGCGAGCGAACGCCGGCGCGATGCACCTTGCCAGGCAGCTCGCGACCCACGATGGCCTCGGCGACCTGGCCGGCTTGCCAGAGCTTCTCGAGGTCGATTCCCGTTTCGATTCCCATCCCGTCCAGGGTGTACACCAGATCTTCGGTTGCGAGGTTGCCGGCCGCACCGGGCGCATACGGGCAGCCCCCGAGCCCGGCTACCGAGGCGTCGAAGGTGGTGATGCCAGCCTGCAAGCCGACCAAGACGTTGGCGAGCGCAGTTCCTCGCGTGTCGTGCAGATGAAGGGCGATCTGCTCGAGCGGCAGCTCTGCCATGAACAGCTCCAGAATTCTTTCCGTCTGAACCGGCGTGCCGACTCCGATCGTGTCGCCGAGCGAAACCTGATAGCAGCCCGCGCCGAGCAGGCGCTTGGCCAGCTCCAGGCCGCGCTTTGGGTCGACGGCGCCTTCGTAGGGACAACCCCACATCGTGGAGACGTACGCGCGAACCTTCAGACCGGCCAGCACGGCAGGCCCGATGACCGGTCCGAATGCCTCGAGTGTCTGGTCGATCGTCTTGTTGACGTTCTTGCTGTTGTGGGTCTCGCTCGCGCTCACGAAGACGGCAATCTCGTCGACCTTCGCGGCCAGCGCGCGATCGAGGCCGCGGGCGTTGGGGCAGAGGCCGGCGTAGGTGACGCCCGGCCGACGCTCGATCATCCGGCAGACTTCGTCCGCGTCGGCCATTTGGGGGACCCATTTCGGTGCGACGAAGCTCCCTACCTCGAGCCGGGTGATACCGGCATCGACGAGCGCTTCGATCAGCCTGACTTTCGCGTGGGTCGCGACCTGGGCGCTCTCGTTCTGCAGACCGTCCCTTGGGGACACCTCGTAGACCGATACACGGCTCGGAAGCTTTGGAGATGAGGCCATATCCCTCCTCTACAGCGCCTCGGGCCTCCTGAAAAGCCGCTGAAGGTCTTGCAGGCGCCTAGCCCTCGCGGCGGAATT
>Ga0316198_10000040_pt1 | contig 47996 bp, 40 predicted proteins | sample OudBieAanoxic_MG_FD_204935 | JGI IMG/M metagenome (GOLD analysis project Ga0316198, IMG submission 204935) | Coastal sediment microbial communities from Oude Bieten Haven, Netherlands - site A anoxic | ecosystem: Environmental > Aquatic > Marine > Coastal > Sediment | place: Netherlands... | reverse complement strand
ACTCGGAAACGTGTTTTTGGAGAGACCGTCGACCACGTCATCCGCCTCGCTCCCTGCGACTTGATGATGCTCAAAATTGCCGGTGAGGAGTTTCACACCTGTCTCTTCCCGACTGCCGGAGGGCCCAACGCCCAACTCGCCGCCGACCTCCTCAACGCCCTCGTCACGACCTTCGACATGGAGGTCACGGCCGGTTATGTGGTCCCGCCCAACGCCGATGAGGAGCAGCGGCATAACGCCCGAAGCTGGATCGACAAGACCTTGACCCACATGGAGGTCGAAATACCCGTTGAAAAACGACTGATCGAGTCCAGCTCGGTGGCCGGTGGCCTGGCAAAAGCAAGTCGTGACTTCGATCTGGTGGTCATCGGCGCGGCCAAGGAACCGCTCTTCCGAAAAATCCTGATCGGGGAGATTCCCCAGAAGGTCGCCCGATACTCGCCTGCTTCGGTTTTGGTGGTCAAGCGCTTTGAGGGTCCGGTGAAGACCCTCTTCAAGCGGATCCTCGGTTGATACCTGAATCCCACGGGAGACAGAGCGAGTAGACTGGTCAGCATCGGAAACGCCATCGACATGAACGAAAGCTCCATCGGCATCCTCGGAATCGGCGCCTACGTGCCTGAAAAGGTCATGACCAACAAGGATTGGGCAGAACATGTGGACACGTCCGACGAGTGGATCACCGCCCGCACCGGGATCAAGACCCGGAGAATCGCGGCCGAGGATCAGACGACCGTCGATCTTGCTGCGGCGGCAGCCGAGCGAGCGTTGACGGATGCCGGTGTTGCAATCGGGGAAATTGACGAGATCATCGTCGCCACCGACACGCCCGAGGTCTTCATTCCCGACACCGCGTCGTACCTCCAGAACCGTCTCGGCGCACGCGAGGTGTCCGCGTTCGATCTCGCCGGCAGCGGCTGCGCCGGGCTCATCCTCGGCCTCGACGTCGCACGCTCGCGAGCCCAGACCGGCGACCGCAAGATTCTCCTTGTCGGGGTCGAGCTGCTGACCCGGTTGATGGATTGGAAGGACCGCGCGACATGCGTGCTTTTTAACGATGCGGCCGGCGCAGCGGTCATTGGCACGGGTGCACGTGCGGCCGAAATCCTGGGCTTTACCGCCGGGACCGACGGGACGCAAGCCGAGATTCTGGGTCTCGAGGTGGGCGGCACTCGTGCGCCATTCACCCTCGAAGGGGCTCAACGCCGCGATCACAAAAAGGTCGTCATGAAAGGGCGCGAGGTCTTCCGCGAAGCAGTCACTCGCATGGGTTCGGCGGCGAAGGAGGTCCTTGCTCAGGCAAACGTTGTCGTCGCCGACGTCAAGCTGGTCATACCCCACCGTGCCAATCTGCGCATCATAAATGCGGTCCAGAAGGCCCTCGCCGTGCCCGACGACAAAATTCACGTCAACGTTCAGGATTATGGAAACACAGGCTCAGCGTCCGTGCCTCTTGCCCTGTGGGAAGCTCGCAATCAGGGTCGGATCGAGCCTGGCGACCTTGTCTTGCTGACCGCCTTCGGCGCCGGCTTCCACTGGGCTGCAGCTCTTCTTCGGTTTTGATCCCCCACCCCCATAAACCGCGAAGAACGCAAAGCCCGCAAAGGCCATCGCAAAGAATCCCCTAGACCTAGGAAAGAGATTATCTTTGCGCTCTTAGCGATCTTTGCGGTTCAAAATGGGTGGGCGGGTGGCCTTGGCGATCCTGTGGACTGCGCCTTCCGGTTCACTGCCAGCTGACGCGGTAGCGGCAGACTTCGTCGCCGCGGGCGCGGCACGAATCCTCGACGATGCGCGGATTCTTCGCGCCGCAGAGCTCGAGTGCGCGCTTATACCAGCCGATCACTGTCAGGCAGTCCGCCTTGGAAAAGGTCTCCGCCTCATGGGTCGTGAGGACTCCTTCATTTTCACCGGTCTGCTCGTACTCGCGTCGCCCCGTCTGGTAATACATCCGGTAGATCTGGGGAGCCTTGGCGAGGAAGGCCTGCGGGTCACCGGGAGCAATGAAGGCGGCGTGGACCGTCGTCAGGTTCGCATCCGCTGACGCCGCGCCCAGATGCTCGAAGACCTCGGGGCGACCGCCGCCGAGGACCCTGACGATGGCATCATCGAGACGTTGGCCGATCTCGAAATCAAGCCACGCCACCGGGACCAGGCCCCGAAGCGCCTTCCGGTCATCGGGATCGAGAATCTCCATCACCCTGTCGAGCCCCTCCGGACCGAACTGCTTCTCGACGAACGCCAACCTCGATTTCAGAATGGAGCCTTTGACCTTCTGGGTTCCCATACATCTATTTTAGCTCGCCTCCGAGGCTGAGTTAAGGGCTAAGAGTTAAGAGTCGAAGCGAGACCGGGGAGGCGGGTGGGCTTAACTCTTAACTCTTGGCTCTTGACCTCGGCGTCCTCGCATTTGGGTGGCGACGGCGACGCCAACGACAACCATCACCGATCCGACCCACGTCCTCACCGTCATCGGTTCGCCCATCAAGAACGCGCCGAGAAAGAGCGCCACCACCGGTGTGCCATAGCCGATCAGGGCGACCTGGCGAGCCTCCATGTGCTCAAGCAACCAAAAGTACAGCGGAAAGGTGATCGCGGTTCCGGCGATCGCCATGTACAAGAGGGCTGCGACGGGTCCGGGATCGAGAACCAACGGGCGGTGACGCTCAACGACCGCCGCAACCACACCCATGATCCCGGTTGCAAGTACCATCGCCACGGCGTTGAAAGGCACCGGGTGCATGCCGGATCCCCATTTTTTGACGGCCACACTGACAGTCGCCGACACCAGCGGCGAAATCAACATGACTCCCGCCGCCAAAGCCACCATCGAGCCGCCGAGGAGCTCGAAATCCTCTGCGAAGATGACCGCAATGCCGGCAAATCCAAGGCCGGTTCCGATCATCGCCGGGATGGTCAACCTCTCCTTCGGTAAAGCGAAATGGGCCATCACCGCGACCAGCAAAGGAAAGGTCGCGAAGAGCACCGACGCGAGGCCGGAGGGCACCCACTGTTCGGCCCAGAAGACCACCCCATACGACACACAAAAAGAGAGCAGCGCGTGCAATATCCTGAGCCGCCGATCGCGGTTGCTTGTGGCGGCAAGTGGAATTCCCATCATCCGCGCAAAGCCGATGAGCAGGACCGACGCGATCGCAAACCGCAGGGCCACCCCGGTGAATGGAGGGATCCCCCGCAACGAAATTGTAATCGCAGCCCAGGTTGTACCCCACACCAGGGTCAGAAGACCGAGGGTTATGGCTTTCAGGAGAGGGCCGGGCGCCGACATGGAGATCGACTCTACCTTCACTGAGCCGGGACTTCCATTCAAAAATGGCCTTCACCCAAAGCCACCGCCAACACACGACCGAGGGCCAGCTTCAATTCAATCTCACGCCACCTCGACCGGGCCTCGAACCTCGGCAGCATCTCGTTCCCGCTCATCGCCGTCGCCAGCAACGAAATCAGTCGCCGACCGTCGAGTTCCAGCGCGCGGTTCCGGCCGACTCGAGACCGTCGGTAAAGATGCAGTCCGTCCCCGTGTCAAACGGGCACGGCCCGCAAACACCAGTGCGGATAACGCTCACGGCCATCTGGGCCGCGAAACAGGCGTTGTCGTAGCTGGTCTCATCGCATCCACATACGGGATCGAAAACTGGTGCGCAGATATCTGGTTTGATACGACAGGCTCCAGGCGATCCGCAGCCGTTGTGAGCCGTATCGCAGTATTCGAGAAAACCGCAGTCACCGTCGCTCTGGCAAACAGGCTGGCAGGTACCATCGTATGCCACGGTCGTCAAAGCAAGGTTGGCCCAGCACTCGCTGTCGTAGTCGAGGCCGTCGCACCCACACTTCGGCTCCGGAACGATGAAAAACGGGCAGTCGATCGGAGCCGTCTGGCAGAAGCCGATCGACTGGCACGCGCCCAGACTTTTGACGCAGTACTCATCGTTACCGCAATCACTCGTGTCCTCGCACGGCGGCGGCGGACACTCACCCGCGAAGGCGACATTGGTCGCAGCCTGGTTCGCCACACACGAGTTGGTATACGTCACCCCATCGCACCCACAGACAGGGTCGTAGTTCAGTGGGCAAGCAGGCGGTTGGATTTCGCAGGTCCCCATCCCGTCGCAATCACCATCCGCCTTCATGCAGTAGTCGCCTGTACCGCAGTCCTGATCTGAGTCGCACTGCGCATCTGCCGTTGCGGCTCCGAAAATCCACAGCACACTGCACGCCAACAACGCCCCAATCCGGCCGGAGATTCGTCTCCACATCCTCTCCTCCTAACACCCGTAGGCACGCTCGCGAACGCTCAGGTTCAAACGCCCGTTCAAGATCGATCTTTAGTACGGCTTCGATGAATTATTTTGATAATGATACTCTTTTTCAATAAATATACAACCCCGATGCAACATTCGTCATCCCTCGCCTGGCGAAGCGCTTCGCGCTACAATGCGAACGATCGATATGAGGAGGTTTTGATGATCGCTATTGGAGAAAACGCCCCGGATTTCAATCTCAAGGACCAGTTCGGACGAGACGTCACCCTCAACCAGTTCAAGGGTCGGCGGCATGTGTTGTTGCTCTTCTTTCCCCTCGATTTCACACCCACGTGAAGCACCGAGGTCCCCGGCGTTGAGGCGCTCCAGGAGCGTTTTCTCGCCGCAAACACCCAGGTTCTGGGTGTCAGCATTGACTCGATCTATTGCCACCTCAACTGGGCGATGAGCCTTGGTGGAATCTCCTTCCCGCTGCTAGCCGACTTCCACCCCAAGGGTGCTGCGGCGGCGTCTTACGGGCTGTACCTGGAGGAGGCTGGGATTACCGATCGTGCGACGGTGATTGTCGACGCCGACGGCGTGGTCCGGCACGTGTCCTCGGTGACACCGTCGGGCAAACGTGACATCGCCGAGCTTGCAGCGCTTTGCGAAGAGGTCAACAAGGCCCACGAGAGCACTCTGAAGTCATTCCCCGAACCACCCGGGCTCGAGCCGGACACGGTGCTCTTTGTGCGCTCGAACTGCATGTTCTCCACCAACGCCATTGCCGCCATCGGCAACCTTCATATCGACACGATTCCGGTCCGCAACGTCAGCGAGGACCCGGCCGCACTTGCGGACCTCGAGGCGGTGTCCGGCAAGGGCCAGGCGCCGTGCCTGGTGGTCGGCGGCAAAGCCATGCACGAGGCTGCTGACATCTTGAAGTTCTTCGCGAAGCGGACCACCGATATCGGCGGTTAAACAATCGAAGACTGCTGAAAAAAGAACCGGGGTGCCGGACAGAACTGGCACCCCGGTTTTAGCTGTCAGAATCTGCTCCTGTCTCTTACTTCCACCCACGTCGTTTGAGCAATGCCTCGACCGTCGGTTCCTGGCCCCGGAAACGGAGGTAGAGCACCTCGGGATCCTCTGCGCCACGCCGCTCGAGGATGTTGGTCCGGAAAGCGGCGGCAGTCTCCTGGTCGAAGAGACCGTTCTCCTGAAACGCCTCGAAGGCGTCGGCATCAAGTACTTCACTCCAGACGTAACTGTAGTAGCCGGCCGAGTAGCCGCCGGTGATGTGGGTGAAATACGTGCTGCGGTATCGCACCACGATCTCGGGGATCAGACCGATCTTATCCATCGACGCCCTTTCGAATTCGTTGACATCGACGGCGGTAGGATCCTCGAGGGTGTGCCAATCCATATCCAGATAACATGCGGAAAGGTATTCGACCGTGGCAAAACCCTGGTTGAACTGCTCGGAGGCATGGATCTTCGCCACCAACTCATCGGGGATTACCTCACCCGTCTCATAGTGCTTGGCGTAGACCTTGAGCACCTCGGGCTCGAGCAGCCAGTTCTCCATGATCTGCGACGGCAACTCGACGAAGTCCCGGGTCACACCGGCCGATCCGCGGTATGTGACATTCGACATCAATGCCTGGAGCCCGTGGCCGAGTTCGTGGAAGAGGGTGTGGACCTCGTTGAGCGATATGAGGGCGGGAGCATCACCGACCGGGCGCGAGAAGTTGCCGACGTTGCGCACGATCGGCCGCACATCGACGCCGTCCCGGACCCATTGGCTTCGAATGCTGCCGCTCCACGCGCCGCCGCGTTTGCCGGGCCGCGGATAGTAATCCGCCATGAAGATGCCGAGGTGGCTGCCATCGACATCGGTGACCTCGTAGGTCCGAACCTCCGGATGATAGGTCGGGATGCCCTCGATCTCTGTGAACTCGATCCCATAGAGCTGGTTGGCAACATAGAACGCGCCGTCAATGACATTGTCGATCATGAAGTACTGCCGCACCTCCTGCTCGTCGACGTCGTAGCGGGCTCTGCGGACCTTCTCGGCGTAGTAGCGCCAGTCCCACGGTTCGAGCTTGAAGTCGAAGCCGTCAGCTTCGATGGCCTGCTGCAGGGCTTCGACCTCCTCACGGGCGACACCGAGAGACGGGTACCAGAGATCCTCGAGGAGCTCATAGACCGCCTCCGGCGTCTTGGCCATCCGCCGCTCCAGGATGCGATCGGCATGGGTGTCGTAACCCAGGAGCTTCGCTTTCTCGGCACGAAACGCCAGGATCTCGGTCAGGATCGCCTTGTTGTCGAGGTCGTCACCGTTGTCGCCGCGCATGATGTAGGCCTTGAAGAGCTGCTCGCGGAGCTCGCGGTTGTCGGCATAGTCGAGGAAGGGATAGATGCTCGGCCGGTGGGTCGTGAAGAGCCACTTGCCCTCCTGGCCCGCCTTCGTCGCCGCCCCCGCGGCGCCCTCGATGACGGCTGGAGGCAGACCCGAAAGGTCCTCTTCGTTTTCGATGAAGAGCTGATACCTGTTCGTTTCTGCAAGGACATTGTCGCTGAAGTTCAGACCCAGTGTCGACAACTTGGTGTTGATCTCCCGCATACGTTCTTTGTCGGCCTCGGAGAGCTCAGCGCCGCCGCTGACGAAATCGAGATATGTCTCCTCGAGGAGCCTCATTTGCTCTGCTTCGAGCTCGAGTTCGTCCTGCTGCCCGTAAATCGCCTTGATGCGTGCAAAGAGCTGCGGATTCATCAGCCTGTCGTCACGCAGGTTCGAGCGCATCGGCGCCACCTCTTTGGCGATCGCCCGAATCTGTTCGTTGGTCTCGGCACCGGTCAGGGTGTAGAAAACACCCGACACCTTGCTCATCAGCATCCCCGTGGCGTCCAGCGCCGCCAGGGTGTTTTCGAAGGTCGGAGGCTCCGGGTTCTGAGCGATCGCCTCGACCTCTGCCCCCTGTTCGGCGATTGCCCGTTCGAACGCCGGCAGAAAATGCTCTTCGTGGATCTGGTCGAACGGCGGTACGCCAAACGGGGTCGTCCACTCGGTGAAGAATGGGTTCTCACTGGGCGCCTCGCCTCCACAGCTGGAAAGCACCAGGACAAGACAGATCGCAAGCATCAGACTATTTCGTTTCATGAAAATCCCTCCATGGGAATTGGTGTCGGCCACCGCCGGTTCGACCGCCGGCGGGACGCACAACGGCCGGATAATAACACCGATAGCGCTCGATCATCTCAGATTCCGCTGTTTGTTTCGAGACTCTTTCTCGAATTAAGCTCCGTCAGAATACGGATATTGCAACAGGCGCATCAATGCTTTCGATTGCGGCTTCCATCCGCCAGAACGGTGGGTCATCGATCGGCGTCGGGAGCCAGGCCAGTTGTTTGGCTTTTTCTACGTAAGCGTCACCGTCTTCTTCGAGGAGGATCCGGTCTGCGACCAGGGGCTGCGCTGCCGGTCTATTCGATAGCCTCGACTTTCTCGACGCCATCGAGCTCCCATGGTGGAAGTTCGGTTTTCCTCTCCTTCACAAAATGGTCCATCCAGCGCATCAATCTCTGGGCGTAATCGTCGCGAGAAGCAGCGCGCCGGTTACCGTGCTGCTCACCCGGATACCGGACGTAGCGCACGGGCGTCTCACCGATCAGTTTGAGGGCCCGGTAGAGCTGCAGGCTTTGCGACGGATGGACGCGGCTGTCGGCGGTGCCGCCGGCAATCAACAGCGGCGTGCGGCACTTCTCGACATGATAGAGCGGGCTCCGCTCGAGGCTGAATTGCCACTTGTTGTAGGGCGCAAACCGGGCGTGGACCATGATGTCCTCGACCGGGATCTCGGTGGTCATGCCCTTGCTGATCTTGTTGCTGATACCGACAAACATCACGCCGGCTTTGAAGCGATCGCTGGAGGTCGTGGCAAGCCATGCTGTAGCGTAGCCGCCGTAAGAGCCACCGGTGACCCCGACTCTGTCGTTGTCGGCGATGCCCGCCGCCACGAGGGCGTCGACAGCATCGACGAGGTCGTCGAACTCCTTACCCGCGGCATCGCTCTGACCCAATTTCGAAAACTCGACGCCACGTCCGGTGCCGCCGCGATAGTTCGGGTAGAACACCGCGTAGCCCCGCGCCGCCGCCAACTGACCCGGCGCCGAGTATGTGCTCAGCCAGCCATTGCGGCGATGTCCCTCGGGCCCGCCGTGGACGAAAAGAATCAGTGGAGCAGGTTCCTCCAGATCGCCGGTCGGGCGGATCAACACACCACTCAGTTCGAGACCGTCACGCGCCTCATGCTGAAATACCTCCTGCGGAGCGAGGTCAACTGACGCAAGCCAGGGGTTGCTGTCCGTCAACCGTTTCGGGACAGCATCACCATGGGTCATCGTATAGACCTCGCGCGGATGAACAGGAGACTCGCCGACTAGGGCGATGCGCTCGCCGTCATTCGAGAGGCTCATCTTGGCCATAATCGGAGTTCGAACGCCGTCCTTGGTTGTGCCGGAGGTTGCGTGGGTCTTCTGCTGCCGGCTCGAGATGTCGACCTCTCCGAAGCGCGTCTCCTCCCACTCATTCGACAGAAACATCAGAGTTCCCGCGTCCCGCCAAGCAAATGCAGCCACGTGGCCCTCGAGGCCCGGAAGGACATCTACAAGTGGGCCACCCGTCACCGGTGCCACCATCAGGCGACCCTGGGCGGGATCGTTGGGGTCGGCGGCCGAGATCATGGCCACGTTTTTCCCGTCAGGGCTGAACTCAAATGAACCGAGCTTGCCCGGGTTTTCGAAACGCGTCCGGACCTCGCCACTTTCGATATCGACAACCGTCAGCTTCCGCAACATCATTTCATCGTCGACCAGTGGGCGGGGGGCGATATCAACCGCCAGGCTGCGGCCGTCCGGGCTGAAGCAAATGTGGGAAGCAGAGCCGTCGATTTCGAGCGCCACAGGATCATCGTCATCCTTGCCTACCGCCGATGGTTCAGCTACCCGAGGCTCGTATCCCTGCAGCGGCGCCAGCCACACCCTCTTAGGTAGCCAGTCCTCTTCGAAGACCTCCTGCGAGTATCCGGCCTCGATGCTCTCTTCACGCTCCTTGCTTGCAGGCTCTCTGGCGACGAAGGCGACCCTCTTGCCATCGGGAGAAATCCGGTAGTCGGTGATCGCCGTATCAAAGCCCAGCAGACGCCGCGACTCGCCGCCGGAAAGCGGAATCCCCCACAACGAGGTGTGCTTGTCACCGTCGCGCTTTGCCAGATAGGTGATGAGCTGGCCGTCGGGAGAAAAGCGGATCGACGACACCTTGACATCGCCGCTGATGTAAGAGGCATCGGCACCTCCCTCCACCGAAACGACGTGCAGCTCCCGCCAGGCAGCTCCGTCAGGATCAACACCTGGGGTGCGCGGAACGTCGAGAGTGTAGGCGATAAAGGATCCCCCTGGCGCCATGACCACATCATTGACCGATCTCACGGCCGCCAACTGTTCGAGAGTCAGGCCTTCGCCGGCCTCGACGCTGCCCCCGACACCCACCAACACACACGCGACGACCAACAGACATCCTCGAAAATTGAATCGCGACATGACCCCTCCTTTTGCGACGATCGCCATTCTATCGCGGCGTAAGCGACTCCCAACTCGCATTGTTTGGACTTTGCCGGTAGGAGCTGCTATAAATCAGCAAGAAATCGAGACAATGTCACAGAACGATGAGAATGGAGGAGGTCCACATGGTGTCCCTGACAGCTCTCTGGCTCCCGATCGTACTGGCCGCGGTGGCCGTGTTCATCGCGAGCTCGGTCATTCACATGGTCTTCAAGTACCACAGCTCCGAATATCGGAAGCTGCCCGACGAGGACGCGATTCTCAACGCGATGCGCAGCGCAAAGACCGAACCAGGCTTCTATTCGTTCCCGTATGCGGGAAATATGAAGGAGATGGGTTCCCCGGAAATGCTGGAGAAATACACCCAGGGCCCGATGGGGACCGTCAACATCAACCCGAGCGGCCCGCCGGCGATGGGCAAAAATCTCCTTCTGTGGTTCATCTACAGCATTGTGGTCGGCGTCTTTGCCGGCTACCTGGCGAGCCGGACCCTTGCAGCCGGAACCCACTATCTCCAGGTTTTCCGTGTCGTCGGTTGCGCCAGCTTCATGGCGTATTCTTTCGCCTATTTTTCGGATGCGGTGTGGAAGATGAAGCCGTGGACGATGACCTTCAAGCACGTTTTCGACGGTCTCGTCTACGCCCTGCTGACGGCCGGCGTATTCGGCTGGCTCTGGCCGCAGTAGGACCTTAGCTACCCTCCGCGGCTCGTTCGACTGCGCTTCCCGTCAGGTATCCGTTGATGCCCTGGGCCGGTCCCATCAGGAAATAGACCAGGCCGGCCAAGGCCGGCACACCCGGCACCAGAACAGTGAAAAGAAGCGACAGAACACCGATCGCAATCGACAGCAGGTGGCCCAAGAGAGCACCCCGTACCGCCACCCTTTCGGCCGCATCGAGCTGGATTGCGTCGCGAAGCCGCCAGGCTCTCCAATACATGATTGCCAGCACTGAAAATATGCCGACAAAACCGGCGCTGTAAAAAAGCATCACGGCAGAACCGCGACTGCCCCAAACAACTCCCTCGCTTGCGCCCTCGAGAGACCCGGTTATCAGGACCGAGGCCAGGAACTTGAGCGGAAATACATAGAACACGATGAAGAAGAGCAGGAAGCCGTTCAGGATGATGGTCGCAGAATCTTCAAAACCGAACCGCCGGTGGTAAAGGAAGTGCTCGTACCAGACCCACAACATGAACGCGAAGCAGAGGGCGAAGGCTGGAAACTGCCAGAAGACGGCTATCAGCTCTTCCGAAGTGCCAGGCACCTCGAGGGCCACCACAAGCAGCGTCAACGAGAGTGCGAAGACCGCATCCGACAGGCCCTCAATCCGCGACACCTCGCCGCCACGCCATCTGAAGTACTTTTCCTCGCGAAGCGACCTCGGCAAGAGGGTCTTTTCAATCATGATGCCTCCGTCGCCGCCCCGACTCGGATGATCGATCGCTCTTCCCCGCCTGTTCGCGCCGTAGACCCTCGGTGTCCCATGCTTCGTCGACATTGGTCCACAGATCACTGCTGTCGGTGGCGAGGACGCGTTCCAGCTCTTCGCTCTGCTTGCGCACGAGGTGCATGTAGGTTTTTGTGTCTCCTCTTTTTCCGCTCAGCTCGCGCAACGCCTGTTCGTCGTGGACCCGGAATCGCCGCGTCCGCCGCAACGCTTCGAAACCCGGCATCCCCAGCTCACGCAAGACGTCGAAACCTATCCGCAGCGAGCTGTCGAGGGTCTCTCGATAGACCGAGTCCAAACCCGCTTCGAGGAGCTCATATGCGTGAGTCCGGCCAATGGCACGACTGAGAACCTTCAGGTGGGGAAAGTGTTTCTGCGCTGTTTCGACGAGCCCCAGAATCCGGTCCGGATCGTCGAGCGCGATGACCAGGACGCGGGCCGATTCGGCGCCGGCCGCGCGCAGCAGATCGAGCCTCGATGCGTCGCCGTAGAAGACCTTGTGACCCAACTTGCGCAGGAGCTCGACCTGATCGGAATCGACCTCGAGGACCGTAGCGCCGATCCCGCTCACCCGCAGCAGCCTGCCGATGATGGTGCCGACCCGACCATAGCCTGCGATGATCACCGGGTTGGACTCATCGATAATGTCGGCCTCGCGCTCGTCCTTTTCGAGGGTTCCGAACCGTGGTTGGACCAAGCGCTCGTTGACCAGCATCAACAGCGGCGTCAGCGCCATTGTCAATGCGACGACGGCTACCAGGGGACTTGCCACCTCGAGACCGATAACCCCCTGCTGCGTCGCGAACGAAAAAAGCACGAAAGCAAATTCACCCGCCTGCGCGAGGGCGAATGAGAAAAGAAGATTCTGGTCGTGGCCGAGGCCAAAGACACGACCCAGAAAAAGCAGGATGACGAACTTGACCACGATGAGGGCGGCCACGAGCCCGCCAATGAGAGCCGGCCGCGCGAGGATTTCAGCGAAATTGATTGAGGCTCCAACGGAAATGAAGAACAGGCCGAGAAGTAGTCCTTTGAACGGCTCGATATCACTTTCGAGCTCGTGACGATACTCGCTCGTGGCGAGTACCACGCCGGCAAGAAAGGTGCCCAGCGCAGGGCTCAAACCGACCCGTGTCATGAGGAGTGCGATGCCTATGACCAGGAGCAGTGCTGACGCGGTGAAAATCTCGGGGACCCGAGCCCGTGCGATAAACCGGAACCCTGGCCTGATCAAGAGCCGACCCCCGATCACGATCGCCGCGACTGCGGCCGCGACGACCAAGGCGGTCGCCCAACCTGGAAGGCTTTCAACCCAGGTCGTTGAATGCCCTGTTCCCGCCGAGGCGTGGACGGCACCGGACCGAGCCAGCAGCGGCAGAATGGCCAACAAGGGTATGACAGCGAGGTCCTGGAAGAGCAGCACAGAAAAAGCACTCCGCCCGCCGCCGGTTTTCATCAGGCCTTTTTCCTGCAGGGTCTGGAGCACGATCGCCGTCGAGGACAAGGCAAGGATCAGCCCGACGGCGAGTCCACTCCGCCAGTCGAGGCCGACCGCGATCGCAATGGCGGTGAACACCGCCCCGGTGACTCCCACCTGAAGGCCGCCGAGGCCGAGAATCGAGCTCCGGAGTCGCCATAAGAGAGAGGGCTGGAGTTCGAGGCCAATCAGGAACAGCATCATCACGACGCCGAACTCGGCGAAGTGGAGGACGTCTTGGCCTTCCTCGCCGACCAGACCAAGCGCAAAGGGACCGATGGCAATACCGGCGATCAAATAACCGAGCACCGAGCCCAGACCGAGCCGTTTGGCGATCGGCACCGACACAACTGCCGCCGCGAGGTAGATCAGGGCCTGGTAGAAAAACCCTTCACCGTGCATCGCTCAGCCCCCCAACAGGGCGTCGAGGTCGGAGTTGAGCCGTCGAAGGCCCGCCACACCGTCCGACCTCACCCGACCGTCGCGGAGTGCTTCCACGATTCGCCGGTAATCGACCGCATGGTCCTCGATCTCAGGTGCCGTGAGTTTGAAAGTTCCATGAACGACGAAGGGCGGCAGAAAATCCATCCCACACAGCCGGGCGGTCTGCTCGATCGGCGCCAGGAGTTGCCGTACGGAGAAGCGATTGGACCCCTCCGCGCAGTAGGCATCCTCGCTGCCGCCCGTGGTCATCGCGCTGAGCAAGGCCTTACCCCGCAAAGCGTCGCCATCATGCCCGTAGGCCCAGCCGTGCTCGAGCACCAGGTCCTGCCACTCTTTGAGAATTGCGGGAGTCGAATACCAATAAAATGGGTGCTGGAAGACTACGATTTCGTGGGCTGCGAGCAGTTCCTGCTCTCGGGTGACATCGATGTTGAGATCCGGATACTCGTCGTAGAGATCGTTGACCGTCACCCCGTCGAGGTCCCGCACGGCGTCGACCAGACGGCGATTGACCCGCGAATTGCGAATCGCGGGATGGGCGAAGAGAACGAGAACTGGATGAGCGATGTCCATAACCAACGCCATGCTCAACCGGAAACCACGGCGGTCGATTCCGAACCTGCTACCTTGGCAAAGGAGGCCCGCGATGAGAAGTGTGATGGTGCTCCTGATATTCACCCTCTTCACCACCGCCGCGCTGGCATCCGAGCCGGTCTCGGACGGCGAGCTTCAGGTGTGGGGAGCCGAAAAAGCCGGCTATCGATTTGACCGGAACTAACCCGGTGAGATAACCGGGCTCATCGTCGGATCGGAAAGGCGACGAGAATCAGAACGGGATTGACGAGGAGGCATGTCGAGAGTGAGCCTGTTGGTCGATCTGATCGTCTCCAGCGTTTTTGTGTAAAGATCCAAGCGCGTTTCTTCGATGTCTCCCCACTCGGTGCCTGCAATCACGTTGCCGCCAAGCCCTTCAAGGCGCATGATTTCGAGCATGAACCTGAAATCGGGGTGGGGATCGATGAGATTCACCCACTCCTGTTGCTCCGGCTCGATCCGCCACAGATCACTCTCCTCGGGAGCCAGGCCGTTGAGGACCAAATGGTCGAATGTCTCGACGAGCCACGGCTCGTCGTCACCGGGGCGCATCAGTGCGGCGCGGAAGTGAATCAGCCAAATCACGTCGTCAGTGTTGTTCTCGGCCTTGAACTCGATCACAGGCCATTCGAGGAAGCCGCGATTCCGCTTATAGACCCTGCTTTTTTCGAGCTTGAAGCGATCGAGCTCGGTTCGAGCCGCCTCAGATCCGATTCTGGCCTGCTCGAGCTCTGCGACCGCAGACTGAACCTCCTCCAGTCGTTTTCGCATCGCTTCGGCGATGATTCCCTCGGCGGTCATCCCCTTAAGCGGCTGATACAGAGCAAGAACCAGCTCGGGGTGGGACGGGTCTTCGGCCTCGTTCTCCATGACCGCGTCCTCGCCGACAAGATACTGGAGCGCCTCGTCAAGTCGATCGCGCTGCTCGAGCTCGCTCTGCTCGCGAAGGACGGTGAGCGATTTCTCGAGCTTTTCGACGCTCGAGGTCTCGAGGGTATTGGGACCGCAGCCCAACTCGAAAATTCCGAGACCAACGACAGCCACCAGTAGGAACCTGAATCTGGCCTGCAATATCTTGCTCATCGCCCCTCACCTCGGATAGGAAATAGCCCCTTCAACTCTACCAGCCCTGAGGAGTGGCGAAGACAATGATCGAGGAACAAAGGTATTCAACAAACACACAGCCTCGATTCTGCCCAACGGCTATGCGGCCCTACGGCCTTACGGCTTGAGGCTCAAAAAATTGGACTTGGCATCCGCATCGTCAACTGTGTGCGCCGTATAGCCGAATAGCAGTTTCGCCGTATAGCCTTGTGCCTTCAATAACTATGGTCGTCGAGTCGCACCTTGCCACGGAAGGTCCAGTATACGATCCCCGTGTAGGCAAGCACGAAGGGCATGCCAACGAGGGCGATGATGAGCATGATTCCGAGAGTCTTGGGACTCGACGCGGCCGAAAAAATGGTAATCGATTGGGCGGACTCGTTGCTGGCGGTGACAAGGTTGGGAAAGAGGGCGAGGCCGAAGAGCATCACCAGAGTGGCTATGACCGCGCAACTCGAGACAAACGCCTGACCGGGCCGTCCCCAGTGCAGCGTGCGCGGGATATTGGCCACCGCGAGCACATTGATGACGACAACCATCCCCGCCACCGGCCAATGCTCGAAGTTGGCGGTTGCCCGCGGTACCAACGCCAGCGTGTAGATCGTCGTCAGCATGTAGGTGACCAGAAAAATGCCCCAGCTGCGCCACAGCCAGTCGCGAAGCCGCGCCTGGAAATCGCCTTCGGTTTTGAGGTAGAGAAAGAGGCCGCCGTGCATCGCGAACAGGGCCACCGTCATCAGACCCACAAGAAGCGTGTACGGGCTGAGCTGGTCAATCAGGGTGCCGGTGAAATTGCCGGCCTTATCGAGAGGGATCCCGACCATCACGTTCCCAACCGCAACCCCGAAGAGGAAGGGCGCGGCGGCCGAGCCGCCGAAAAAGCTCAGGTCCCAGAATCGCCGCCAGCGATCGTTCTCCACCTTGGAGCGAAACTCCATCGAAACCGCACGAAAAATCAGCGCAGCCAGGAGCAGCATGAAGGCGGTGTAGAAACCTGAGAAAGCGGAGGCGTAGGCCTCCGGGAAGGCGGCAAAGAGGACTCCGCCGAACGTGACGAGCCACACCTCGTTGCCGTCCCACAGTGGGCCGATCGAGTTGATGGCGATCCGGCGCTCGCGGTCATCCGCCGGCACGAAGGGGTGGAGGATGCCGACTCCGAGATCGAAGCCGTCGAGGATCGCGTAGCCGATCAGAAGCGCACCTTCGATGAGAAACCAGATAACGGCCAGGGTGTGCCAGTCCATCTGCCCCTCCCCTCAGCCCGATCCGCCGGAGCGGGTTTCGGCGGCAGCGGCCAGACCATCGTCACCCCCCTCCGCGGGGCCGGCGGGGTCTGGTCCGTGGCGAATCTTCTGGTCGAGAACGTAAAGCCAGGCCGCCAGCAGGCCGAGGTAGATCAAACCGAAACCGATCAGCGAGCCCAGCACCTGGGAAGCATCGATCGAGGGGCTCACCGCATCGTCCGTCCGCAGACCCAGGGTCTCATCGTACTCGACAAAACCCGACGGCCCAGTCAGGAGATCGCCGTCTGCGGTCCACTCCAGCGGCGGATAGACAATCCACGGTTGGCGTCCGACCTCGGCAGCGACCCAGCCGAGCTCGTTGGCGACGAGAGCACCGCCGACCGCAAAGACGAATACCCACAACAGCCATCGGGTTCTAAAGAGGTTTCCACGCCAAAAGAGAAAACTCGCCAAAAACGTGAGGCCGATGAAGGCCATACCGAGCCCGATCATGATGTGGTAGCTCGCGAAGGACACCAGGACCGGCGGCCGGTCCTCAGGACGGAAGCGATCGAGGCCCACCACCGGTTCTGCGAAGTCTTCGTGGACAAGGAAGCTGAGCCCGCCGGGGATCGCGATGTTGAACCGAACAGTCTCAGTTGAGTCGTCTGGCAGGCCAAAAAGACTCATGGCGGCCGGGCCCGACTCGTAATGACCCTCGAAGGCGGCAAGTTTGGCCGGCTGCCAATGGTAGATATTCTTGGCCTGGAAGTGGCCCGATATCAACGCGGCCAGCGAGGCAATGGTGGCAAAGAGAAGGGCGCCGGAAAAGCTCTTTTTTGCGAAGTCGATGTGACGGTCCTTGAGCAGGTACCAGGCCGAGATCGACATCACGAAGAAGGTGCCCAAAATGAAGGCTCCGATCCACACGTGGAGCAGCCGTTGAACAGTCGACGGATTGAAGACCAGTGCCCAGAAGTCGACGATCTCAGCCCGCAATACCGGCGCGCCATCGATGAACAACGGCTGCCCGTCACGCAAAACGGGCACAATGTGGTGGCCTGCCGGTGTCTGCTGCCAGCTGTTAGCAACCACGATCCAGATCGACGAGAAGATCGATCCGAGGGCCACCATCAGGGTCGCAAAGAAGTGCATCCGCGGCGAAATCCGATCCCACCCGAAGACCAGCAGGGCCAGGAATCCGGACTCGAGGAAGAAGGCGAAGATTCCCTCGGCCGCCAGCGCCGATCCAAAGACGTCACCTACGAATCGGGAGTAGACGGCCCAGTTGGTGCCAAACTGGAACTCCATGACGATGCCAGTCGCGACCCCGATCGCGAAGTTGAGGGCGAAGATACGGGTCCAGAACCTTGCTGCAGTCTGAAACAGGGGGTCTCCGGTCCGGAGGTGTTGCGCCTCGAGGTAGACCATCACAACACCCATCCCGATTGTCAGAAGAGGAAAGATGTAGTGAAAGCCGATCGTAAATGCGAACTGAAGACGCGACAGTAGGACCACATCCATTGGGCGCGCTCCTTCCCTCGGACACACTCGCCACTTTGAAGAATCATCCTACTCCACCCTTCGATTCCTCGCCGCCGCATCGATAAGCCCGGAACCCGTTCCCGTACCCGTGCCCGATATGCCTTGCACGCAGGATATCCCCATCGGGAACGGGAACGGGGACAGGAACGACGGGCAAACCAGCCGAAAAAGAGGACCTTGTGCTTGAGAGTTTGGCCTGATCAAGCTACCGTTACCGCCATGAAAAACATCGTTTTATTTACTGTATTCGCCATTCTGCTCACTTTCAACGTCTCTGCGCAGGTACCTGAGACGCCGAAGGACGTTGCCGCGCCGCCGGCGGACGCCACCTGCACCGACAGTGGCCTCTGCTCCAAGGTGCAGGTCGGGGGCAGCGGTGAGGAGCGTCCTGAGGCTTGGGACAGCGTCACCGTCCACTACTCCGGTTGGACCACCGACGGCAGTCTCTTCGACTCCTCATTCAAAAGGGGTAAGCCTGCGACTTTTCCTCTCAATCGCGTCATCCCCGGTTGGACTGAGGGAGTCCAGCTGATGGTCGAAGGCGAAATCCGCCGCTTTTGGATTCCGTCTGACCTCGCCTATAACAACGCCCCCGGAAAACCGGCAGGCATGTTGGTCTTTGACGTCCAACTGATCGCAATTGACAACCAACCCGAGCCGCCACCACCACCAACGGCCCCGAAAGACGTGGCCGCACCCTCCGCTGACGCCGAGACAACTGCGAGCGGGTTGGCCTCAAGGGTCCTCAGGCCAGGCGTAGGGGACGAACACCCCAAAAAAAGCTCGACTGTGACCGTCCACTATTCCGGTTGGACCACCGACGGCAAGCTCTTCGACTCGTCTGTCGTTCGGGGCAAACCAGCGACTTTTCCCCTCAACCGGGTCATTCCGGGCTGGACTGAGGGTGTGCAGCTGATGGTCGTGGGCGAGAAGCGTCGCTTCTGGATTCCTGAGAAACTGGCCTACGCCGGCGCCAACGGCGCACCGAAAGGCATGCTGGTCTTTGACGTGGAGTTGCTCGAGATCAAATAGCCGTACAAGCAGATCGTTCGGCTCGGGTTTCATGGCTCTCGGGGATTCGATAGATGCTAGATGCTAGATGCCGGATTCAGCCAGAATTCTCGTCGGCAGGTGGGTGGATCCAGCATCCAGTATCCAGCATCAGACCGGGTTCAACGGAACATTCCGATCCCACAACGCGTTCTCGACAACAACCGGTAACCCAAAGGAATAACCATGCCGAAACCTGAAAAACACGTCTTTGTCTGCCTTAACTCCAGGCCAGCTGGCCACCCGAAGGGGTCGTGCTCCGAACGCGGCGCTGAGGGGCTGTTGATGGAGCTCGGCCGCCTGATGGAAGCTCGTCAGGCGTACGGCAAGATCGCCATTACGCGTACCAGCTGTCTCGGTCCGTGTGAACTCGGCCCAACAGTTCTCGTCTATCCAGATAGCATCATGTACGTGGGTGTGCAGATCGGCGACATCGAGGAGATCTTCGACCAGCACCTCCTCGGCAATCAGCCAGTCAGCCGGCTGCAGGCACCGGCGGAGATCTGGGAATAGCGGCTTTTATAATCAGGTGTTGTGTTTATCTGGCTGCGGAGTTACGCCATCATAGGTGCATGTTGAATCGAGTTCCGTTCTTTCTCTTGCTCTTCATCGGCGCCTGCGCCAGCACACCGGAGGATTTCCAGCCGTTCGCAGTAGTCGAGGCACCAGCCCCACCGGCTCAGAAGGCCACGACCAAACAACAGCCATCAACCGTTGAAACGGCAAACACGATGGCGCCACCCACCACCGGCACCACTCTCCTCGTCATGCTTGGCACCGGCACCCCAAACCCGGATCCCGAACGATCTGGGCCCGCGGTCGCCATCATTGCCGGCGGTCGGCCTTATCTGGTCGACTGCGGTCCCGGCGTGGTCCGCCGTGCAGCAGCAGCCCACATCGCCGGTGTGTCGACCCTCGATATGCCCAATCTCTCGAGGCTTTTCGTCACCCACCTTCATTCCGACCACACGGCCGGCTACGCCGACCTCATCCTCACACCCTGGGTGCTCGAAAGAGATGAACCGTTCGAGGTCTTCGGGCCGCCCGGAATCGGCTCGATGACTGACCACATCCTCGCGGCCTACTCCGAGGATATCGATGTTCGCCTCCACGGCAGCCAACCGCAGAATGCGACCGGGATTAGGGTCAATGCGCACGAGATCGAACCAGGGGAGATCTACCAGGACGAAAATGTGACGGTGACCGCATTTGCGGTATCACACGGCGCCTGGCGGTTCGCCTTCGGATTCCGATTTGAAACAGCCGACCGATCCATCGTCATCACCGGCGACACCACGGCCACCGACGCCGTGGCCGAGGCCTGCAACGGCTGCGACATCCTGGTCCACGAAGTGTACGCCAAAGCCGGACTCGACCGTCGTACAGCCGACTGGCAGGAGTACCACCGCGATTCCCACACCTCGGGGGTCGAACTCGGCGCGATCGCGGCTCGTGCCCAGCCCAAGCTCCTCGTCCTCTACCACCAGCTCATGTGGGGAGCCACTGAGGCGGAGCTGCTGGCCGAAATCAGGCAGTCCTTCGATGGTCCGGTGGTTTTCGCCGACGACCTCGACGTGTACTGAGTTGATGTCGGGAGGTCATTGGTGTAGATTCCTCGTATCCCGCCCACGCCGGAAGGATTCCGGCAATGAAACCCAATACATCGGACACGTCGTGCCGCATCATGGCGGTCGCCTCCTTGCTCTTCTGTTTTACAGTTTCAATCGGCTCAACCGACGACCCGCCCAGGCCAACCCCTCGGCCCGGATCGCTCTCCGCCTACGCTCAAAACGTCACCCTCGACCGTTCTGCCCTGGGCAATGGCACCAGCCGCCTTATTCTCACAAACGACACCATCGCGGGCCTCGCCGCGAACGGCTCGATCACCCTCGGCACCGTGACGCAGGTCGACCGTAAGAAAACAAAAAGCGTGGCTGATAACGCCGAGCGGTCGCGTTGGCAAACGGCCCACCACAAGCAGCAGCAAGTCATCGCTGCCCTCGAAAGGCGCCGCTCCCAACTCGAACTGGAGATCGATCAGATCGAGGATCTGAGTCTCACCGCCAGGACAATGGCTCGCCTCGAACAATCGGAGGCAAAACTGCAGATGCTCGACCGCGAGATCGCCGCCGAACGGGCGAAGCTGGCGCGAATCGTCCGCGACGCGCGCCGGCGCGGCGCCGAGCCGGGATGGTTTCGATGAGTCCTACTGGCCGTCACTCGACTGCTCAACGAGATCTTTCGCCCGGTCTCTGTTGGCGGTGAAGATTTCGAGGCGCTCGTCGCCGCTCCTGGCCGCGTTGTCGACGGCTTTTGAGTAGTTGGCATAAGCTTCATCCGGACGGCCTGCGTTTTCGAGGGCCTCGCCGAGGCTGTCGTAGACATTTGCTGAACCGGGATAAAGCTCGACGTTGTATTGGAAAACTGCGATCGCGTCGTCGAATTCCCCTCGTCCCAGGACTTGATAACCGATAGCGTTGACTGTCGTCTCATCCGGCATGACGGTGACGCCGTACTTTTTCGAAAGGCTCGCGTAGTGCGCCTTGATTCCGTCGAGTCCGCCGACAAACCGGCCTGTCTCGGGATCGCTGGGGAGTTGCCAGCCGTCAAACACTTTCCGCAGTCCCCAGTAGTGTGCGCGCAGCACCACCGAACCATGGTTCTCGTCGGGCATCCGCATCACGGCCCATTCGAAGTCTTCAGTGTCGGCCTCGCTCAACGTCTTTTCGAGGCGGTCGAGCCGGGTCGGAGCCGGATCACCCTCCTCCTCGTCGGCCATCGCGACGAAGAGTGTCACGTTGAGTTCATCGCGGCCGTCGAAAAATGAATCGGCCTGGCGATTCGGGAGATCGTCATCCCAGTTGAGGCTCGGGCTGACCGCGATCACCGCATTGAATATCTCCGGGCGCGTGAAGAGGGCGTTGAGCGCAAACAACCCACCAAAGGAGTGGCCGGTGAAGAACCGGAGGGGTAGGGTCCGGTAGTGGGCCTCCACAAATGGGAAAAGCTCTTGCTCGAAGAAGTCCAGGAATTTCGACGCCCCGCCGCTGGTCGAGCTCTCGAACACCCGGCCGTCAATGGTCCTGCTCGTGACGTGGGTCGGCGTCAGGTCGCGGGTGCGGTCGGTGTTGTTGACTCCGACAACGATAACCTGAGGCATGAGCCCGAGCCTCGCCAGGAAGTCGACGGTGCCGCGGGTGTGTGTGAAATGAGCACCGCCATCCGTCAAGTAGAGAACGGGATAGCGTTGGCTGGACTGGTCATAGGCTGGCGGGATCGAGACCAGAATGGTGCGCTCCTCGCCAAGAATCTTCGACGGGATCGTGACCGTTTCGCCGATCGTGATGGGTTCCCCTGCATGCACCGCCCCGAACGCAAGCCAGAGCAGGGAGACGAGAATTGCAAAGCGTTTCATGAGACCTCCTCAACCACGCAAAGTCCGTGCATCAGTTGAGGTACGAGAATTGACACGCTTTGGTTTTCTCAGAACCAATCGAGAGGACGATCGCTCCCACGACGCATCAATTTTTTCGGTTCGGCGGGTTTCGCACGGGTGGTGGGACGTCGGATGACAACTGTCTTGAACTCGATGACGGCGTTACCCCCCGCCACCCCATCGCCACTCGGGAGCAGCGAACGGTCCGAGGTCAGCTCGCCGTCGAGGGCGAGTCCGGCCGCGGCACCGACGACTGCGTCGTCGATGGTGAGCTCGAACCGCCCGAACCCGAGGGCCTCCCTCGATACCAATCTTGCAGTGTATGTCGCGGGGTCATAGCTCAGGTCGAGCTCGATCTCACTCCGGTCGGCCCGCCGCAGGGAAAAGTCGGAGGCTTTGGCAACCACATCCTCGTGAAAGGTGACATCCACGGTCAATGGAACCCCCGCACGAACCGCCGACCCCGGGTGGGGGTCGATCGACACAACCTTGGGCGGTCCGTCAGTGAAAGGCCTGAGGTTGATTGATCGGTTCAGGATCCAGGCATCCGGGTCGAGGTCGACGTCGTCCACCTCCCCTGAAACAGGGATCAGGAAATGCTCGACGCGGGCGTCGTTCCAGACCGTGTAGTTCCGGTTCTGACCGTTTTCCAACGTCACGATCTCGACCGGCATCTGAAAGACGGACTCGTCCTGGCTCTGCTCGAGCATGATCTCGAGGAACCACTGTCCGTTAACCTCGTGCTCCTGCCACCCGTAACGATAGCCCGGAGCTCCGCCGCCATAGACCCACTCGTCCAAGAACCAGTCCAGATCACCGCCCCAGACATCTTCGGCGACAGCCCGGAAGTCATCGGTGGTGGCGGTCGAGAATTCGTACTCCTCGCGATAGGCGGAGAGGATATCGAAGAAGGCCTCGTCTCCGACCACCCCCCTCAGCATGTGGAGCACCCATGCGCCCTTGCTGTAGGAGTAGTTGCTCGAGAAAATGCGGCCCGGGTCCGAGATGTCGTAGACATAGACGGTGCCGTCGAGCTCCGACGGCCGCCGCGCTTCCATGTATCCGCGACGAGCCGCGGGGTTGGGAGTGCCCGAGGCATGCTCGTACCACAGAGCCGTCGAGTAGGTGGCAAATCCCTCGTTCAGCCAGATGTCGTGCCAGGTGGCACAGGTCACCATGTCGCCCCACCATTGGTGGGCCAGCTCGTGCGAGGTCAGATAGTCCCTGAAGGCTGAGTTCCCCCCCTGGCCGGTGGCGGTCTGGTGCTCCATGCCGCCGCCGAACGGAAACTGGTAGATGGCGTACTTTTCGTCTCTGAATGGGTACGGCCCATACATCTCTTCAAATGTTGACAACATGCTGACCGACAATCGCCAGCCGATTCTGTTCTCGTTTGTGTCCGACCCGGGGTAGATGAAGAAGTCTACCGGCATCGAACCGCCGGCGTAATTGAAGGTTTCGCTGAAGGTGTTGTAGACGGTGGCCGAAAAGGCGAAGAGGTATGGGCTGGTCGGGTACTCGGTCGACCAGTGGAAACGCCGCCTTCCGCCGATCAGGTTGTCGGTCGCCACCAGGAGGCCGTTCGAGACGACGGTCAGAGCGGAGGGGACCGTGACCAACAATTCGCCGGTCGCCTTGTCGCGGTTGCTGTCTTTGACCGCCCACCAGTCGGAGGCAAACCACGGCTCGCTGAGGGTCGAGACGATCGGCGAACCGTCCTGGCTCGAAAAGAACCACGTCGGTACGGGCGAGCCACTGTAACTGACCTCGATGTCAAAGACCTCGTCAGTGTCATAGCCGCGGTTCAGATCAACATCGACGGTCGCGACATCCAACCGCTGCCACTCGACCTCTTCACCGTCGACCTCAACCGATGAGATCGCCATCGACGAGTTGAGCCAGAAGCGGAAGGTCGACAGATCCTCGATCTGACTGGCCACCGTCATCGTCGTGGAGCCGCTCAGGATCTGTGCATCCGGGTCGACCTCGAGGTCGAGCCGGTAGTGCCGGACATCGGTCTTGTAGGCTTCGGGATCGTTGATGTTTTTTGACCGCAGGGTCTCCGGAACCGCACCCGCTCGCGCGAAGGCGGTCTTGGCGTGAGAGCACTCGAGCGGCGTATCCGGAGGTCTCGTCCGCTCCATTTCATGGTCACCCACGAAATGGAGGGCGGCCATCGACAGGACAAATGTCGAAAACAGGTTCATGACTCCTCCAGACCAGCCGCAGACCGGACTCAGTCCGGCAGGCACGGCTGCTCGGCCGCCCAGCGGCGGCGGCGCCAGATTACAGGGTAATACGGCAGTTTCCGATCGACCGTTTCACCCTTTTACTCTCGATCCATGAACACTCGAGCGGCCTCGATCTCCCCGAGCTTTCCTTCGAGTTCCGCCAGTTGCTCTTCGATCACCGCCTCGAGCTCGGCGATATATCCGTCGAGCTCGGTCCGGAGCTCCTCGAATCTCTCCTTCACCGACTCGGTCGGCGCACCCACGGTGCTCTCAACCACTCCCTGCAGGTAGAGCAACTGATTATCGATCTGGGGTGGGAAGTTGAGGATGTCCTGGCTCGATTCGGCCTTCGTCTGGTGCAGCTTCTCCTCGATGGCGGTCAGCGAGTCGGCGATCGTATCGGCCTTCTCCGTGATCGCTTCGTCATCCGCCCGTTTGGCGACCGACTGCACCTGGCCACGCACGTCGCGAATGCGGGCGATGGCCTCATGGGAACGGGTCAGCTCCTGCCACACGGCCCTGGCGAGCCCGTATTGTTCGACCATCGCATCCTGGCTGACGTCGGATCTCGGGTCCCCGACAACCTCGAAAGTCGCCGTGTCGTTCCATTCCCCCACGGTGAGCCGCGCCTCGTAGGTACCGGGGGGCACTGTTGGGCCGCCGGGCCACCCCCACAGAACGGCATCGTCGACGAGGCCGGCATCAGCCAATGCCAGATTCCACACGTAAAGGTTGGCGCCGGCTCGGACATCGAGCAGCGGCGGCTCGGAGAGCTCGGGGAAGAAGCGCCGCCACGGGCTCGGTGCGCGACGCTCGGGTTCCTTGCTCGAAAGACTGCGCAGCACCTCGCCATCGGCATCGAGGATCTCGAGTTTGACCTCGTCGGCATCCTTCTCATCGAGGCCGGCCGGGAGTTTGTAGTGGATGATGGTGCCGAAGGGCGGGTTCTGGCCGACCGCACCGTCGCGGGGACCGGCGCCGGAACCATCGACCCAGCGCACCGCGGGCCGCGGATCGAAGAGGTGGAAATCGCCGCCCGAAACCTCATCAGTCAGCTGGTGAAGGACGCTGAGGTCATCCAGGATCCAGAAAGACCGTCCCTGAGTGGAAATCACGAGATCGCCGCGTTTGACCGCCATATCAGTGATCGGGGTAATGGGCAGATTGAGTTGGAAGGGTTTCCAGTTCGCCCCGTCGTCGAAAGACACATAGATTCCGAACTCGGTGCCGGCGTAGAGCAGGCCCTTGCGCGCCGGATCTTCGCGCACCACTCGTACGAAGTGGTCGGCGGGGATTCCGTTCGAACCGTTGGTGAGCCGGGTCCATGTGGCGCCAGAGTCATCGGTACGGAAAATGTAGGGTCGGAAGTCGTCCTCTCGATACCGGTGGACGGCGATGAACGCTCGGCCTGAATCGTGGACGGACAGCTCAATGGCGTTGACAGTCCCCCACTCCGGCATGCCGGCCGGAGTGATGTTGCGCCAGGTGTCGCCGTTGTTTTCCGAGATCGAGACCAGACCGTCATCGCTCCCCGCCCACAACAGCCCGGCGCGGTGCGGCGACTCCTCGAAGGCGAATATGGTGCCGTAGACCTCGACACCCGTGTTGTCCCTCGTGATCGGTTCGCCGGCGTAGCTCTGCTTGGACGTGTCGTTTCGGGTTAGGTCGGGGCTGATCTCCTCCCAGCTCCGACCTTCATCGGTAGATCTCAGAACCACGTTGGCGCAGTGGTAGAGGATCGAAGGGTCGTGAGGTGAGATTCGGATCGGCGAGTTCCACTGGAATCGGTAGCGGAGATCCTTCGGTTGCTGGCCGACCGCCATCTGCGGCCACGCCATAATCTCCTGCTCCTGCTCGAGCTCGTGGTCGTGACGACCGATCGAGCCGCCGTAACAGCCGCCGTATGTGATGTTCGGGTTGCGCGGGTCAACCGCAACCGTCGCCGTTTCGCAACCGGCCGGGGCGTACCAATCTCGCCATGCGATGCCTCCGGGCGAACGACTCGGGGTTGCGATCGCCGAGTTGTCCTGTTGTCCCCCGTAGAGCCAGTAGGGATATCGATCATCGAGAGTCAGGCGGTAAATCTCCGAGGTCGGCTGGTTCTGCTGGGTCGACCAGCTTCGCCCACCGTTGAAGCTGACGTTGGCGCCGCCATCATTACCCTCGATGAGGTTTTTGGAGTCGTCGGGATTGATCCACAGGGCATGGTTGTCACCGTGCGGAACTCGGATCGGTCGAAAGCTCTTGCCCCCATCGACCGAACGCCAGAACATCACGTTGAGGACGTACACAGTGTTGGCGTCTTGCGGATCCGCCTCGAGATGGGTGTAATACCAGGCACGTTGGCGGAGCTCGCGGTCGGAGCTCACCAGGCGGAACTTATTACCTCCGTCATCCGAGCGAAAGATGCCACCCTCTTCATGTTCCACAAGCGCCCAGACCCTGTTCGGCGCTGCCGGTGACACCGTCACCGCGATCCGGCCCTTGACGCCCTCGGGCAGGCCCTCCGTCAGCTCCACCCACGTATTACCGCTATCGGTGGTCTTGTACAGACCGCTGCCGGGCCCACCTGAAACCATCGTCCACGGTGTCCGCTTTGCCTCCCAAATAGCAGCGTAGAGAATGCGCGGATTGGAGGCATCCATCGACAGATCGACCGCCCCTGACTCGTCGGAGACAAAGAGCACCTTCGACCAGCTCAGGCCACCGTTGGTCGAGCGATAAACCCCACGTTCTGGGTTTGACCCGAAGATATGGCCGAGGACCGCTGCGTAGACGATCTCGGGATCGGTCGGGTGGACCACGATGCGTCCGATTTGTCCGGCTTCCGGGAGACCGATATGGCGCCAGGTGTCGCCGGCGTCAGTCGACTTGTAGATGCCGTCACCAGGCGAGACGTTGCCGCGCGGGCAGGCCGATCCCGTGCCCACGTAAATCACGTTGGTGTCCGACGCCGCGACCGCGATGGCGCCGATGGAAGCCGTGCCGAAGGCATCGCCGCCGCGTCTTCGCCACTCGGCCCCTGCAGTCGGCAGCCCACCGATCGGCTCACGCAGGAGACCAAGCTCTGCCAGCGCAGGGTCGACCTCGCCCATGATCGCGGGATCGGTGCTCGGTTCGAGTTCGCGCATCGAATCCGACACGTTGCGCCAGGTCTTGCCCGCGTCAGTAGTTTTCCATACTCCGCCTCCGGTCGAGCCCATGTAATAGGTCATTGGGTCACCGGGGACGCCGGCCACCGCCGTCACCCGACCGCCACGATACGGTCCAACCAAACGGTAGGAGAGCGAGTTGAAAAGGTTGTCACCGTCAGCCGCGGCAACAGGAGCCACAATGGCGGCCAGGATTACGAGCACGAGCAGATTTTTTTTCATGTGGATTCCCCCCAAATCGAACAGCGAAAAGGATAGCAGGACGACATCACGAATTATGAATGAGGAATTCGGAATTCCGCGCATCACCCAGGTCTGTCATCCGGAGCGATCGACTTGTCACGGCGAAACCCGTCGGGCGAAGCCGGAAGCGAGTCGAGGCAATATGAAGGGGCGTCCCCCATCCTAGTGGTGTGCAAGTGCAACCTGGCGACACCGGAAAGGAGCAGCCCCATGAGTAATCTATGGGGGATGGACCGTCGAGCGCCCCTTGCCTTTCCATAGGCTTGTCCTGAGCAAGCGAAGCGAGTCGAATGGATCCCTCCGCTCGGGCCGTTCAGGCCCTCGGTCGGGATGACATGAAAAAGGTACCGCCGCTCAATCGGTTTGAATGACATTAAGGAGCCACCATCGCTCGGTCGGGATGAAAGAGCGCTGATCGACTATGGGCGTCGCGACCCGACGGTGCGGGGAATCAGTCGGCGTTCGCCGACAATTTGGCGGTTGCGCATCCACATTTGAAAACCGGGCTTGCCGCCGCGGGAACAGAAGGTGAAATCTAAGTCCGGGCTGCCGTCGGCATTCGAGTCCAACCGAAAGGTGTCGAAATAGGCCTGGACGAGCTCGGTTCGATAGAGAAAGGACGGATCGGCTGGATCGGTGATCGTAGCCATGAGTCTGTCGTCGTCCAAATGCACCTCAAGAAGAGTCTGGTAGCCATTGGCTTCGGTCATGAGGTATTCGCCCTCGTATCGTTTCCAGGTCGACGGGTCTGTGGTCAGATCCGGTGGATCGGTTTCTTCCGGATCGAGCACCGCGTCGACGATACAGCGGGCGGCAGACGACAGCTCCGACGTCGAGTTGGCGAGCAGAGCGACCGCGAACCGGCGCTTCGGGACCCAAAGGAGACAGGATCCGTATCCCCTGATGTATCCCGGGTGCAATCGGACGTCGAGACCACGATAGTCTTCGCTCGTGATGCCGAATCCCATGAACTGGTCTGGAGTGAGGTGAGTCCACTGTTGATTTGCCTGCATCGACAGAGCAGACCGCGTTGACAGCACCGGTCCACCTCCGTCCATCAACAACTGGGCCCAGCGAGCCAGATCGCGAACGGTCGAAAAAGCCATGCCCGCGGGTCCCACGTCCCAGAGGTCGTTCTCTTCGGGCGGAACAACGACCTCGCCTCCGATGGAGCACACCCAGCAGTGCCCGTGGGCATAGTTGCCCGTCGCGACGACCTCAGCGGGATCGAAGGTCGTCGAACCCATCCCCGCGGGTTCCCACAGATTCTGTTTCATGAGCTGGCGGTAGTTCACCCCACTGGCACGCTCAGCGATCAGGCCGGCAATCATAAAGCCCGGGTTCGAATAGTTCCAGAATGAGCCCGGCGGGGCGTACAGCCTCATGTCGCTTTGCCGTTCGGCCCACATCGACAGGGAATTCTCGTTTTGGACACTTCCGCTTTCCAGAACATCGGGAAAGCCGGTGGTGTGGGTGAGCGTGTGCCACACGGTGATGCGATCGGCGGGCCAACGACCGGAGACCTCGAACTCCGGGATCAGGTCGGTGACCGGATCTGTCAACGCTACCCTTCCCAGCTCCACCTGCTGCATCATCGCGGCCGCCGTCATCTGTTGAGTCACCGGACCGATCCGGAAAATCGTGCCGGGATTGACCAGCTGGTTGGAGTCTCGCAGCTTCTCCCCATATCCCCGTTCGTAGAGCAGCTCGCCGTCCAAAATCACGGCTACCGCCGCCCCGGGCGCGTCGAACCAGGCCATGTCGTTCACGACACAAATGTCGATGGCATCTTCGACAGTCGACGCCTTCTGAAGCGCAGGTCTTTCGGCCCGCAGGTTGCCGGATGGCGAAATCAACCCTGGCTCGAGAATCGCTGTGACCTCACGCACGTCTGCAAGGGGAACGCCCATCCCAGAATCGCGGGGCCCCGCGGCCGCGGCCATCGCAGCCCATGCGACGAAAACAAACACCACGCACGATGCTACGAGACCAGAAGTACTCCTCAAAATCCGTCTCCCCGCAGACAGTATTCTACGTCGTCCCGGAGCCAGTATATCTAGACAGCAATTCGAGAAATTCAGGGTGAGACGACACGCCCCACCGCACGAGGTTTGTTCTTCCGCTCGCCGACCGCGCGGCGGTTCCGCATCCACCTCACGATCCCTGGTTTGCCTCGAGTACTGCAGAAGGTGAGATCGGTTTCGGTACTTCCATCGCCGTCAGAGTCATATACGAATGTGTCGAGGAAGACCTGGTACAGCTGCCAGCTTCCCGTCTCCTCGGGATCGACGATCGAAACCATCAGCCGGTCGCCCTCGAGGTAGACCGTGGCCTCGGTCTCTGTGCCCTCGAAATCGGTGATGACGTAATCGCCGACATAGCGTTCCCAGGTCGAGGGATCGGTGGACAGATCGGGCGGATCGACAGGGGTCGGTTCGAGAACCTCATCAACGATGCAATAGGCGGCGGTGTTGAGCGACGAAGTGACGTTGGTGAGCAACGCCACCGCGAAGCGCCGCTCCGGCACCCACAACAGGTAGGTGCCAAAGCCGGTGGTATTGCCGCCGTGCTGGCGCACGTCGAGACCCTGGTACTCCTCGATCATGATTCCAAAACCATAGAAGAGATCCGGTGTGTAGTGGGCCCACTGGTGGGGATACTGCATATTCGCCGCCGACGTCGGGGACAAAACCGGGCCGCCGCCGTCCATCAGCAGAAGGGCCCAGCGCGCCAGATCGCCGACCGTCGAAAAGGCAAGGCCTGCAGGGCCTACCGTCCACGAATCGAAATCGTGTGGGCCGATAATGTACTCACGATCTTCTCCGGAGTCGTAGTAATGCCCCCTGCTGAAATTCGCCGACAGGACAACCTCCGTTGGATTGAATGTCGTCGAATGCATACCGGCCGGCTCCCACAGGCTGTCCTTGAAATAATCGCGATAGGGCGTGCCGCTCGCCCGCTCCGCCACCAGTCCGGCGATCATGAAGTTGGGGTTCGAGTAGTTCCAGAAGGAACCGGGAGGGGCGTGGAGCTCGATTTCACCCTGATTCTGGGCCCAGATCGACAGCGCCTGGTCGCCAACGGTCGCATAGTCGTTGATCCGATCCGGGAAACCGGTTGTGTGGGTGAGCGTATGCCACACCGTGATCCGGTCCGCCGGCCAGCGGCCGCCGACGTCGAATTCCGGGATGTAGTCGGTCACCGGCGCGTCGAGATCCACCCGGCCGAGCTCAACCTGCTGCATCACGGCAGCAGCCGTCATCTGTTTGGTGACCGACCCGATGCGGAAAATCGTCTCGTGGTTGACCGGAGTATCGAAGCCCCGACGCCTGGTTCCGTAGCCGTTCTCATACAACAACTCGCCATCGAGGATCACCGCAACCGCCGCCCCCGGCGCGTCGAGCCTCGTCATGTTTCTTTCGACGCACTGATCGATCGCTTCCTCGAGGGTGTCCGCCTTCGGCCGATCGACACGTTCGCGCGTCGCTGGCCGAGGCGGCACCGGCCCCGGACCGAGGTATTCGAGAGCGTTCGCAGACGAAGGCCTCGCCTGTGCCTGCCCGTCATCGACCCGCCACTGGGCTGCCGCGATGCCTGCGACAAGAAACACGATCGCCGCTGGGCCAGCGATCCGGCAAACGCCTCTCTGAACTCGGATGACTCCCGGCATCAACCCTCCGTTCTGCCTACTTCGATCATACGCAACCTTTGGATCTCGAGCCGCTACTTCAGATCGAGTCACCGTCATTCGGTGCGGCGGTAAACCACCCGGTCCGGAAAGCTGACCGAGATGGTCCCGCGAAGACCCCTGGTTCCGTGCTCGGCCTGGACCACCACCTCGAATCGCCGGTCATCCTTGAGGTGGGCCTTCCCGACCATACCTTCGAGCAAGAGCCTCCCTTTGCCGGAGACCTCGCCCAGAACCTCTCCCGTCGAGACCTTGAGGATTTTCACGGTCATCTTCTCCCACACCCCAGCCTGCTCCACCTCGACGAATACGGCACCCGAGTAGGAGGGTGAGAATTTGAGGTTGGCACGGCCAACCGGGGAACTCAAGGTAAAGCCCTTGTCGGCCTCGGTCTCGACGAGACGAACCGAGTAGGGCCTCGGCGATGATGGAGTCGTTACCAGTTCCGCCGGGGTCGGTCTCGAGCCTTTCGTTGTCAACTCCAGCTCGCTCGGCGGCCGGGGAACCACTTTGACACGCACGGGGCCCAAAAAGTTGTCGAACTCGTCGTCCTCGGAAATCACACCAAATCGGTCGACCCACACCGCGAAGGAGTAGACGCCACGTCCACGCGAGCCTTCGTATTCCAGATCCATCGGAACCCATATGATGACGTCTTCGCATTCACCGGGTTTTTCAGGCACACACACCAGGTCGGGGACAAGGCTGGTCCACGCGTCCCAATCCACACGGTCGATCAGGGCGAGCCAGCACTCGATATCGAGGCGATCCTCCGACGCATCGTGGCAATCGCCGAGATCGATGCCCGGGAAGGGATGCCTGCGTTGGTCAAACCAGAGGTCCAAGGCGACACCCTCTCGCCAATGAACCGGGCTGTTGTTTTGGACCTTGATCCGAATTTCCAGTTCGACTCCGTCCGGAACCGCGAACCGCCTGCACCCCTCCCCACACGACACCAGCGCTCCGGACTGCGGATCGATGAAGCTCAAATCCATTTGCGGAACAAAGCTCGGCGGGAGTCCGTCCTCAGCCGGAACCGGCGCAGGCGTTGTCAACAAGAGCAAAATCGTCAGGGCGGAAGGAAGATTCGGACGGAAGTCGGGCATCGGCACCTCCAACACCCGCATTATCCATGAAGTCGCTCAGCTGCGGTCAGCCCGCCGCTTGCAGCACCTCCAATACATCCTCTGGTCGCAGTCGCACCCGGTAGTCGTCGGGGAGTCGGCGCCAGGAAATGGTGCCGTCGGGTTCGACGAGGAAGATCGCCGGACGAGAAATGGCGCCCCCTCCTGGCTTGGCGTTCTCGTGCACGAGCCCCCACGTTCGGATGGCTTCTTCTTGAACATCGGACAGAATCGGGAACTCGAGGCCGAGCCCCTCCGCGAGCCGCGCCGATTCCTCATTGGTGTCGACCGAGACCGCCACCACCTCGGCTCCTGCGGCATTGATATCAGAAAGACGTGACTGCAGGCCCTGCAGCTCTGAGCGGCAGAACGGTCACCAGTAGCCCCGGTAGAAAACCACCAGGACCCGCTGACCACTGAAACTTTCGAGCGATAGCATGCGCCCGCTCTGATCCGGAAGCTCGAGGGGCGGTGCGGCTGAGCCGACTACCGGAGCGGTGTCCGGGGCCGGCAGCTGACTCGAATACACAAATATGTACCAGCAGAAAATGAGCGAGAAAAAACCGGCAACGGCGAATCCGATCCAGCTCTTCCAATTTCGTCGCCGAAAGAGACCCCAAACTGCAATCGCCACTCCTCCAAAAACCAATAGGAGGTTGACGATCGCGCTATCCCTGAGGTCGGGGAAACGCACCGCCACCGTGAAGTAGGTGACCACGCCGATCAACACAACGAGGGGGCCGAGCCAGGCGGAGTGGTTGAAGAAATTTCGTGGAGTGTTCATAGATCCAAAACTGAGAACACATCAATCTTCTTGTCGAATTCCGCAAATTGACCGAAAGCTAACAATTCTGGCCGTGATCCGTTTAACTCTATGAGAGGGTCATCGCTCGGACGGAGATGCATTGGAAGAGAAAACATGGGGTTGCTTGAAGCAAACGGCTATCGGCTGCGGCGTGCTGATGGTCATCGCGATTGCGCTGCCGTTTGTGCTGGGCGTGATGATGATGGGCCCGTTTCAACGCGCTGTCGACGACCGCCACGTCATTGAGGAGCAGTTTGGACCGCAGGAGGCATACGTGCCGCCTGCTTCCGGCGTTCCGTCCGCCGATCGGATCGAGGTTTTTCTCGGGATTCGTCGCGCATTCGCCGAGCCGTGCGCCGACCTGACGCACGCGGAAGAGCAGATGCAGAAGATGGAGACCTTTGACGACCAGGACGAGATCGATCGGACGGAGGCTATGAAGGCGGTATTCTCCCTGACGAAGAGCATGATGGGGGTCGGGCCCGTCCTCGGACACTATTACGAGCTCCGCAACCAGAGTCTGCTCGAGGCGGGCATGGGCCTCGGAGAGTTCACCTACATATTCGCCATCGCGTACAACGATCGACTCCTCGACGAGCCTGAAGGTGACCAGCTCTTCGGCCCCACCGCCACCAATCGCAGAGTCCGAAAGGCTCTCTTGTCGATGTTGGAGAGCCAGCTCGAGGTCCTGCAGTCAAAGGGCGGAGAGGAAGCTGACATCAAGGCGCTCGAGGCCGAGGTTGCTGCGATGCAGGAGGATGACCGGCGAATTCCATGGCAGGACGGGATTCCGCCGGCGATGACCGACGCCCTGGCGCCCTACCGGGCGGAGCTCGACGAGCTCTACTGCCCGGCGATGGCGCCGCTCGAGCTGATGATCAACGAACGCCACGGCCCCGCGGTCGAGTCGCACTGAACACTCCGGCCCAACCTGTGCAGGCGAGACGCCTGCACCACAATCGGACAACTTGTGGTGCGGCCGTCCCGGCCGCACATCTTCACCCAAAATCTTACGGTTTCGACCACGGGGCGGGTTCGACGCGAGGCTTGCGGCGGCCCTCGATGGTAATGACTCGCGCCGGCAATGCCGGATCAGTACTCCTGCCCGAGGAGAGAATACACGGAATGTCGAATTCTTTGGTGAAGACGTGGCCGTCGAACGGCTTGGAAAAATCAATGTGCCGGTGCTCGTGCCCAAAGAGCAAGGCATCGATCCGCCCGGACAGAATCTTCATGAGATCTTTGCCGTCCTTGAGGCGGTGACCGATTCGCTCCTTAACTTTCTTCAGCGGTGGGTCGTCCGGAAACTGGAACGGATGGTGGTGGAGGGCGACAACGATCTTGTGGCTTTTCCTGCGCTCGTCACGAAGGATCGTGATGAGCTCGTCGAGGTCTTCGAGTTGTCGACTTCCGAGTTCGCCATCTGCCAGCAGGCCGTCCCAAAACCCGGTTTCGGCGTGCATCGAGTTCAAGGTTGCGAGCGTGACGTCGTTGTCGGTATAGGGCACGTCCGGATAACTGACGCGGTTTTCGATTCCGAGAAGATACTTCTTGAAGAGCTTGAACTTCTTCTCCTCGGCGTGAGCACCGTTCCAGCCGTAATCGTGATTGCCCGGCAGCGGCGCCACCTGGAAACCGGCCCGGTGCAACGGGCGCAGGATCCGTCGGGCCTCGATGAATTCCACCTCGGCCCCATCGTCGACCACATCGCCGGTTATCAGGACCAGCGGCTTGTCGTCATCGCCACCCCATTCCCGAATCGTCTCGCGGACAATTTTTTCGGCCTTTTTCCACCTGTCAATGTCGGCTTCATTACCTATGTGGAGATCGCTGATGTGCAGAATTCTCATTCACTCTCCTCTACCGTTTCGGTTCCACTTCAATATGACGCGATCACCCTCCGTTGACAAACGAGAGGCAGCCTTCCCGTGGAAATCCGAATTCCGAAATCCGAAATCCGAAATTCCCAATTCCTAATTCCTCATTCCTCATTCCTCATTCTCCGAACGGCCCTGCTATCCTCCCGCCTCGGAAGAGCAACCATGACGAAACCGTTCGAACTCCCTACCCGCCGCGATCTCGAAGCCATGATGCGCCTCGCCCTGCCGGTCGTCGTGGTCCAGGTCGGGATGATGCTGATTGGGGTTGTCGACACGATGGTCGTCGGGCGTCTGTCATCCGAGGCGCTGGCTGCGGTCGCCGTCGGACACGTCATGTTGATGGCGGTCTATTCTTTTGGAATCGGGCTGCTCCTGGCACTCGATCCCTTGGTATCGCAGGCGGTCGGCGCCGGGGACGAGGTCGCCATCCGCCGCTCGATTCAGCGCGGCATGGTCCTTGCGGTTGCTTTGATGGTGCCGAGCACGTTGCTTTTGATGCCTGTCGAAACATTGCTGACGATATTCCGCCAGCCGCCGGAGACGGTACCCCTCGCGGCGGCCTACGTCCGGATCTGTATTCCCGGGCTGCTGCCGTTTTACGGGTTCTTCGTGCTCCGACAATCTCTCCAGGCGATGGGCCGTCTGCGGCCGATTGTGATCACTATCGTGGTCGTCAACCTGTTCAACCTGGTCGCCGACTGGGCGTTGGTCTTCGGCGCCGGTCCCATCCCTGAGCTCGGTCCCGTGGGTTCAGCCTGGGCGACAACAACGGCTCGCACGCTTCTCTTCGTTATCTTGCTGATCGCGGCGCGGAGGGACCTGGGGCCGTTTCTCGGTCGCTTCGATCGCGCCGTTTTGAGGCTGGAGCCGCTGTGGCGAACGGTGCGCCTCGGTGCCCCGATCGGCTTTCAGGTCCAGCTCGAAATCGTGGCGTTTGCTGTCATCGCGCTCGTCATGGGAGGGCTTGGCACGCTGCAGATGGCGGCCCACCAGGTGACCATCAATCTCGCATCGTTGACTTTCATGGTGCCGCTCGGCGTCTCCTCAGCGGCCGCAGTCCTCGTCGGCAGAGCAATCGGCGCAGGGGACCGAGCCGGCGCCCGCCGAGCGGCCTCCGCTGGTATCCTGATTGGTGCCGGTTTCATGTCATTGATGGCGGCCCTCTTCATCGGCGCTCCCCGGCTTCTGGCCACCGCTTATACCTCGGTCGAGGAGGTGGTGGTGTTGGCTGCGATGTTGATCCCAATCGCCGGCTACTTCCAGATCTTCGATGGCCTCCAGGTCGTGTCGGCCGGCGCCCTGCGCGGAGCCGGGGACACCCGGGCGCCTCTGTTCGTCAACATCATCGGCTTCTGGTTCATCGGATTGCCAACCAGTCTCGTGCTCGCATTCAAACTCGGTTACGGTCCGAAGGGTCTGTGGTGGGGCTTGGTCGTGGGACTCGGAACAGTGGCGGCGTTCCTGCTCACCCGAGTCGCCTGGAAGTTCCGCGGTCAAATCACGCGGGTCGTTGTCGAGTAACGCAGGACGTTACCTGCTCAGGGCCGCCAACAAAACTCCAAAGGATGGTGCGTTCTCCCTGTAGAGCAGGAGTTTTTCCGCGTCCGGCGATTGGGTTCTGTCGACTCCCTTGAGGGGCACATCCTCAAATTCATCATAGGACAGGAGATAGGCCTTCGCCGCCTGGTAGGTCGGCAGAGCCTGGAGGATTGGCCGGCTCAGGGTCCGAAAATCCTCTGGCAGTCTCTCTTTGAGAGTCTGGTGGAGGGCAAGCAGGGCAAAAACCTCGCCGGTGTTTGCGGCCCGGAACTCATAGGGGTGGCTTCGGGCCGACAGGGCGTCGAGCTCGGCCTCTTCGCCCTGGTCGTTCATAATTTCGAGGATGTGCTGAGAGATCTCGTCCTCGGTCAGATTCTTGGCTACCCGTGTCACGTCGGCAAATGTCGGCGAATGGCCACCAGCGGCAAAGGGAGCGAGTTCGTCTGCGGTGACCTGGTAGAGCAGCCGCGCCGCACTCCGCAGGGACTTCATGATCTCAAGCAGCCGAAAGTACGGCGCCGCGAGCTTGCTCTGATCCTTGGCATCGATACCGCTTGGAACGTCGAGGTAGAGATGTTCGGCCTTTTCGAGGATCTTGAGATAGCGATCGGTGACCGATTCGAAGGCGCGGCAGAAATCCGCATAATGCTTGGTCGGCAGCGAGACACCGAAGAGATGCAGCTTCGGGAACGCCTTCGCGAGATCTGCCATCGATTGCTCGACATCTTCGGGAATTGCGTCCCTCTTGACCCGCCCGACTGGCTCGGGCGCCTCGATTTCTCCCTTGAGCTTTTTGAGCCCGAACTCGAGATCGAGATTCCTCCGACGCAGCTTGAGCATCTGCTCGGCCGCATCGAGTCGTGTGTCGAGGTGCTGCATAAACCCGTTCAGCAGACTCCCCTGTTGCGGCCCAAGTTTTTCGCGCGCCGCGAGCACGACCGCGCCGATCGGCACCGGGCTCTCGAGCAGCATCGGCTTGGCGTAGACGAATCGGTCCCCGACTTTCACCGGCCCCAGCAGGTCGGCGGAAAAGGTATCGAGAGCCTCCTGGCGGGCCGACGCCAGACTCTCGTCGAGGGTCTCGTCGCCGGTCAGTGGGATCTCGCTGCCGGCGACGGACGCGAGGGCGGCGTATTCGACGTCGAGCAGACGGCCGAGAATTGCCGCCGAAAGGGCCCGCGCGTAGCCGATCTCGGCGCCGCCGAAGGTCTCGGCGTGCTCGAAGAGGTGGCTGTCCCAAACCGTATCAACCGCACCGATCGCGGCGTTGAGACGCCCGTGTTCCCCAGCGCCGAGACCGGCGAGGGCTGCCTCCCACTCCCGCCAATAGCCGTCAATCAAAGCGTCGATGCGTTCCTCGGCCATTACTCACACCTCCTGGAAAGGCGCACAGAGACTACTCGCGCATCAAGATCAGAGCTCGTCGAATCAGGCTGAAGTGCTCCTTGACCCAGTCTTCAATATCGTGAAGCTCGTCCGGGGAAATCGCCATCTGTTTGGCGACCGTGTTCACCAGCGATTCCTCACTGACGCTGAAGGCCGTGTCGGAGTAGCCGAGACCGATCAGCTCGAGCAGAGCCGCGACCTTGGATCGCCGACTCTTGAATACGCCCGCGAGTTCTTCCGCACCGCGACCGCCGCTGCCCCCTTCGCCCATACCCATCTCGGCCTTGAGGGAGGCCAACGCAGACGCTTCTCGGCCGATCACCAGACCGTCGGCCTCGATCATTTTCTCCGCCAGCTCGGCGAAGGCACGCTTTTCATCATCATCGAGAAGGTTCAGATACACCGCAGCTCTCCTTTCGACATTCCGATGTGACAAGGATAGCAGCGCAAGCACTGCGAGCGCTTCTCGTTTCAGCGAGGAGGGTGCCACCCTTCGCATTGTTTGAATTCGTCACCTTCCGATCGAGTGACGCATTGAAGGCAAACAATGCGAAGAGTGGCACCTGTGTCGTCGAAGCGGCTACGCGCGCCTCATTGCAGTCCTCAGCCTCAATGACCCGACCGCATCTCCTGCCATTTGAGCCAGCCACGAAGGGCCATCGCCTTGACCGGTCCCGAGCGGTTGGCGGCCCGCTGGACGCTCCAGTCAATGATATTTCGCGGTGGAACCGTTTGCTCGGCCTCGGGCCGCGACTTCATGCTCATAGCCTCGGTCGGACATGTCACCACACAGACCCCGCAGCCGATGCAGCGCTCACCGAGGACCAGGTAGTCCCCACCATCTGTCTCTTCAATCGCCTCCACCGGACAGCGCTCGTTGGCGCAGACCCCACAGGTCTCGCAGAGGTCTTCGTCGATCACTGCCTCCCAGTTACTGCGCACGAGACCGTTGGGCGTGTGGTGCTCGGTGAGCAAGCGCATGAAACCGCAGCAGCATGAGCAGCAGTTGCAGACGAACATCTGGTTGTGCTCGAAGTTGTAAGTGCAGTGGACAAGGCCTTCTTCCTCGGCTGCGTCGAGCACCGCCAAGGCCTCCTTGCGGTCGATGATTCTACCTCCCATATGGGAGTCGTCGTAGGCTTTATCCTCGGTCGAGAACGAGAGACAGGTCTCGACGGTATGTGAGCACGGTTTGTCGAGGAGAGCCTGTTCTTTACGACAGATACAGTCCATGACCCGGAAGGAGCGAGCGCCCTCGATCATCTTGCGAGTATCTTCGAACGCAAGCACGGTGGTTCGGCCGTCGATTTGCCTGTTCACCGGCACGACCCGGGCGAGCCCCGGTTCAGCTCCTCCGAGGGTCCCCGCAAGATGAGGTGCGTAGGCTTCGCAGAGCTCCGCGAGCTCCCGGTCCATTTTCGGCAGCTGAAATTCGAATATGCCGACCACGAATGGCGCCAGGGCATATCGCCGTTCCCCCCGCCACTGCATCGCTGCAATCTGACCACGGTTTGCCATCTCGTCGAGGGTGGAGCGCATCTCCTCGTGTGGTTTCCGGAGACGATCAGCAATCCCCTCCGCGGTTTCCGGCATCGGCTTCAGCCGGAGAGTCATTTCAGCGTCTTCTGGCGAAAATATCTTGCGCAGGATATCGAGCTCGACCCCGCTCTCGGTCGGCGGAAATCCCTGCGGCAACTTGTCGAGCTTTCTCGCGAGGCGTGTGTAGACATCGGCCATCGAGGGTCCTCCCTGGCTCGACCACTATAACGGCGCCGTGCAAATCAGTCCTTCTTTTGGTGCAGTAGACCTGGCAGCTTCTCTCAGGTGATCGTCGCCCTCGTGGTGCGGCCGTCCCGGCTGCACTTCACCGACAGCTGTGGAATCGTGCGGGCGGGACGCCCGCACCACAAAATTCCTGAACGAGGTTCAGAGAAGCTCGCGCAGGCGAGCATATCCCGACCGGCTGACCGGCACCTTGGTGCCGTCCTCGAGGATCGCGATGCGGCTGTCCTTGGCATAGAGCTCGATGCTGCGTAGGCGGTCGACATTGAGGATGAATGAGCGGTGGACGCGGATAAAACGCTTCTGATCGAGCCGTTCTCCGAGAGTTGCCAACCGCTGCGCCTTGAGGTGGGTCAGACCACCGACATGGATCCCTACTGCGTCGTCCTGGGCCTCGATATAGTCCACTGACTCGACCGGAATGACCCGCACATCGCTGCCGTCGCGGACCAGAATGCGTTCGAGGTCTCCCCCTTCTGGTCGGGCGGCCGACACCAATTCGTCGAGCGACGGCGATACGTCGCCGCGGCCGATCCGGTCCTGGGCACGCTCGATGGCTTTGCCCAGCCGCTCGGCACTGTAAGGTTTGAGGAGATAATCCACTGCGTGCACCTCGAAGGCACGCAAGGCGTGTTCATCGTGGGCAGTGATGAAGATGATCGGCAGATCACGCTCGAGGAGCTCGACCACCTCGAAGCCGTCGAGCTTGGGCATCTGGATGTCGAGCAGCATCAAATCCGGCTCATGTTCGGCCACCGCCTTGACCGCCTCGAAGCCGTTGCCGCACTCGGCGACGATCGAGACACCGGGAGTGTCTTCGAGGTACTCGCGGAGCAACCGGCGCGCCGGCTCTTCATCATCGACCATGATCACTCGCAGCCCATCAGCCATCAGGACCGTCCTTCTGCTCAGAATCGCGAGCGCTTTCGTCGACCGGGATCACCACCTCCGCGCGGTAGATCTCGCCGGACTTGCCGCTTCGAAGCCTGGCCTCGTCTCCGTAGACGTTTTCGAGCCGATGCCGGACATTGGCGAGTCCAACGCCCGCCCCGGTTTTCGGTTGCGCCTCCGCGTCTACCGGATTCTCTACCCACACTGTCAGCAGCTCGGTGCTGCACCGGGCGCCGATCCGAACCTCGCCGCCCTCCACCAGTTCCGCGATACCATGCTTGAGGGCGTTTTCGACCAGCGGTTGCAGGAGCAGCGGTGGCACCTCCACACCGAGGCATCTTTCGTCGACCTCCTCAACCACCCGCAGCCGGTCGCCATAACGAACCGACTCGACACGCAGGAATCGGCGCACCTGGGCCAACTCCTCGCCGAGCGGCTGCAACCCCGAACCACTTTTGAGGGTCCCCCGCAGATAGTCGCCGAGCTGAATGCACATGTCGCGGGCGCCGGCCGGGTCGGTAGCCGCCAGGGATGCAACCGAGTTGAGGCTGTTGAAGAGGAAGTGCGGGTTGAGCTGCGCCTTCAGCGCCTGGAGCTCGGCGTCACGGGCCGCAAGCTCGGCCTCGAGGGCCCTCCGCTCAGCGGCGCGCGAGGCCTCAGCTGCCACAAAAAGGTAGTGAATCGCGACCGACAGCAGATACAGCAACAACCCGGCGATGAAGATGATCCCGGTGTGCTCAGCAGTGAAATCTGCCGTGTCGGCATAGAGAGTCGAGCGTTTGAAGCCCTCGGCCAACGCCCATGCCATCCCGACCCAGAGCAGGGCCGACAACGCCGCGGCAGCGATGTGCATGACCAGAGCCATCTCGGCCCGCTCGTTACCCAGCGGCAGGGCCCGGCATGGGTACCAGGCCGAGAGGCAGAGAAACGCGTAGACCACCACCATCGGGAAGACGAAAAGCAGCGACTGCACCCAGTCGCCCCAGCCTGTGATCATCATCGCCACGGTGAGGAGTGCCGCCACCGGCAGCCACGCCATCAGATAGAGAGCGAGGTGGCGGCGGGAGGCGAGGATTGGGTGCATTGTTAGCTCGTCAGATTGTCATCCTGAGCGAGGCGCCCCTCCCCGCTGTCATCCTGAGCGAGGCCCGGAGGGCCGAGTCGAAGGACCCCCTGAAGCCAGAGAGTGATGAGCACGGCACATTCTCCGACTTACAGACGCCCTGAGGGCGTCGTGACGCACCGTCGCCAGCGAGTGGCCGATTGGCCGGGCCCCAACCATCCTTCCATTCCGGCCTCGGCCACAAATCGCTGCCGGCGGCGGGTTCGGGGGATCCCTCGACTCGCTTCGCTCGCTCGGGATGACAGAGTGGTGGCTTCACTTGCTCGGGATGAAAGAGTTCGAGCACCATCAATTCTTGATCTCCACACCACCCATGATCGCCACGCCGGTGATGACCAGGATCTTGTGGCCATCACCCTCGATGGTGCGGGTCCCGTCGTTGTAGCCGCCGAGGATGGCGAGGCCCTTGACCTGAACCTCCCAGTCGTCGGGGACCTTGATTTCCACCCCACCCCAGAACGCGAATGTGTCGATCTCCGCCGGTCCGCCTTCGGAGCCGCAATCCCTGAGATCGATTTCGCAGCCGCCCATGATCGCGGTTGCGTCACCGCCCTGAAAATTCGCGGCCGACAGTCTGCGGTTCGACCCACCGAGAATCGCCGTCGCCTCGAAGACGCCGCAATCATCGCCGATGTTGGCCCCTCGCCGTCGAAACGGTTTGAGGATCAAGCTCAGGCCCGCGATCACCAGAAGCACCGGCCACAGATCCCAGATCCCGAAGCTGATATACCCGAGGTTGGACAGGAGGAGGACCGCCCCGACAAAGATGAAGATGGACCCGGCCGTGTAGCGACGCGATCCCGGCGGCCGCACGAAATGGCTGATACCGACCAGAATGAAGAGTACGGGCCAGTAGGCGAAGAGGTTCTCCGCCTCCATGAAACCGAAGTTGTCGAGCAGCAGGATCGCGCCAACCGCCAGCACACCGATGCCGAGGATCGCAGTGCCAAATCCACGCCTTCCGCCCCCGCCGCCGACCCCAAAGACAGCCACCTTGACGTCGTTCTCGTCACACGATGTGTGCCGCCAGGATCCACAATCGGGGCAGCAGGAGTCTTGCTTCCGCTGCGCGTCGCCCCTTCCCCGTCGTGCCGAGTCGTCGTTTCTCTGTGTCATCGCTTCGCTCCTTCCCGCTCGTACCCACCAACCCGCCTTCGGACACCGCACAGCAGCAGGTTGACCCCGAGGATCACAAGGACCACCGGCCACAGGACCTGGATACCGACGGCGATCACGCCGAGGTTGTTGAGCAGTATGATCGCACCAACTGCGATCCATGACAGCCCCCAACCTAACTTTCTGGCTGATGACGGGCCCACGAGATGACTGATGCCGAGGATAATCAGCAGCACCGACCAGTAGGGCAGGAGCCCGCTCGCGTCAATCACGCCGAAGTTGTCGAGGATCAGAATCACGCCGAGGGCGAAGACCCCGAGTCCGAGGAAAAATGCGCCCCATAGGCTCTGGCGGCCCTCGCACCACTCGCAACCGTCCATTTTGTGATGGTGATGAAATGTCATTTCCGGTCTCCTTTCGCTCTTCGATACCCACAATGGGTTCTCTTCAAGCAGGAGTCACGGGCAAATCGGTGAGTGGCGGTTTGGGCCAGGTGAGTGGTGGTTAGAGGCCAAAATAAAAAGGCGGCGGGCCGAAGCCCGCCGCCAAGAGTTCAGTTGATTACCCGAGTTCAGGGAAGGAATGAAAGATTCGCACCGGTGAGGTCGAACGGATTGCCACCGGTGAATTGCTCGTAGGTCGTTCCGGCCGCCGGGAATGGGCCACCGGCCGAGAGGTCGGTCGGTCCGGGATCGGCAGCGCCGTTGCCCTCGGTTGTTCCAGTGATGCCATCAGTGGCCGACACCGCCCCGAAGTTAATTTCGTAGGTACCGTCGTCGTACATGGTGACGGAGAAGGTGTTGCTGCCGGTCGAAAAGAACTCCGGCACACCGATGAAGCTCACCGTCGCCGAACCACTCCCGTACTCAACAACAACCTGGCCGCCGTTGTTCGGGCTGAGGTCAACCCACAGAGGCGCAATGCGCGGCTGATCACTCAGAAGGTCCGAGACACTTTCAGAGAAATCGATGTTGCCAGAACCAAATGTCAGATTGCCGTTCGAGTTGACGTAGACCTCCGTCCAGTCTGCACCCTGATACGGGAAACTGAAGCCGAGGCCCACCATCGCACTGTCGTCATCGCCGAGACCGAGCACGATGCCGTCGATGGCGAATATGTCGAGCACATAACGCCCGCCGCTGCCACCGGCCCCAGTCAGACCGAAGTCCGGATAGGTCGTGACCGCGAGCAGGTAGTCACCGCTCTCCGCGATCGGAACCTGAAGCTTCGATAGCAGACCGGCACCGCCGTCGTCGTCGGAATCGACGAATACGTAGTCCGTGCTGTTGCCCTTACCCTCGATCTTGAACAGTGCAATGAGCGAGTCGAGCTGGCCGGCGATCACCTCGAGGACGAGGGTCTTGCCTTCATCGGCACTGAAGCGGTAGAAGTCGATATCGCCACCAGCAGGTTCGATTTCCGTGAATCGCGTCACCGGAATCGAATCGAAGGGCACGCTGATCTGACGGGCCTTCCTCGGATCGCCGTTCGGCTCGGCCCAGTTGTCGTTGTAGTTGGTGGTGCCGTTGTACCGCACCCTTGAATCTTCGAGATCACCTGGGTTGGTGAAGTCGAACACCTCGTACACAGCAGGCTGATTGTGGAGGTTGATTCGTGACGGCGAGAACGAACTCAGGTCGCTCGGCGTCTCGAAGCTCGATGTCACGGCGCCACCGCAGCTGACGCCGGCAAGGCCGTCAGTCGCCGTGACAAGCCCGTACTCCACGTCGATATGGTTGGAGGACCGCTTGAGAGTGATCGCAAAGGTGTTCGAACCGGTGGCGAAGTACTCCGGGACACCGTCCCAGACAACCGTGAAGTCCTTTTTGCTTTCGTAGTAAGTAACGATGCCACCTGCGGTATTGTTGAGGTCAACCCAGAGTCCGGCGATCCTGGGCGGACCCGCCAGGAACTCGGCCGCACTCTCAGTGAAGTCGGAGCTCGGCGCACCAAAAGTCAGGTTACCGTTGGCGTTCACGAAGACGGAGTCAAAGTTCTGGCCGCACAGCTCGTACGTGAACGGCAGTGCAAGCTGGACGTTTCCATCAATGCCCACAGGTAGTGGGTCGCCAGGAGCCGGCCGGTTGAAGATGATGTCTACTCCGGTCACCGGGCTTCCGGCAGAAGCCGTCACCGCTTCGTAGACACTGGGGTCGTCGGTCGACGAATCACTCGACTCGAGGGCTCCGTTGTAGAACTCCTCAGGTCCCGGCAGTGGTGACTGCAGCGCCGTGCTGAATCCGCCGGCGAGGACTTCATCCACGAAAACCGCATAATCGGCGTTCGGTGTCAGCCCGTTGATTGTGTAGGTGCCGACCACTGGATCGGCCTGCGAGGTGCTGTCGGTGAAGTCGCTCGAGATCGCCGACACTGCGTCTTCAAATGGATTGGCGATGTTTCTTGCGATGACGTTCACACCTGTCAGCTTTGTCGATCCGTTGGGAGCGAAGATGGTTCCCGCGATCGTGCCCGTATTCGCAAAGAAACCGGGCTCCGGGTACATCGTCGAGAGAATCGCGATGTCGTCGGCCTCCAGCGTCTGAGTGCCGATACCCGGTCCATAGTAAAACGGATACATGGTTTCGATAATGTCCGTGAACGGATTCGGAATCGGGAATGTATCGAATGGCGTCGGTCCGCTGTTGTCTCCGCCAACTGAACCCAGATAGACCTGGCCATTGACGACGGTATGGGCGAGGTTGGTCCAGTGTCCAAACTCGTGCACCATCACGTCGATGGCCGCCGTGGCATCTGTGAACGAGGGTCCGTTGAGAAAGGAGACTCCCTCGTCGATGGTACAAGTGGCAGGAGTACCCCACTCCGGACCCGCAAATCCAAGCACACCAGAACCGGGTCCATAGAGCAGATCGAAAATCTCACCGGTGTCGTCGAAGACCACTGCCGACAGGCCATCCGGCGCAACCGGATCCAGGTAAGGGCCAAAATTCGTGATGTCGACATCCACCGGGAGCAGGCCTCCGTCGGCATATGTGACTGTTGCACTCGCAACCGCTCCCCAGACGTCAAATGACTGCTGTACGGCCGCGACAGCTTGAAGGTTCGTCAGTGGGCCGAGGTTTCCCTGATCCGGGTTAAAGACAATGGGACCACTTGTGTCCCAGAGGTAAGGCTCGCCGCTATTGCAGTTGGCGAGCGGTCCACCGGCAGAGGCAAAAGGAGCAAATAGAAGCGTCACGGCAACCGTGAACACTCCGAGACGAATGGCGAAGGAAGTTGTAGTTTTCATGATCTTCCCCCTACTCGCCCATCCGGGCTTTGATCTCGGCAACCAGGCTGGCGTACGACACAGCACCTCCGCTGCCAACTCCAAGACCCTGGTTGTTAAATTCATTGACCGCCCAGTCCTGCTTATCTTGCGAGTACACAGCAAAGGCGCCCTGGCCAAGGCCGACGGTCGTCGACAGGCCGATGGCGCTGGCCGGCGTCGTGAAGAGCAGGTAATCGCTGCCCATCGTCAGCCGGGGTACGTCACGGAACATGTCGAAGCGCACGACACTAGCCTGCGGCGCCTCGTCCTTGATGCTGCCGACCATCCGAATTTCGACGTAGGCCTCGTCGCCCTTGACGACATCGGCATCGCCCTTGAGGCTCTCCTCGACCCTCAGGCGGTAGATCACCATTGGCAGCTCGCCGCCGCCGGCCTCGATCGAGCTTTGCTCGACATCGACGACCGTGCCGCGGAAGATCCTATCCGCGCGATCCGTCAGCGCCGCCAGGTCGAAGTGCATGAGCATCGTCGCCCCGGCTTGCGTCAGCGGCACCAGCGCGCACAGCGCCAGCGACCATAAGATTCGTGAACTCGAAAATCGCATTGAGCCTCCCGTTTTGGTTGCTCCACCCCGATGCAACGGCTTCAAGTCCACCGAACGAATATCCTGCCAAATCGAAACCGAAGGGATGGATCGGTCAAGTAATGTGCCGAATTTAAACGCTCTCGTGAAATATGTCAAGAGACTCAGTCCTAATCGCTATTTGGGTCGAAATGCACCCAAAAAAGCAATGCACACGCCTGAGCAATGGATCGACCGAGCGCACATGTTAGGATCCATTCTTCAATCCGCTGGTCGGATAAAAACTGCAGCGGAGTTTTCGAGGAGGGCGCAACAATGATCGAACCGAGAATCGAACTGCCAATCAGTGAGATGCCGCGTCAGTGGTACAACCTCGTCGCCGATCTCCCGCAGCCGCCGCCTCCCCCGCTTGGCCCCGACGGCAATCCGATCGGGCCTGAGGCCCTGGCGCCGGTCTTCCCGATGAATCTCATCGAGCAAGAGGTCTCGACCGAGCGATGGATCGACATCCCGGAGGAGATCCTCGATATCTACGCCCGATGGCGTCCCTCGCCCCTGCGCCGCGCCTTTGCCCTCGAGAAGCACCTCGGGACGCCGGCAAAGATCTTCTACAAAGACGAAAGCGTGTCGCCGGCGGGCAGTCACAAGCCCAACACCGCGGTCGCCCAGGCCTGGTACAACAAAGAGTTCGGCATCAAGAGGCTGACCACCGAGACCGGTGCCGGACAATGGGGCTCGGCCCTCGCTTACGCCGGACAGCTCCTCGGCATTCAAGTAGACGTGTGGATGGTGCGGGTCAGCTTCGACCAGAAGCCCTTCCGCAAGACAATGATGGAGACTTGGGGCGCACGCTGCGTGCCGTCGCCCTCACCCGAGACCCAGGCCGGACGCAACATCCTCGAAGAGATGCCCGACACCCCTGGCAGCCTTGGAATCGCCATCTCGGAGGCCATCGAAGCGGCGGTCACCGATCCCTCGGGCACCACTCGCTACTCGCTCGGCAGCGTCCTCAACCACG
>Ga0316198_10000039_pt1 | contig 48312 bp, 43 predicted proteins | sample OudBieAanoxic_MG_FD_204935 | JGI IMG/M metagenome (GOLD analysis project Ga0316198, IMG submission 204935) | Coastal sediment microbial communities from Oude Bieten Haven, Netherlands - site A anoxic | ecosystem: Environmental > Aquatic > Marine > Coastal > Sediment | place: Netherlands... | reverse complement strand
GCGGTGATCGGGCGCATGGTCGAGATGTACCGCGCAGGCGTGCCCTACCGCCCCGGCGCGATCGAGGCGGTCGACCTCGTCGTCCGGCACTACCGCACGGCGGTCGCTTCCGGGTCGCACCCCACGCTCATCGACACCGTCATGGCGGATCCGCCCATGCGCGGCAAGTTCGAGGTCGTGGTCGCCGCGGATGACGTCGGTGCGGGCAAGCCGGCTCCGGACGTCTACCTCGCAGCGGCCAAGCGGCTGGGCGTGGACGCGGGCGCTTGCGTGTGCCTCGAGGACTCGGGCAACGGCATCGTCTCGGGTGCCCGCGCCGGGATGCACGTCGTGGCCGTTCCCGACCCGCGCTTCCCGCCCCGCGCGGAAGCACTCGCGCAGGCCCAGCTTGTGCTTGGATCGCTCGAGGAGCTGTCGCGGGAGGAGCTCGACAAGTTGGCCGGCTGACCGACGGCGGTCAGGCAGCTACCGGCGCAAGCTCCCCGAGCCGGGCGGTGATGGCCTCGACCACGCGCGGGTCGATGGGGTGGCGGGCCTGCCGGCCGTAGTGGCGCGGGTTCGAGAACGGCGCTGGCTCATGGCGCAGGATGTGATCGACGTCCTCGACCCGCAGCACCTTGGCCTCGGGCGCCAGCGCGGCCACGACGTCGAGGTCGGCGGGGTCGACCTGAATGTCCTTCGAGCCGGTGATGGCCAGCAGCGGCGCGGTCGCAGCCTGGAGGGCCGGCCGGGGGTCGTAGGCGATGTACTCGCGCATCCACCTGGCGTTGACCTTGCTCAGCTGGATGCGCGCGGTGTCGCCGGTGGTGGCCTTGAGCTTGGCGATGGCGCCGTCCTGCTGCTTGAGCACGTCGGTCCGGAAGAGCCGCATGAGGGCCCGCACCGGCCCGGGCACGAGCTTGTCCCCGATCTGCCCGGCCTGCCAACGCAGCGTCTCCTCGCCAGTCTTGGCCGAGGTCGCCAGCAGGACGGCTCCGTCGATGGCAGGCTCCGCACCGGCCAGCTCGACGGCCTGGACCGCCCCGGCACTGTGGCCGATCACCACCACCCCTGAGACGTCGTCGCGCGCGAGCAGCCAGTCGCGAGCGGCCGACGCGTCGGCCAGTTCGTCGTAGAAGCCCGTGGGCAGGTACTCCCCTTCCGACGCTCCGACACCGCGCTTGTCATAGCGCAGCGACGCCCAGCCCGAGTCGGCCAGCACCCGCGCCAGGTCGCGGCTGACGTTGAGCGGGATGCGCCTGTGGTTGCCGTCCCGGTCGAGCGGTCCCGACCCGGCGAGCAGGAGCGCCGCAGCGAATGGGCCGGACCCATCGGGCGTGGTGAATGTGCCCGCGAGGTTCAGACCGGCGGAGGGGAAGGTGATGTCGTTCGAGGGCATCTGCTGGCTCCATTGCTATCAAGATCGTCGCGGACATGAGCCCCGCGGAACAGCTGCGTGGCTTCGCGGTCTTCGTCGGCTCCCTGGTCCATACCTTCAGCCGCTATGTCAGCGACCCCGGCGCACGTCCGGACACCGACCTCGTGGGCTACCGCCAGATGCCGCTCTGGCTCGACGAGCGTGAGCAGACCGAGCTGGTCGAGCGTCTGCGAGTCGCCCTGGGTCCCTTCCTGGACAACGAGCCCGGCGAGGGCCGAGCCCGAGTGCTGCTGAGCACGATCCTCTTCCCCGATCCAGGCTGAAGCATCCGGCCGGACCGATGGACGGCGGTGCGACCATGTCGGAGTAGCACCCGCACTGGCGGAGGCAGACAGAAGCCGAAGGAGGGGCACGATGGCCAAGGACGACAGCGGACGTGAGGGGCTCTCGGCCGGAGCCATGGCCAAGGAACTGGGCGTGTCGCCGGGGAAGGTGAAGCGCGCCCTGGGCGAGCTCGGCATCGAGGCGGACTTCGTCAAGTCGGGCTGCGCCTACTACTACATCGAGCGGGCCGACGCGGTGAAGAAGGCGCTGGCCAAGGCCTGACGGAGCACCGCCGTGGATATCGAGACGCTCATCCGCTCCATCCCCAAGGCCGAACTGCACCTGCACATCGAGGGCACGCTCGAGCCGGAGCTCAAGCTGCAGCTGGCGGCGCGAAACGACCTCGAGCTGCCCTACGCCTCCGTGGAGAAGATGCGTGCGGCCTACGACTTCGACGACCTTTCCTCGTTCCTGGCCCAGTACTACGAGGGCATGTCCGTCCTGCGCGAGGAGCCCGACTTCTTCGATCTCGCGATGGCCTACTTCGAACGCGTCTCGGCGCAGGGACTGGTCTATGTCGAGATGTTCTTCGACCCGCAGGCCCACACCAGCCGCGGGATCGCGTTCGAGACCGTCATCACCGGGCTGCGGCGCGCGCAGGAGGCCGCTGTGGAGCGGTTCGACATCCGCTCACAGCTGATCATGTGCTTCTTGCGCGACCACTCGGTCGAGTCGGCCTTCGACACGCTCGAGCAGGCGTCCGCCTATCGCGACCTCATCGTCGGCGTGGGCCTCGACTCCGACGAGCGAGACAACCCGCCACGCAAGTTCCGCGATATCTTCGCCGCTGCGCGCCAGCAGGGCTACCGGCTGACGATGCACTGCGATGTCGACCAGCAGGGTTCGACCGAGCACATCCGCCAGTGCCTCGACGAGATCGGCGTCGAGCGCATCGACCACGGCGCCAACGCGCTGGAGGACGGCGTGCTCGTGGCACAGCTGATCGAGCGCGGCATCGGCCTGACCTGCTGCCCTATCTCGAACTCCTACGTGTCCGACGGGACCAAGGCCCGCGAGATACGGGCGCTTCACGAACGGGGCGTGCTGGTGACGGTCAACTCCGACGACCCGGCCTACTTCCCCGGCTACGTCGCGGACAACCTGCTGACCCTCCAGCGGGAGGCTGAGCTGGGGCGCGAGGATGTGATCAGGCTGGTGCGCAACGCCTTCGCCATCAGCTGGCTCGATGAGCCGGCGCGCTCTGCGTACCTGCAGCGGCTCGACGATTGGGTCGCACGACACGAGGCGTAGGGCAGGTCTTCTGGCCGTACCCTTGACCGTGTCGCACGCGAGGACGCTACGCGAGGAGGAGCAGGATGCCGAACAGACGGGAGATCGGATACGCGGAGGCCCGGGAGCTGGTGGGTGCTGTCGCCGACCGACTCGAGGCCGAAGGCCTGGGCGCAGCAGTGGCGGTAGTCGATGCGCATGGGGAGCTCGTGGCCTTCCTGCGGACCGACGGTTGTCCGTTCCCCTCCATCAAGATCGCCACCCAGAAGGCATACACGGCGGCACGAGACCGCCAGGAGTCGCGGGCGCTCGGGGACCTCGCTCGCAGCGAGGACTTCCCGCTCACGAACTTCGGGGAACTGGGCTACGTGGGCTGGGGCGGCGGCGTGCCGCTCGTGATCGGTGACGAGATCGTCGGCGCCATCGGCATCAGCGGTCTTCCCGAGAGCGAGGACATGAAGCTCGCTCGCTGGGCCGCGTCGACCGTGAGCTGACAGCCGGGCGAGACGGCGCCCGGCTGTCGACCCAGCGCGGCTCGGTTCGACGATCAGGTCTACTGACGGTCAGTCCGAGATCAGGTCTGCCTCCACGACCGCCCAGGCGAACGGCGTGGCCTGCGTTCGCGCGCGCGAAAGCCTGATGGTGAACGTGTCATCGTCCAGGTCGCGACGCACCCAGTAGGCCACGTTGCGCAGGTTGGCATAGGGCGTGACCATGGCGAGCGTGGCGAGGGTCACGTCGACCCCGGGATCGATGACCACGAAGCGGGCGCCCGCGCGCACCTGAGCGAAGCCACTGGCGGTCTCGATGGGCGGGCCCTGCTCGCCTTGTGGCCCGGGCTCGCCTGGCTCGCCTTGTTCACCTTGCGGGCCGGGCTCACCCTGCGGGCCTGCGGGGCCGGCTGGACCCTGCTCGCCCTGCGGGCCGGGCTCACCCTGCGGGCCGGGCTCACCCCGGGGGCCGGCCGGGCCTTGCTCGCCATCGGCACCCGCTTCGCCGGCTGGACCGGCGGGACCTTGCTCGCCCGGCACACCGGGGTCGCCCTGGGCACCCGGCGGGCCTTGCTCGCCGGCGGGGCCGGCGGGCCCCGGCTCACCCCGAGCGCCTGGATCACCCTGCGGGCCGGGCTCGCCGGCAGCGCCATCAGCGCCTGCGGGACCGGGCTCACCGGCCGGACCCGGCTCACCGGCCGGCCCCGGATCGCCGGCCGCGCCCTTGGGCCCCTCCGGCCCCGGCTCGCCCTTGGGACCGGCCTCGCCCTGGGGGCCGGCAGGACCGATCGCGTTCCAGCTGATCAACGTGTCGGCCGCGGCGCAGTGGCCTGCCGGGGCCTCGCCGACGCCGACGCCGACGAGGAGCGACTCCGGCGTGAGGCAGCCGTAATAGGCCTCGTCCGATTGCGCTCCGGCGCCGGTCGCGACGACGCCGGTCGCCAGGACCGCGGCCGCCATGACCGCGATCGATCGCGACATCGCACGCCTCCGTGTCTCGATCGCCCTCTCCATCATCGGTGCCCTCCTCCACAGACGGTCTGATCGGCCCTGGTGCACGGGACCTAGCGGCCATGCTAGCCGGGACCTCTGGCACAGACGCAGGCGCTCGGACATGGCGTTGACCGAACGCAACCCTCTGTGCCCGTCGGCCGGGGTGGTGATGTGACAGCGCGGCGGTGAGTGCCTGATATCCTCGCCCGATGCCTACCGCGAGCACCGCGACCGGCGGATCGACCCGCGCCCTCATCGCCCACCTCGTCGACGAGACCGGCGCGGCCGTCACCGCCCTGCGGGCCATCCAGGACGACCGCGGCTGGATCGATAGCGACGCCCTCGACGTCGTCGCCGACGTCTTCAACCTGAGCCGTGCCGAGGTGCGCGGGTTGGTCGCGTTCTATGCCGACTTTCGCACGACCCCACCGGCCGCCCACACGGTGGCGGTGTGCCGGGCGGAGGCCTGCCAGGCGGTCGGATCACGGGCCCTGACCAAGACGCTGGAGATGCGCCTGGGCGCGAAGCTGGGGCGGACCAGCGAGGACCGGGTCGTCGGGCTGGAGCCGGTGTACTGCCTCGGCCTGTGTCCCCGCGGGCCGGCACTCATGGTCGACGGCTCGCTGGTGGTTGACGCGGATGCCGCTGTCGAGCGCGTGGCGCAGCGGGTAGGCCGATGACCGATCGCGCGTTCGTGCCCCACGAGTCGGTCGCGGATGCGCTGGGCGCTGCCGAGATCGCCGGAGCCCTGGCCGCCGCCGGCTCGGCGGTCACGCGCAACGGATCGCGCGGGCTGCTGTGGGCGGAACCCATGGTCGAGCTGGAGCGTGATGGGCGTCGCACGGCCTACGGACCGCTGAGCCCGGACGACACGGGTGCGTTGGAGGCGCACGAGCTGGGTCCGGTCGAGGACCTGCTCGCTCGGCAGACGCGGGTCATCTTCGGCACCTGTGGCACCTACGCCGCCACCGACCTCGAGGCCTACCGCGCGCACGGCGGCTACCGCACGCTCGAGACCGAACCTCAGCGCATCCTCGACGAGGTCATCACGGCCGGACTGCGGGGCTACGGCGGCGCCGGTTTCCCGGCCGGCCGCAAGTGGCAGACCGCGGCCGAGACCGAGGCCGACCAGAAGTACGTCATCGCCAACGCCGACGAAGGGGACTCGGGCACGTTCGCCGATCGCCTCCTCATGGAGGGCGATCCCTTTCTGCTCCTCGAGGGCATGCAGCTGGCCGGCCGGGCCATCGGCGCCACGCGCGGGGTCATCTACCTCCGCTCCGAGTATCCGCTCGCGGCCGATGTCCTTAGTCAGGCTATCGACATCGCGCGAGCGGACGGCATCCTGGGCGAGGACTTCGACGTGGAGCTCTTCGTCGGCGCCGGCGCCTACGTCTGCGGTGAGGCCACGGCGCTGCTGGAGTCGCTCGAGGGCAAGCGCGGCGAGGTCCGCACCAAGCCGCCGCCGATGGCGGTGCGGGGTCTGTTCGGCAAGCCCACCGTGGTCAACAACGTGGTCACCCTCTGCGCGGTCCCCTGGATCGTGCGTCACGGTGGAGCGGCCTATGCCGCGCTGGGCGTTGGTGCCTCGACGGGCACGATGCCCTTCCAGCTCTCGGGCAACGTCAGGCGCGGTGGCCTCTACGAGCTGGAGTTCGGCGTGACCCTGGGCGAGCTGGTCAACGAGTGGGGTGGTGGCACCCGCAGCGGCCGGCCGGTCAGGGCGGTGCAGGTGGGCGGCCCGCTCGGCGCCTACCTCACGCCCAGGCACTTCGACACGCCCATGACCTACGAGGCGCTGCGAGCGGTCGACGCCGAGATCGGCCACGGCGGCGTGGTCGTCTTCGACGATACGGTCGACATGGCCGAGCAGGCCCGCTACGCCTTCGAGTTCTGCGCCCTCGAGTCGTGTGGCAAGTGCACGCCCTGCCGCATCGGGTCGCTGCGCGGGGCAGAGCTCATCGGCCAGATCCAGGGTGGAGCGGGCGCCGACCGCTTCGACCTGCTCGACGATCTCTGCGGCGTGATGGAGGAGACCAGCCTCTGCTCGGTGGGCAGCATGACGCCCAAACCCGTGCGCAGCGCTATCGCACACTTCCCCGAGGACTTCGGGCAACTGGGGGCAGAGGAGCGCCGACGATGCGTCTGATCGAGCTCGACTACGGCACCCCGGCGCCTGCCCCCAGCGGTGACGCTCCGGTGGCTCTGGAGATCGACGGCCTGGCCGTGGAGACCGCCGTCGGTACCTCCATCCTGCGGGCCGCGACGGAGGCCGGCATCAGCATCCCCCGTCTCTGCGCCACCGACAGCCTCAAGGCCTACGGCTCGTGTCGCCTGTGCATGGTCCAGATCGAGGGTCGCAGCGGTTTCAAGGCCTCCTGCACCGAGCCCGTGCGCGAGGGCATGGTCGTGCGCACCCAGTCACCAGCGCTGGCCAAGCTGCGCAAGGGCGTGATGGAGCTGTACATCTCCGACCATCCGCTCGACTGCCTGACCTGCTCGGCCAACGGAGATTGCGAGCTGCAGGACATGGCCGGCGCGGTGGGACTGCGCGACGTGCGCTACCAGGAGCCGGCCACCCACCTCGACGTCGTCGTCGACGGGTCCAACCCCTACTTCGACTTCGACCCCTCCAAGTGCATCGTCTGCTCGCGCTGCGTGCGTGCCTGCAACGAGGTCCAGGGCACGTTCGCGCTGACCGTGCTGGGCCGCGGGTTCGAGGCCCGGATCGCGACCGGCGCCGCGGACTTCATGTCCTCCGACTGCGTTTCCTGCGGCGCCTGCGTACAGGCCTGCCCCACGGCCACGCTGCAGGAGAAGTCGGTCGCAGAGCACGGCGTGCCCGACCGCACAGTGCTGACCACGTGCGCCTACTGCGGCGTCGGCTGCTCGCTCAAGGCCGAGCTCAAGGGCGACCAGGTCGTGCGCATGGTGCCCTACAAGGACGGCAAGGCCAATCATGGCCACGCCTGCGTGAAGGGCCGGTTCGCCTGGGGCTACGCCAACCACCGGGACCGCATCACCACGCCCCTCGTGCGGGAGGCCATCGACCAGCCCTGGCGCGAGGTCTCGTGGGAGGAGGCGATCGCGTTCGCGGCCGCCCGCTTCAAGGCCATCCAGGCCGTGCACGGCACGACGGCCGTCGGCGGCATCACGTCGTCGCGCTGCACCAACGAAGAGGTGTGGGTGGTGATGAAGCTGATCCGGGCAGCTTTCGGCAACAACAACGTGGACACCTGCGCGCGTGTGTGCCACTCGCCCACCGGCTACGGCCTCAACCAGACCTACGGCACCTCAGCCGGCACCCAGCACTTCGACTCGGTGGCCGAGGCGGACGTGATCATGGTCATCGGAGCCAACCCGACGGTGGCCCATCCGGTCTTCGCCTCGCAGATGAAGCGACGGCTGCGCGAGGGCGCCAGGCTCATCGTGGTCGACCCGCGTACGACCGAGCTGGTGCGCTCGCCGCACACCGAGGCAGAGGTGCACCTGGCCCTGCGCCCGGGCACGAACGTGGTGCTGATGAACGCCTTTGCCCACGTCATCGTCACCGAGGGCCTGCTCGACGACGGCTTCGTGGAAGCCCGCTGCGACATCGTCTCCTTCCGCGAGTGGACCCGGTTCGCGGCACGACCCGAGCACGCTCCCGAGGCGGTGGCCGACGAGATCGGCGTGCCCGCGGCTGAGATCCGTCGCGCGGCCCGGCTCTACGCCGGCGGCGGGAACGCGGCCATCTACTACGGCCTCGGCGTGACCGAGCACAGCCAGGGATCGACCATGGTCATGGCCATGGCCAACATCGCCATGGCCACGGGCAACATCGGCCGCCTGGGCGTGGGCGTCAACCCGCTACGCGGCCAGAACAACGTGCAGGGCTCGTGCGACATGGGCTCCTTCCCTCACGAGCTGCCGGGTTACCGGCCGGTGGGCGACGACGCGGCGCGCGCGACCTTCGACCAGGCCTGGGGCGTGACCCTGCCCGCCGAGCCCGGCTGGCGGATCCCCAACATGCTCGACCGGGCCGTGGCCGGCGAGTTCAAGGGCATCTACATCCAGGGCGAGGACATCGCGCAGTCCGATCCGAACACGCAGCACGTGGAAGCGGCGCTGGCGAGCATGGACTGCGTGGTGGTGCAGGACCTGTTCCTCAACGAGACGGCCAAGTTCGCCCACGTCTTCCTGCCCGGCACCAGCTTCCTGGAGAAGGACGGCACCTTCATCAACGCCGAGCGGCGCATCAACCGCGTGCGACCCGTGACCAAGCCGCTGACCGGCATGGCCGAGTGGGAGGTCACGCAGGCGCTGGCCAACGCGCTCGGCTACCCCATGCACTACGGACAGGCCGCGGAGATCATGGACGAGATCGCGGCCTTGACGCCGACGTTCTCCGGCGTCTCCTTCGACTTCCTTGACGAGCACGGCAGCGTGCAGTGGCCCTGCACCGAGGCCGCCCCCGAGGGCACGCCCATCATGCACGTGGATGGATTCGTGCGCGGCAAGGGCATGTTCGTGCTGACCGACTACCAGCCGACCGAGGAACGGGCGAATCGCAAGTTCCCGCTGCTGCTGACGACGGGCCGCATCCTGAGCCAGTACAACGTCGGCGCCCAGACCAGGCGCACCGAGAACATCCGCTGGCTGGACAAAGACGTGCTGGAGATCCACCCTGCCGATGCCGAGCTCCGTGGCGTGCACGACGGTGACCTCGTGGCGGTCCAGAGCCGCATGGGTGAGATCACCCTGCCCGCGCAGATCACCGAGCGGGTGGTGCCCGGCGTGGTCTACACCACCTTCCACCATCCCGATACCGGGACCAACGTGGTCACCACCGAACTGTCCGACTGGGCCACCAACTGCCCCGAGTACAAGGTCACCGCAGTCGAGGTGCGGCCGGCCAGCCACCGCTCGGAGTGGCAGGAGGGCTTCGTCACACGCGCAGCCGAGCAGGGACGGCTGCTGCCGGTCATCGGCTGACATGCGCCTGGCCAGGCCCGTAGCCGACGGGCAACCCGGCGTGGCGGCGGTCGAGATCGAGCACTTCGACGCGGATGGCGTCGAACGGCAGCGAGACGTCGTCACGGTGGAGGAGCCGCTCGAGATCCGCGTGGTCCATGGCACGGCCGACGAGCGCGCCGAGTCGAGCGTCGCGGTCACCATGCGCACGCCGGGCGACGACGAGGCGCTGGCGCTCGGGTTCCTCTTCACCGAAGGGGTCATCACCGGCTTCGGGGACGTGGCCGGCATCCACGCCGACGCGGAAGAGAACGTGATCGACGTGGAGCTGGCGCCGCGCGTGGACTACGACGCGCGCCTGCATATGCGCCACGTCTATACCACCTCCAGCTGCGGGGTCTGCGGCAAGGCCTCGCTCGACGCGGTGCGCGTGCAGGTCCCCGACTACGCCGGCAGCGATGCCTTCGCCGTGGAGCCGGCGGTCCTGCGCGCGCTGCCCGCGGCCTTGCGCGCGCGCCAGGCCGAGTTCCTGCGCACCGGTGGCCTGCATGCCTCTGCCATGTTCGACCCGTCCGGGCAGATCGTCGGGGTGGCCGAGGACGTGGGTCGCCACAACGCGCTCGACAAGCTCGTCGGTCGCGCCCTGGCGGGAGGCGAGCTGCCGCTGCACGAGCGGGGACTGCTCTTCAGCGGACGCGCCAGCTTCGAGCTGATACAGAAAGCCGCCATGGCCGGCTGCCCCTTCGTGGCGGCCATCGGGCCGCCCTCCAGCCTGGCCGTCGAGCTGGCCGCAGAGCAGCGCATCACGCTGGTGGGCTTCCTGCGCGATGGGCAGGGCAACATCTACACGCTGCCCCATCGTCTGCGCCGCGAAGGTTGAGCAGACGTGCGACGGGAGTCCATCACCGCCATCGTGCTCTGCGGCGGCTCGGGTGAGCGCCTCGGAGCGGCCGACAAGACGCTCGCGCCACTGGCCGACCGGCCGCTGATCCAGTACGCGCTCGAGGCCTTACGACCGCAGGTCGGTGCGCTCGTGCTCGGCTGCGGCCGGGACCCGGGCGCCTACGCGTCGTTCGGCTACCCGCTCGCGAGCGACGAGACGCCCGGCTCCGGCCCGCTGGGCGGCATCGTCGGCGCCCTGTCCCTGGTGCGTACCGAGTGGATCCTGATCTACCCGGGTGACGCGCCGTTCCCCGACGCCACGCTCGTCGAGCGCCTCGCCGCGACGGCCGAACGGGAGGGCCTGGCGGTACCGGTCGCGGGTGGCTACCGTCAGCACCTGGTGCTGCTGCTTCGAAGAGCGCGTGCAGCCGCCCTCGCCGGCTTCTACGCCGAGGGTGGGCGGGCCATCAGGGAGTGGCTGGACGCGGCCGGAGCGAGCGTGGTCGACATGGACGACCTGGCCGACGCGTTCTTCAACGTGAACACGCCCGAGGACCTGGCTAGGGCTGAGCGGCGGCTGGCGACCCGGGGCTAGCCGATCCCGCGCCTGGCTCCTCGTCCATGTAGTCGTAGTGGACCAGGCCGCGCTCCCGCAGCCACTTGTGGATGGCGCCGATGTGGTTGCTCTCGAAGGCCTCGTGGAACTCGCGGGTCTCGAACTGGCCGTCAAGGCGGTAGCGGCGGATCTGGAGGATCTCGGGGATGGAGGCCGTCCAGCGCACGGCGTTGGCCACGGCCAGGTAGGCGGCGACCTCGGGCTTGCCGCGCAGCGCGAAATAGGGCATCAGCACGATCGTCCAGGCGTGCGCGCCGAGCAGGGGGTCGCGGAACAGGTAGATGCCGATGAACTGGCTGGTCACGACACTGACCGGGATGGAGAGTGGATCGAGGGCGAAGCAGGTGCCCAGGATCATGGCCGAGCCGCGGCCGCCCTTGAAGCGATACTGGGGCGGCAGCATCTGGCCCACCACGCTGGCGGCGGCCCAGACGGCGTAGTCGGGGCGGTCCGGACAGGCCCGCCGCAATGCCAGCGCGGGCAGGACCGAGCGGCTCATGTCGACCAGCGAAGTGGCCACACCCAGCGCCGGACCGGCGGTCTCTTCCACGGTCGTAGCACCGGCGCTGTCGAAGCGCAAGACGTGCCCATCGCCCCACTCGAGGGTGAAGTGGTCCTTCACCGGCTCGTCGCTGAACTTGCGCTGGACCATCCGCGACACCTGGATCGAGCCCAGCGCGTAGGCCACCGCGGCCGTGACCGACAGACGGAGCAGGGCGCGGGCCGAGAGACCGGACGGGATGCGCATGGGCGGACACCATACCAAGGAGCGGCGCCGTCACGATCGAGGGATGCGGGGTACCCTGCCCCGACCATGGTCGATACCCCAGCCTTCGACCCCTTCGCGATCCTCGGCGTCGGACGTGACGCGGACGAAGTCGTCATCCAGCTCGCCTATCGGGCACGCATCCGCGAGGCGCACCCCGATGTCGCCGGTGAGGCGGGCCTGGAGCTGGCCAAGCGCCTGAACGTCGCTCGCGACTGGCTGCTCGATCCCGAGCGGCGGGCGCTGCTCGCCTCCGGGCGACCGGCCCAACGGTCGGCCGCGGCAGGCCCGCCCGGCCGGCGAGCCGGTCGCGCCCGGGTGCACGTGGACACCACCGACCTCGGGCGCCATGCGGCCGAGGTCCAGGCCTTCCTGCACTCGATCGAGATGCTGACGTCTGACGAGCGCGCGCGGGTGAACTACAGCCTCGGCGATGCGCCGCCGCCCGACCTCGAGCTCTACCGCGACTACCTCGGGCCCGAGTTGTGGGCGCGCTCGCAGGCGCTCCGCGACGAGGTCGAGCGGGTGTGGGAACGCGGCCTCGACGAGCCGGCCCCGAACGTGCCCGGACTGGGCCGAGTCCTGCCCACCGGCCTGCTCGTGGCCAACCTCTACGCCCAGTGGATCCTGCTGGAGGACTTCTTCCGCGAGCAGCTGGCGGGCCTCTTCATCCGCGGCGTGCGCGTGGCGGACTCGCTCGCCTGGCGCTGCACCAGCCCGTGGATCGGGTCGGTGGGACATCGTCGCTACGGCCCGCGCCAGGGCGAGGTCATGGAGTTCTTCCTGGCTGCAGGCGACCTGCCGCTCGATGCTGCGGAGCGGCTGGCCCGGTCGTGGCGGCGCCACCTCGGTCGAGACGGACGCGGCCATCGCTCCGAGCACATCGGTCCCGGCGTGTGGCTGCCCTCGCCGCCGGACGTGCCCGACGTGCTCAAGATCAGCGGCTATCTGGCCGCCGTCGACGCTTCGCGCATCTCGCCGCCGGATGGGCTCGACGAGTGGCTCCGCCCGGCCTTCCACTTCGGCGTGCGCCTGACCGCCTACGTCTCGGCTACGGGTCTGGTCGGCGACCGCGGGCGCGACTACGTGCAGCCATGGCGCGACGCGGTCATGCCCGGAACGTAGCGGACCGCCCGCCCGATAATTGATTGATGCTGCAACTACCGTTCGTTCGCGGTATGCTCTCGCGATGGCCGACGTCACCGAGGCGCCGCCCCGCGAGGCCGCGCCGCCCTCCATCTCTGCACGCGACACGCGACTCGCCAGCTGGCGCAGCTTCCTGGTCGCGCACAGCGTCGTGGCCCGCCGGCTGGACGACGAGCTCCAGGCCGAGACCGGCCTCTCGCTGTTCGAGTACTCGGCGCTGCTGCAGCTCGCCGAGGCGGACGGGCGGCGCAAGCGCATGAGTGAGCTGGCCGACGGTATCCTGCTCACCCGCAGCGGTGTCACACGCCTCGTGGACCGCCTCGAGCGGGACGGGCTCGTCGAGCGCAGCCCCTGCAGCTCGGACGGCCGGGGAGCGGAGGCCGTCCTCACCGACGAGGGGCTGAAGCGACTGCGGTCAGCGAGCCGGGTGCATCTGCGTGGCATCGACCGCTACTACCTCGCGCGAGTCTCACCCGAGGACCAGGAGGTCGTCGGGCGGGCGATGGACCGGATCACCGAGGGCGTTCGCGAGACCGGCTAGCCACAGTCCCTGAGGTTGGTGAGCTATCGTCGAGGCGCCCGACGATGGGAGAGCAGGGGCGTCGTGCCCGCCTGCCGCCGTGGCCGACCCTGGAAGGCCGAACGCGACGTGCGTGCGCCGATCGACCCACAGTCAGCCCAGGCGCATGCCCATGGTCACGCCCCAGCGCTCCTGCTCGAGCGTTTCGAAGCCGAGGTGCTCGTAGAAGCCGATGGCGTTGGTGTTGCGTCCGCTGACCCCGAAATGCACGCCCACCACCCCACGCGAACGCAGTTCTGTCAGCAGGCGCTCGATGAGCGTGCGACCGAGGCCCGAGCCGCGCGTCCGCGCAAGCAGGTCGATATGCAGGTGGGCCGGGTACGCGGGCGTGGTGGCGGGCGCGGCCAGCGGCGGCTCGTGGATGAGCCGCACGAGCCTGGCATCGGCAGAGCCGTCGTCCTGCCGCGGGTAGCGCGCGCGCAGCGGCGGCCACCACACCTGCTCCGCCCAGGCCTGGTAGGCGGAAGTGTCGTCGGCCGAGAGCAGGTAGCCCGCGACGCCTTCCTCGTCCGCGACCACCAGCTGCGTCCCCTCCCCACGCGCCAGGTAGGCGCCCACGTAGAGGTGCCCGAGCAGATCGGGATCGCGGTAGATGCCGGTAGCGTCATGCCCGGCATCGCCGGTCAGCAGGCAGACCCGATACGCACCCGGCAGGTCGTGCAGGCCGGCCGGCTCGATGCGCAGCACCTCAGGACATCTCCAGGAACATGAACAGGCCGACCACGGCCGTGACCACGACGGCGATGGCGACCGCGATCCAGGCAGGTACACCGATCGAGACGGCGAGGTAGCCCACGCCGATGGCGATGATGAAGATCACCACCACGGTCACGATGATGATCGCGAGGGCGCGCTTCTGATCCTGGGTCATCGGCCGTCTGGGCATGCGCCACCTCCTGTGTCTCGAAGGGTAGCGGCCGCTCAGCCCGGGCACATCCCACGCGGTCCGGTCAGGCGATGAGCCGAACGGCACTTGAGGAGCGGTGCGGCAGCTGTCGACGATGCGCGCACAGGAGGCGAGCGTGGACGAGCAGGAACGCCGCCGGAGGCTCAGGACCTACGGGTTCGCGGCGGTCAAGGAGATGGATCAGCCCTCGCAGGACGGGCCGTCGACGGCTGCCGGCCAGGCCAGCCGCACCGAACGCGCGGACCGTGTCGCGGCCGACGTCTCTGCCGGCGTCGCGGCCTCGATGGCCGAGATCGGCGCCGCGCCCGTGCCGGGCGTCCGGACCCGCATCCTCGACTCGTTGGGCTTCCGCTACGGCCTCGTCGTCACCACGCTCGGGTTCGTGGCCGGCCTGCTATGGGTCATCGAGATCTTCCCCGGCGGGGCGCTGGAGCTGGCGCTGGCCGGGCGCAGATCAGCGGTGACTTCAGCCGAGACGAGGCGTCTGCGCTCGTGGCCGCCCTGCACGGCGGCCACGACCTGCCCTATCCGACCGTGGCGGTGGGGCCGTGGCCACCAAGCTCGCCGCAGGCCTGACCGATAGACTCGCGCCCGTGGGGTTCGAGCGGGAAACGGACCTCTACGCCCCGGTGAAGGCCTTCCTGGAGGGCCAGGGCTACGAGGTCAAGGCGGAGATCAACGGCTGCGACCTCGTCGCGCGCCGCGGTGACGAGCCGCCGGTCATCGTCGAGCTCAAGGCCGGCTTCACGCTGCCCCTGGTGCTGCAGGGTGTCGATCGCCTCGCGCTCGCCGACGAGGTGTACCTGGCCGTGGGTGTCCCGCGCCGCCCGGGCCCCGGCTCGCTGTGGCGACGCGAGCGGCGCGGCATCCTCAAGCTCTGTCGGCGACTGGGCCTGGGCCTGCTGGCGGTGCACGAGCCGACAGCGCGCAAGCCGGCCCTGGTCGAGCCGATGCTGGATCCGGCACCCTATCGCCCGCGTCCCGAGCGACAGCGGCGGAGCAAACTGCTGCGCGAGTTCGCGCACCGCGTGGGCGACCCCAACACCGGCGGCACGAGCCGGCGCCCCATCGTCACCGCCTATCGCCAGGACGCTCTGCGCTGCCTGTCCGTGCTCGCCGAGCGCGGTCCCACCAGGGCCGCAGAAGTCGCCCGCGCCAGCGGCGTGCCCAAGGCGGCCGCCATCATGTATCGCGATGTCTACGGCTGGTTCGAGCGCCCGCAACGGGGCGTCTACGCGGTCTCACCCAAGGGCCAGGCCGCACTGCGGACCTACGCCGACGTGCTCGATCAGCTGGGAGCGCGCGACAGCGCCTGATCCACGCTCGCTGGGGCAGCCGTCAGCCGGCGGGCGAACGGCCCAGCCGAGCAGGTGGCCGGCCCGGCGTCTCCCTTCGCAGGCCTGGCGCCTTTCTTCGCAACCATTGCACAGCACGCGCTCGATCGTGGACCTCGCGGCGCGGCCACGGCTCGAGCTGCCCGGTCGATGCCCCGACCGTGCATGGCAGCGAGGCGCTGGGCGCGAGCGGGGCCTGATCCGTCGGCTCGGACGGCCCGGCCGTGCACGCGAAGGGCCCAGCCCTGCAATGGCTGCGAAGGATCGCCGGTCAGCCGCCGTGGCACCCTGCGAGCGCGTCGCGGCTCGAACGCCGGCACCCCGCGTGCACGCGGCGGACCCGGCTGATCGGCCAGGATGACGAAGAGCGCGGCCAGTCCGGCGACGAAGCCGACGTTGCCGAAGAGCGCTACGAAGAGGCCAAAGGCGACGAGGGAGGCCAGGCCGGTCGCGCCCTTGCGCAGGTCGAGCGCATCGCGGTCGAGACGCAGGAGCTCGCGCATCTGGGCTGCCACCTGGGACCTCCGTGCTGTCCCTGCCCCACCCTGCTCGATGGACCGGCGTTCCACGCAGGATGGCGCGCTCTCGAACGGGTCGCCACACGCCCCCACGGTCGAGCCGGACACGATGGATTATGGTCGGGTCAGCGTGTCACCCGCCCCCCAGAGAAGCGATGAGCGACCACCCCCACCACGACCATCACCACACGCGTGACGGCCAGGCACAGCCGGCCGACGGCGAGCGCGAGGCCTAGGGCCCGGCCATGACCCACGAGTATGTCATCGCCACCAACGGCCGCATCGAGCCCTCCACGCTGGAGGAGGACGAGGCCACGGCGCTGTGCTGGGCCGGTGAGACCATCATCGCCGTGGGGCCCGACGAGGTGGTGCGAGCGATCTCTCGCGGCGACTCTACCTTCCTCGACCTCTGCGGCTGCCTGGTCACGCCGCTGCCGGAGGCACCCTCGCACGCGGACTCGCTGGTACGCGAGGAGCGGGCGACGGGACCGGATGTGGCGCGGCTGCTGGTGGAAGCCGGCCTGCTGCCGGCGGAGGTCACGCTCGAGCCCGGCGCTCCGTCCGACCTCGCCTTCTGGGACGAGACGGGCCTGGTGGCCATCGTGCGGGACGGCCGCTTCAGCGACGGCGGCGACCGACGCGGCCCGTTTCCCTCGCCGGCCCCGGAGTGAGGCTGGGCCAGCTGGGTGACGTCGACGGTGACGTCGAACTCCGAGTCGGCGCCGGTGAAGACGCCCTTGACCGGCATCACGTCGGCGTACTCTCGGGCCCGCGCGACGACGTGGTGGTCGGAGACGACCGCGTCGTTGGTACCTGATGGTGTCGTGGTGGTTGGAGGCCAGCGCCTCGGTCCGTTGGCGCAGATCCTCCGCTGAGATCCGCTCAATCTCGCGATAGACGGCTTCGTGGGTGCGCGTGGCCGGCCCTCCACGTCCATGGCCTCGTCCCAGGCGCGACCCGGCGCGTAGCCCAGGCAGGGAGTGGTCTCGGGTCCGCTCATCGGGCCAACCTGGTTCGCGCCACCGGACGCTGGTGTGCCGACACCGGGGCGCCTCGGTGGCGGCTCAGTGGAAGAGGGGCAACGCCGAATCCTCGGCGCACCTGGCTTCCACCGCGTCGGGCTCGACAGGGCTGCCGGCGGAGAGGTTCTCGTGGCCGTCGGCGGTGATGAGCAGGTCGTCCTCGATGCGCACGCCGAGGCCGAGGTACTCGGCCGGCACCTCGTGCTCGAACGTGCCGGCCTCGGCGTCACGCCGCTCGATCTCGGCCTTGGCCCCGGCCGCGCCCAGCTCGAAGGCGAGGCGCAGCCGCTCGTCGGGATGGTAGGCCACGTGTGAGAGGGTGACGGTGGCCTTGTCGCGCGCGACATAGATGCCCGGCTCCACGGTGAAGGCCATGCCCGGTTCCAGCGGTCGCCCCGCCCCGTCGAGGCGGGAGGCTCCGGCGTCGTGGACGTCGACCCCCAGCCAGTGGCCCGTGCCGTGGAAGTAGAACTTGCGGTACCAGCCCTTGGCCACGACCTCCTCGGGCGTCCCGGGCAGCAGCCCCAGCTCCACCAGTCCCGCGCTGAGCACCTCCACCGCGCGCTCGTGCATGTTGGTGAAGGGCAGCCCCGGGCGGCACAGGGAGATGACCTCCTGCTGGGCCCTGAGCACGAGCTCGTAGAGCGCTCGCTGCGGTCCCGTGAAGCGTCCATTGACGGGGAAGGTGCGGGTGATGTCGGCGGTCAGGTGACGGTACTCCGCGGCGGCGTCGATGAGCAGCAACTCGCCATCCGCCAGCGTCGCCTGGTTCTCGACGTGGTGCAGGATGCAGGCGTTGTCGCCGCCGGCCACGATGGAGGGGTAGCCGACTCGCTCGGCGCCCATCACGCCGAAGACGTACTCGAGCACGGCCTGTATCTGTCGCTCGGTGCGTCCCGGCGAGGTGAAGCGCATGGCCTCGTCGTGGGCCGCGGCGCTGATGCGACAGGCCTCGCGCAGCGCCTCGATCTCGGCCGGGGATTTGCGCACTCGCAGCTCGTGCAAGATGGCGCGGATGTCGACGATCTCGAAGGCCACCCCCACGCCGGAGCGATGGGCGTAGCGGCGGACCGAGCGGACCGCGCCGAGCACGTCGGCGTCCACGGGCCCGCCCAGCACGTAACCCACCGAGCGCCGCCCGGCCAGCCGCACCCGCAGCTGGTCAGCGAGCTCGTCGAGGGGGAAGGCGGCATCGGCCCCGAACCGCTCGAGCGCACCCTGGACGCCGGCTCGTCGACCGTGCCAGGCCTCCTTCTCGGCATCGCGCGGGCGCACGAAGAGCGTGAAGGGCTCGGCCGAGGTGGCATCGAACACCGCCACCGCGTCGGGCTCGGTGTAGCCGGTCAGGAAGTGGAAGTCGGAATCCTGGCGGAACGGATGCAGGACATCGTCGTTGCGCAGCTGCTCCCGGGCCGCAGGCACGATCGCGAGGGTCTGCCCGAGTCGCCCGAGGAAGGCCGAGCGCCGCGCGATGAAACGGTCGGTGCTCATGTAGCGAGCCTAGCGAACGCGCGCGCCTCCGGTGGCGGCGACCGCCGGCCGGCCTTCGTCCGGCTCCGGCAGCTCCCGCTCTTCCGGCCGGCGATGCGGCAGCTGGTCGCCCCCCGAAGCTGGCTGGACACCCGCAATGCTGTAGTTCGCCGCGGGATCGCGACCCGGCGCGGCGAGGCACCACAACCGCCTCCTGGCTGAATTGGCGAGCGCCGCAGACATGGTTTAATCGGCCGCTGAGTGGACGTGAGACCGAGGGATGACTGAGACGACCGTGGTCGCTTTGGCGCAGGCCGGGACAGCGCATGGGAACAAGGCCGCCAACCTGGCCTGGCTCATCGAGCACGGCTACCGGGTGCCCGACGGCATCGTGGTCTCGGCCGCGGACGATGACGGCCTGAGCGGCTGGGTTCGGCCCGACCGTCGCTACGCCGTGCGCTCGTCGGCCTCGGTGGAGGACTCGCCGGGGTTCTCGTTCGCGGGCCAGTTCCTCACCCAGCTGGACCTGCGAAGGCCCGACGAGGTGCGCGAGGCGGTGGGGGCGGTGCTCGAGTCCGCCACCGACGAGGGCCTGATCCCCTATCTGCAGCACGCGGGCATCCAGGCTGACGACATCCGCATGCACGTCGTCGTACAGGAGATGGTCGACTCCAGGGTCTCGGGCGTCGCCTTCAGCCGCAACCCCATGACCGGCCTGGCCGATGTCCTTGTCGAGTCCGTGCCGGGCACCGGCGAGAACCTCGTCTCAGGCAGGGCCACCCCCCAGCGCTGGTTACGCCACTGGGGCGACTGGACCCAGCAGCCCGACGCGCCCGACCTGCCCGAGCCGACTGCTCGGGAGCTGGCCGAGACCGTGGCTCAGGTGGCTGACGAGTGGGGTACCCCGGTCGACGTCGAGTGGTCGTGGAACGGCACCGAGCTCTACCTGCTACAGGTCCGTCCCATGACCGTGACCGACGTGCCGGTCTACTCCAACCGCCTGGCCAAGGAGTTCCTGCCCGGGGTCATCCCGCCCCTGGTGTGGTCCGTGAACGTGCCCGTCGTCAACAGCGCCTGGCTGGAGCTGTTCGAATCGGTCGTCGGCCCGCTCGACCTCGAGCCTGACGATCTCTCGCGCCAGTTCGCCTACCGGGCCTACTTCAACATGAAGGCGGTCGGGGACATCTTCGAGGCCATGAACATGCCGCGCGACCTGCTCGAGGTGCTTCTGGGCATCGAGGGCGGCGCCGAGCGACCCAGGTTCCGGCCGGGCGCCCGCGCCATGCGCCACGTGGCGCGCGTGACCCGCATGGCCTGGCGACTGTGGCGCTTCGATCGCGAGATGGACCGACTGATGCCCCGGGCGCGGGAGGCGGTCGTACGCATCGAGGGCGCCGACCTGGCGGCAGCGAGCGACGACGAGCTGGTGGCCCACCTGCGCTCGATCGAGACCCTCGTGCGGCGCATCGCCCTGGCCAACATCGTCTCGCCCCTGCTCCTCAACGCTTACGGTGCGATGCTCCGCCGCCGGCTCGAGAAGCGCGGCATCGACGCCCACCAGCTGGACCTCGGTGCCGGGCATCCGGAGCTGGAGAGCTACGATCCCAAGCCGCGGCTGAGGCAGCTGAGCGAGGAGCTGGCCGCGCTCGATGAGCCCACGCACGAGCGCGTCATGGCCGGCGAGATCGAGCTCCTGCCCAGCGGACCGGCCTTCCTCGAGCGCTTCGGACACGTCTCGGATTCAGGCAATGACTTCTCGAGCGTGCCCTGGCGGGAGGAGCCGGCGCGCATCGCGGCCTTGCTCTCCCCGCCTGAGCCCGAGGCCGTGGGCGAGGGCAACGACGAGGAACCGCCCGGCCCGACGCGATTCGATGGCGTCATCGCCGGCCGCACCGTGCGCTATCGCTTCGAGCGGGAGCGCGTCTCGTACCTCTACACCCGCGCCTACGGCCAGTTCCGCCCGGCCGTGCTGGAGGTCGCCCGGCGGCTGGTCGAGCGTGGTCGGCTGGACGAGGTCGATGACGTCTTCGGTCTCACCCGCACAGAGATGGAAACCGGCCTGCTCGACGGGGCCACGCTCGACCTGCGCGAGCTGGCGGGACCGCGCCTGCAGGAGATGGAGGAGCTGGCCGGGGTGGAGATGCCGGAGGTCATCTTCGGCGACGAGTTCACGCCAGCGCCGCCGTCCGATCCCGAACACACGCTGGTAGGCATCCCCAGTTCCCGGGGTGTGAAGCGGAACACGGCGCGCGTGGTCTCCGGCGTGGAGGAGGCGGCCAAGGTCGAGCGCGGCGACATCGTCGTCATCCCCTACTCCGACGTCGGCTGGACGCCCATGCTGGCCCGCGCCGGCGGCATCGTGGCCGAATCGGGCGGGCTGCTTTCGCACTCCTCCATCGTGGCCCGGGAGTTCGGCATCCCCTGTGTCGTCAGCGTCCCCGGCGCGATGCGTATCCCCGACGGTTCCGTGGTGCGCGTGGACGGGTTCACCGGCGGCGTGCAGTGGGAGCCGGCTGCCTGAGCCGACGACGCGCACGACGTGCGACGCGCCTCCTGGTCGCGCCGAGCCTGACCCTGCTGCCGCCGGCGTTCCTGCCGCAGCTGGCGGTCGGCCACGAGGAGCAGGTCATCGAGTACGGCTCGTTCCTGGCCGGGCTGAGCCACCCCGTGCTCGGCCTGGATCATCTCCTGGCCATGGTCTCGGTAGACATCGCCAGCGCCATCATCGGTGGGCGCCATCTGGACCGTGCCCAGCATGTTCGTGGTCATGATGGCCGTCGGTGGCCTGGTGGGCTGGCTGTGTCCAGACCTGCCGAGCGAGATCACCGAGCTACACCGCGTACCTGGTCTTCACCGGCCGCTGAGCGGGGCCCGCGGCTTCGAGCGCCAAAACGCAAAGGTGAAGGATCCGTAATCGACGCGACACCGATCCGAGCGTGGACGGGCGGGGCCCGACAGGCGTACATTCGGCTCGGATCCGCACCGCGCATTCCGGCCCGGCAGTGGCCTTGAGCGACGGTTGCGACGTGAGGTCTCGACCACGATGACGAGGCGGTCTCCTCTTCCCCAACCCCGCTTCGGCATGCCTTCGGACTCGCACGACCCGGCAGCGACCACGGGCCATCCCGGCGCCGTCGACGTCACCGTCACCGCATGGGCGGCGGACCTGACCGCGCCGGCATCAGAACCATGCGCCAGCGCCACGACGACGGTGGGTGCAGACGGATTCGTGGACTTCGATGTCATCGACTCGGTCCATGCGGGCTCGCAGGTTCCGACCATGGTGCTGGAGCGATGACCGGGCCCGATGTCCGCCCGGGCGCCACCACACCACCCGAGCGCCCGCAGAGCGGAGGTCGCGACGCCGGGCGCTTCGAAGAGCGCGAAGCACGGCGCCTGGCCGTGCGGCTCGCTGCAGCAGGGCAGCGCCCGGGTGACCCCGCGGACGAAAGGGCGCTCGCCCCGTCGTCGTCGCCTGATCCGCCGTCCGCTCCGGCACTCGGGGACGGGTCGGTCCGACGGCTGAGGGGACGCCTCGCGGCCAGCTGGATGCGGCGAGGCGGCCGGGGCTGAGCAGCCACGAGAGGCGAGTGGTCCGCCATCGGCCACGGCTCTCGTAGGATGCGCCTTGCGACCACGAACCGGAGACAGTCATGACCGTCGAGACCGACCGCCAAGCATGGGAGCAGCTGCGCGAGCTGGCAGCCGCCAACGATCGAGCCGGCCTCGATTCGGCCATCGAAGCGATGGAGCCGGACGAAGCCGTGCGCGCCATCCTGCGCCTCGATCCGGACGACCAGCAGGCGTTGCTGACCACGCTGTCGCCTCCTGAGGCGGCCGACCTCATCGAGGACGCGCCCGACGAGCAGGCCGCCGACCTCATCGAGCAGCTGGCGCCTGCCGACGCTGCCGCCATCGTGACCGAGATGCAGAGCGATGAGAAGGCAGATCTCATCGCCGACCTCGGCAGCGCCGAAGCCGACGCCATCCTCGATGAGCTGTCACCGGACGTGGCCACCGAGGTGCGGGCCATGGCCGACTACGATGACGAGACGGCTGGCGGCTTGATGATCACCGAGTACCTCGCCGTGGGTGAAAGCGACACGGTCGGCGACACTCTCGACCGGCTGGTGGTCAACGCCGAGGACACCGACGACCACTTCAGCCGCTACGTCTACATCCTCAGCCCGCTCGGCCGGCTCGTGGGCGTCGTTGCTGCCAGCGATCTCGCTGCCGCACCGCGCTTCCAGCTGGTGGTGAATGTGATGGTGCCGCCCTTGTTCAAGGCGCCCACCACCGGACTCGATGGACTACGGGAGTTCTTCGAGGCCCACCCCATCGCCGCGGTGCCGGTGGTCGACCAGCGTGGCCGGCTCCTGGGCGTCACGCGGCGCACGGCCGTGCTCGACGCCATCGCCGAACGCACCGAGCGGGAGATGCTGCGGATGCGAGGCATCGTCGGCGGCGACGAGGTGCGCTCGTTGCCCACGGCCACCCGCTCGCGGCGCAGGCTCAGCTGGCTCTCGATCAACATCGTGCTCAACATCATCGCAGCCAGCATCATCGCGCTCTACATCGACACGCTCGACCAGGTCATCGCCCTGGCGGTCTTCCTGCCCATCATCAGCGACATGTCTGGCGCCAGCGGCAACCAGGCCGTGGCGGTGAGCATGCGCGAGCTGTCCCTCGGCCTGGTCAAGCCCTACGAGATCGCGCGCGTCTGGCTCAAGGAGATCAGCGTCGGGCTCATCAACGGACTTGCCTTGGGCGTGCTCATCGGTGCCGTCGCCACACTATGGGACGGGAGCCCCTGGCTGGGCCTGATCGTGGGCGTGACGCTCGCGCTCAACACGCTCATCGCCGTCTCGGTGGGCGGGACCGTGCCGCTGGTGCTCAAGCGCTTCGGCGTGGACCCGGCCGTGGCCTCGGGGCCCATCCTCACCACCGTCACCGATATCTGCGGCTTCTTCCTTGCCCTCAGCTTCGCCAGCCTGCTGCTGACGCGGCTGACGTAGCCAGCAGGTAGCCTGAGACCGATGGGCAAGAACGAGAGGCGCCACGATCGCCCGGTCGTGGGCTGGCGAGAATGGGTGGCGCTGCCCGATTGGGGTGTGCCGGCGATCAAGGCCAAGATCGACACCGGTGCACGCACGTCGGCGCTGCACGCGTTCGACATCGAGACGACGGAGCGGCGTGGCGTCATCTGGGCCCGATTCGTCGTCCACCCGTGGCAGGAGTCGCGCGCCGACGAGGTCGTGGTCGAGGCTCCGTTGCTCGAGCGGCGGGCAGTTCGCAGTTCGTCGGGCACCGCTCGCATGCGCCCGGTCGTGCTCACGACGGTGCGGCTTGCCGGCCACGACGTGCCCATCGAGGTGACGCTGACGCGCCGGGACGAGATGGGGTTTCGCATGCTCATCGGACGCCAGGCCCTGCGAAGGAGATTCGTCGTCGACCCAGCTCGCTCGTACCTCGGCGGACGCCCCGAGCGAGGGCTCCTCGAGCGGAATCGCGGGCGGGCGTGAGCGCCCCACGTCGCCAACCGTTCGAGTTCGCCGGCCAGGTCGTGGCACCCGGCCGGATGGCCACCGCCGAGGTACCCATCCCGCGCCTGGTCACCGGGGCTCAAGTCTCGCTGCCGGTACGGGTCATCCATGGGCGTGGCGACGGCCCCGTGGTGTGGGTCAGCGCCGCGCTCCACGGCGATGAGATCGGCGGGGTCGAGATCATCCGGCGCGTGAACGGCCGCCTGGACCCCCGGCGGCTGCACGGAACGGTCATCTCGGTGCCCATCGTGAATGTCCACGGGTTCCTCACCGGCGACCGCTACCTACCCGACCGCCGCGACCTCAACCGCTCGTTCCCAGGCTCCGCCAACGGTTCGCTGGCCAGTCGCGTTGCCGCCTCGTTCATGCAGCAGATCGTGGCGCGCTGCGCGATCGGCATCGACCTGCACACCGGCTCGGACCACCGGACCAACCTGCCCCAGGTCCGCGGCAACCTCGACGATACGAGGACACGGGAGCTCGCGCGCGCCTTCGGGGCGCCGCTCATGCTGCATGCGGGCCTGCGCGACGGGTCGTTGCGCGCGGCCGCGACCGACGCGGGCGCGACCGTCCTGCTCTACGAAGGGGGCGAGGCCTGGCGCTTCGACGAAACCGCCATCGTCGCGGGCGCAAGCGGCATCCTGCGAGTCCTCGCGTACCTCGACATGGTGGACGATGAGGTGGCACCCGCGCCGGTCGAACCGTTCGAGAGCCGACGCAGCAGCTGGATCCGCGCCCGGCGCAGCGGGATCGCTCTCATCTCTGCCGAGCTCGGCCAGAGCGTCGCCAAGGGCGAACCGCTCGCGGTCATCCATGACTCGATGGGCAAACGCCTCAGCCGAGTCCAGGCGCCGTTCGGCGGCATCGTCATCGGCCTGACCCAACACCCGCTCGTCCTCCAGGGCGATGCACTCATCCACATCGCCGAAGTCAGGGAGGGGTCCTCCACATGAAGGTGGCCATCCTGTCGCGCTCGCCGCGCGCCTACAGCACCCAGCGCCTGAAGGCTGCCGCCGTCGACCGTGGGCATCGTTGCCTGGTGCTCGACACGATGCGCTTCGCCATCGACGTCTCCGCCGGCGACCCGGACCTGCAGTACCGCGGCAAGCCACTCTCGGACTACGACGCGGTCGTTCCCCGGATCGGGGCCTCGGTGACCTACTTCGGGGCAGCGGTCGTCCGTCAATTCGAGCAGATGGATGTGTACACGCCCAACACGGCCAACGGCATCACCAGCTCGCGCGACAAGCTGCGGGCCATCCAGATCCTCTCGCGACACGACATCGGCATGCCCGCCACGGCTTTCGTGCGCAACCGGGCCGACGTGCGGCCCGCCATCGAGCGGGTCGGTGGGGCACCGGTCGTCATCAAGCTGCTTGAGGGCACGCAGGGCATCGGCGTCATCCTGGCCCCCAGCAACCGCGTGGCGGAGGCCATCGTCGAGACGCTCCACAGCACGCAGCAGAACGTGCTCATCCAGCAGTTCGTCGCCGAGTCAAAGGGCAGGGACGTGCGGGCCCTGGTGGTCGGCGACCGGGTCGTGGCAGCCATGCGACGGAGTGCGCAAGGCGACGAGTTCCGATCGAACGTCCATCGCGGGGGCACCACCGAGTCCCTCGCCATCACACCCGAGTACGAGCGCACTGCCGTACGCGCCGCCCAGATCATGGGCTTGCGCGTGGCCGGCGTGGACATGCTCGAAGGTGCCGATGGCCCGCTCGTGATGGAGGTCAACTCCTCGCCTGGCCTCGAGGGCATCGAGACGGCGACCGGACTGGACGTCGCGGGCGCGATCATCGACCACGTGGCCAACCAGGTCGCCTTTCCCGAGCTGGACGTACGCCAGCGGCTGTCGGTCAGCACCGGCTACGGTGTGGCCGAGCTGCTGGTCAGGGAGGACGCCGAGCTGGTGGGCACGACCATCCGGCGCTCGGGCCTGCGCGATCGAGATATCACGGTCCTCACGTTGCACCGCGGACCAGAGGTCATCCCCAACCCCCGTGAGTCTCGCGTACTGGAGGCCAACGATCGGCTGCTCTGCTTCGGCCGGCTGGAGTCGATGCGCAACATGATTCCCGCACGCAAGAAGCGGCGAGCACGCCTGCGGAAGCTGCCGCAGGACCCGCTTGCGGGCGGCGAGCCTCCGACCGACGAGGCGCGGGTACCGGCCTGAGCGTCGGTGTTGGCCGAACACCACTGGACCACGAGCGATTCGGGATGCTTGGCACTTGTCCGACGGGTGCTGCCGCACCACGATTCGTGGTGGTGGGGTGTGCCCCACGAAGGAGGACGACGATGGAAGCGCCTGTTTCCAGAGGTCCCATGACGAGCCTCATGCGCTGGCTCGAATCCGAGGGCATCGACCACGAGCTGCACGAGCACGATCGCTCGCTCACGGCACTGGCCACCGCGCGAGCCGAAGGGGTCGACCCGCACACGTTCGAGAAGGTGGTGTGGGTGCGCTCGGCCGAGGACGGCGATGCGCTCGTGGTGCTCGACGCCAACGACCACCTCGACCTGGGCAAGGCACGGGAGGTGCTCAAGTCCGGGAAGGTCAAGCTGGTGAGCGAGGACGAGATCGAACGACTGGCCCCCGATTGCGATGCCGGCGCCATGCCGGCGGTGGGCAGCCTCTTCGGGCTCCCTACGTACGCCGACCTGCACGTGCAGGACTCGGCGGAGGTCAGCTTCAACGCCGGCAGCCACACGGTCGCGGTGCGCGTCGATCGCGCGGCCTGGGAGAAGGCCCTCGGCGTGGTCTATGCCGACCTGGCCGCGGCGACCTGGCGCGAACCGAGCTGGTACCGATCCTGACCTGAGCCGGATCGCGCCGGCAAGCCCTCGCGCGGCCGTGAGGGCTCGACCCGGCTGCGGCTCGAGAGGAGGTGGAGATGCGAGTCCTGGTCGCCACCGACGGTTCCCGATGCGCCGGCGTCGCCGTCGACCTCGTTGCTGGGCTCCGCTGGCCGGTCGATACCGTCCTGCACGTCGTGGAGGTGGTGCCCTCGGGCGTGTCCGTATTCGGTGGCCCGTGGCCGCCGATGACACCCGTAGATACCAGCTCCATCGACCTCGACATGCGCGAGCAGGCCGGGCGCAACCTGCAGGCCGCCGCCGACCGGCTGGCCGAGGCGGGGTGCACGGTGGAGACGTCCGCCATCTCTGGCCGGGCAGGCGATGCCATCGTCTCTCTGGCCGAGCAGGTCGAGGCCGACATCATCGTCGTCGGCTCGCGCGGCCACGGCACCATCGAGACGATGCTGCTGGGCTCGGTCTCGTCGGAGATCCTCGATCACGCCCACGTGCCCGTGCTGGTGGCCCGCAGCCACACCATCGAGCGGGTCGTGTTCGCCTGGGATGGCTCCGAGCGTGCGCAAGCGGCACTGCCGGCCCTGACCGAGTGGGGTCTGTTCGAAGCTGCCCACGTAGATGTGCTCAGCGTGGCCGATGCCCAGCCGCCGTGGTGGGTGAAGGCCGGGCTGGTCAGTGATGAGACGGCTGCCGAGACGTACCACGCTGCAGCCGAGCCATCGCGGCAGCAGCACGAGGAGATGGCGGGCCACATGGCCAAGGAGCTGCGCACGGCCGGGCTGGATGCGACCCCCGAGACCCGCGAGGGAGATCCGGCCGAAATCATCGTGGCCTTCGCCGAGGCGCACGAGGACGATCTCATCGTGCTCGGCTCGCACGGCCGGACAGGCCTGCGACGGCTGCTGATGGGCGGGGTCGCGCGCAACGTGCTCCTCCACGCCCACTGCTCGGTGCTGCTGGCGCGCTAGACGCCCGGCTCCCGGCCGCGATGGCGTCGTGGACGCCGCGCGGACGTGTCACCATCCGGGCTGCACTCCGCAACGAGGATGGACGGATGGACACTGACCGGCCGGCCGGTATCGCCTTCGGTATCTGCATCCCCAACTTCCGGCGGGGCACCGGACCAGAGACCATGCTGGCGGCGACCCAGACCGCCGAGCGGCTGGGCTGGCATTCGGCGCTCACCACCGACCACATCCTGGCCGACAGCTCGGCGCGCGCCCGGGATTACCGCCACATCTACGAGGCCCTGGCCAGCATCGCCTGGCTGGCCGGACAGACGACTACCATCCGGCTGGGCATGAGCGTGCTCGTCGTGCCCATGCGCAACGCGATCGTGCTGGCCAAGGAGCTGGCCACCATCGACGCTCTCAGCGACGGCCGGCTCATCGCCGGCGTGGGCGTCGGTTGGAACCGCACCGAGTTCGAGAGCCTCGGCGCGGACGAGCGCTTCGCCCACCGCGGCGCCTACCTGGAGGAGACGATCGCGCTGTGGCGACACCTGTGGGCCGGCGGCGAGGGACCCTACGTGGGGCGCTTCGACAGCTTCGAGGAAGGCTACTTCTCTCCGCTGCCGCCACAGGGAGCCGAGTTGCCCATCTGGATCGGCGCCACCGCCGAGCGGGCCCTGCTGCGTGCGGGGCGCATCGCGGATGGCTACCACTCGACCCGCACCGACCCGGCGATGATGCGCGAGCGAGTGCGGATCGTGGCCGGGGCAGCAGAGGAAGCCGGGCGCCCGCGACCCACGATGTCGGCGCGACTGACGGTGGACTTCAGCGGAACGCGCGAGGGCCCCTCAGTCCTGTCCGGCACGCCGGAGGAGATTGCCGAGGGAGTGCGGGCGTACGCCGACGCCGGCACCGACCACCTGGCCCTCGACTTCGGCGAGACCGACCCGGACATGGCGTCCAAGGCCATCGAGCGCTTCGAGCGCGAGGTCGCGGCCCTGCTGTAAGACCACGGTCCCCGCCGGTCGCAACCTGCCGAACGGCTCTTGGCGACCAAACGCGACCGTGGTGTCAGAATCGGGTGGACATGTCGACCTGGTGGCGTTCCATCGCCTCATATCCGCCGTCATGGGTCGCCATCGCGGCGGTCCTGCTGGCGGTGCTGGCGATCCTCCTGCTGCTCGAGCCTTCGGCGCTGTTCACCGTGGTCGTCATCGCCGCCGGCATCGTGGCCATCGCCGTGTGGCCGCTGATGCTTGCCGCGAGCGGCACGCTGAACCGACTCCAGTACCAGGCGCCCAAGCTGCCCGAGGTCAGCGACGGGGAGCTGCGCATCCTCAAGTCAGAGCTCGATCGTCTCGAAGACCCGCGCCCGGCCTACCAGCTGGAAGCGATCGGCGAGAAGCGTGACAACCTGACCTCGATCCTCGACGAACGCCTGGATGCCGGCGAGCTGACCTATGCGCGCTATCAGTCGACGGCACAACAGGTCTACCTCGCGGTCATCAGCAACCTGCGCGAGGTGGCCATCGCCAAGAAGAGCGTCAGCACCATCAACCCCGACTACATCGACGCTCGCCTCGCCGAGCTCCAGGCCGAAGGCTCGAGTGACGAGGAGACCGAGATCACCTCGCTCGAGGACCGACGCGCACTGGCCGTGACCCAGGACGCGAAGGCGACCTACCTGCTCGCGCAGAACGAGTCGGCCATGACGCTGCTCGACCGTACGGCCACGGCGCTGGCCGACGCGCCCATCGGCATCGCGCCACAGGACGCGGAGGCCGCGATGGAAGCCCTCGAGGAGCTGGCCGACCGAGCCAGCAAGTACGCCACACCCTGATGAGTCCACCGTATGTGCCCAGCCATCACACTCATCCCAGCCCGTAGCGGAGTTCGAAGATGACCGACCAGCGCGAAGCGACGAACGACGAGAGGGCGCTCGACCTGCGCCTCGAGCTCGACGTCGAGCGAACCAAGGCCGAGGTCATCGTGCCCGAGCCCGAAGTCAGTGACGAGCTCCAGGAGCGTGCCCTCGCTGTCGCCGACAAGCTCATCACCTTCGACCCGGATGACCAGGACGCCCGCGTGACCGCGGTCGACTCGGTCGAGGGCATGGGCCGCGACCTGCAGCGCCGCTCAGCGACGCGCAGCCGACTCCTGCAAGCGCCATTGCGGGACCTCGCCCGCGAGTCGGAAGAGGGTGGGCCGGTGGCCAAGTCCCTCTCGGACCTGCGCATCGAGGTCGAGAAGCTCGATCCGACCTCGCTCGACCTGAGCCCGAGCGGCTTCAACCGCCTGCTCGGCGCAATCCCGGGCGTGGGCACACCGTTGCAGCGCTACTTCATGCGCTTCGAGTCCTCACAGGGCGTCATCGATGCCATCATCCGCTCGCTCGAGAGCGGTCGCGATCAGCTCAAGCGTGACAACGTGACGCTCAACGAGGATCAGAAGAACATGCGCGAGCTGACGGTCACCCTGACCGAGCAGGTCGGGCTCGCGCGGGCGCTCGATACGGCCATCGGGGCGCGGCTCGATCGAGAAGTCCCGGCCGACGACCCCCGTCGCGCCTTCATCGAGGAGGAGCTCGTCTTCGTGCTGCGCCAGCGCACGATGGACCTCCAGCAGCAGCTGGCCGTGAACCAGCAGGGGGTGCTGGCCACGGCCATCATCGTGCGCAACAACCGTGAGCTCATCCGCGGCGTCAACCGAGCCCTGGACGTGACCATCAGCGCACTCCAGGTCGCGGTGGCCGTGGCCATGGCCGTGGCCCACCAGAAGGTCGTGCTGGACAAGGTCGAAGCGCTCAACCGGACCACCTCCGACATGATCGCCGGCACCGCCGAACGCCTGAAGACGCAGGGCAGCCAGATCCACCAGCAGGCCTCGAGCGCGATGCTCGACATGGATTCGCTGAAGTCGGCCTTCGGCGACATCAACATCGCCCTCGACGAGATCGCCCGCTACCGGCGGGACGCGCTGCCACAGATGGCGCAGACGATCATCGAGATGGATAGCCTCACCACCGAGGCCGAGAAGACGATCGACAAGTACGAGCGCAGTACCAGCGCGTCCGGCGTGCTCGAAGTGGAGGTCGCTTCGAGCGAGCGCGAGCAGGACGACGCGTGAAGCCGACCTCGAACGGAGGTGCCTGACATGCGACAGCACCGGAACATGGCGACCTTCCTGGTCGCCCTCATCAGCATCGCCTTCGTCGCGGCCGCCTGCACCGAGGACGTGGGCCAGTCCGAGCCGCTGCAGCCGGCGGAGGCCGGGCAGCGACTGGCCGAACTGGCCGCGGACGTCGGCTGGCTCGACGAGCCCATCGATCGCAAGGCGAGCGTGGCCCCCGGCGGTGACAGGGTCCTGGCCGATGCGCTCCCCTCGATCTCAGAGTTCCCGCTCGTGGTCGACCCGCGGCCGAGCGCCGAACGCACGATCGCGGAGGTCTTCGTCTCGACGGAGAAGTCGGGGACGGGCGTGGATGGCTGGATGGTCGAGGCCGCCGAGTCGTTCAACGAGAGCGACCTGCGCCTGGCCGACGGGACCGAGGCGAAGGTGGCCATCCGTAAGATCGCGTCCGGCACCGGCTACCAGTTCATCGCAGCGGGTGACGAGATCCCCGCCGGCTTCAGCCCCTCCAACGAGCTGTGGGTCGAGATGGCCCAGACGCACGGCCCCATGTCGGTCGTGACCGAGCAGACCGTGCCCAACGTCGCGGGCATCGTGATGAAGGACGAGACCGCCGAAGAGCTGCGGGCGCAGTACGGGGAGCTCGACACCAAGGTCCTGCTCGACGCCGTCATCAACGGCGACCTGGTGATGGGCTACACCAACCCCTTCGCTTCCTCGACCGGCCTGAACTTCCTGCTGACCGTGCTCAACGACTTCGCCGAGGGCGACGAGGCTCGCCTGGTCGCGCCGGACGTGGCCAGCGTCTTCGAGGCCTTCCAGGAGCAGGTCCCCTTCGTCGCCTTCACCACGCTGCAGATGCGCGAGTCCGTGGAGAAGGACAACGGCTCGCTCGACGCCTTCGTGATGGAGTGGCAGACGTACGCGAACACCGATTCCCTGCGCAACGGGTTCGAGTTCATCCCCTTCGGCGTACGCCATGACAACCCCCTCTACAGCTTCGACTCCGCCACCTCGGCGGAGCGCGAGGTCCTCGAGCTGTTCGCCGAGCACCTGAACGGTGAGCAGCAGCAGCGCAGGGCGGCGGAGCTCGGCTTCGATCCGCCCGACTACGTCTCGGACGTGGTCATCCCCGCAGGCGACACCCTCATCGAAGCCCAGCGGCTGTGGAAGGACAAGAAGGACGCCGGGCGGCCGGTCTATGCGGTCTTCGTCACCGACACCAGCGGGTCCATGTCGGGCTCTCGCATCAACGCGGTGCAGGAGGCGCTGGCGTCGTCCCGCGAGTTCATCAACCCCGAAGCATCCATCGGCATGGTCGAGTTCAGTGACCGCGCCCGCAAGCGACTGGACATCGAGCCCTTCGACCTCAACCAGCAGGCTCGCTTCGCGGCGGCCGCGCAGGACATGGACCCGGTCGGCGGCACCGCCATGTACGACGGCGTCGTCCTCGGCCTGTCGATGCTGGCCGAGCAGCGCGAGCTCGATCCCGACGGCAAGTTCCTGCTTGTCGTGCTCACCGATGGCGAGACCAACGAAGGCCTCCGCTTCGGTGACGTGGACGAGGTCGTCGCGGGGCTGCGCATCCCGGTCTTCACGGTGGGCTTCGAGGCCGACCTCGAGGAGCTGGGCAAGCTCGCTTCGCTGGTGGAGGCTGCGACCATCAACGCCGGCGAAGGCGACGTCGAGTTCAAGCTCACCTCCCTCTTCAACGCGGGGGTCTAGCCCGGCGTGCGAGCGCTGGTGGTGTTCCTGCTCGGCGTCGCGCTGGTCTTCGGTGCAATCGCGGCGGCCATCGTGCTGACCCGTCCGACCGAGAGCGTCTTCGTCGTGGTCGACTCCTCCTTCCCCATGCGCGAGGTCTGGGACGAGGTGCCGCAGGAGCTGGACGAGATCGAGAGCGAGGGCTACGCCGAGGTGGCCCTCGCCACCGAGAAGGGGCTCATCCACTCGTGGCAGCCCACCTTCCGGCTTCGCGCGGGCACGCCCTACGCGCCGTGTGACTTCGCCGACATCGAGAGCTACCCGGAAGCGCTGGCGGCGGATCGCCGCATCCTCATCACGGCGACGACGTCCTGCCCCACCGACACGCTCACTGGCTGGGAGGTCCGGGCGATCGAGCCCTAGCTCCTGGCTCACGCGGCCCTGTCCCGCTGGCGCGGACGGATCGTACGCCGACGGCGGCCGAGCCCAGCGCCGCGAGCATCAGCAGCGTCCTGAGCCACCGGCGTGGGTTCGTCCAGGCCGGCTGGCGGCGCAGGCGGAGGGGCATCATCTCAAGCACCATCGCGGTCACCGCACCGTCGCCGTCACGCTGGAACGCGACTCGTGTGGTCCCCGCATCTCCGAGGTCCAAGCGGTAGACGTCGGAATCGGCGGGATCGTCGGGGCGGAGCGGGTAGCCACGGTAGAGGTCGGGAACCACGGTCAGGAAGCGGAAGGACGGCCGTCCGCCACGGGTGAAGACCTCGGCCCCCGCGCCCATGAAGACGCGCTTCCTCAGGTCGCTCCACGGACCCTCCAGCCGGTACCAACCGGCCAGCTCTGCCATCAGTCCGGAGAGGTGGGCCAGCTCGCCCAAGCCGGCACTGTGGCTCAGCAGATGGCGCGCCGTGGCCGGCCGGTGGGAGGGGTCCGCGGGCACCAGCCGCACCTCACGCAGGTACCTGTTGGCCGGCTCGTCCAGCTCGACGAGCCCCTGCTCCACCAGCTGCATGACGGCGATGGCCGTGAAGGTCTTGGTGATGGAGGCGATTCGGAAGACGGTGTCCTCGGTGACTGCGCGACGCGTGGTCACATCGGCCTGCCCGTGTCCACGGAAGCGGAAGGTCCCGTCGGCACCGACCAGCCCGACGGCCAGGCCCACGATCTCGTGACGTGCCACGATCTCGTCGACCTGAGCGGAGAGGGCGTCGCTGTCGCTCATGCGTGTGTCTCCCACGGGCACAAGCCTGCTCGGCCGACCGCAGTACCGGTAGGGCTGATGCGCCCCACGAGCCAGCCCGCGAGGCCCGATGCGCCCCACGAGCCAGCCCGCGAGGCCCGCGAGGCCCGCGAGCGCGGCCGTACACTGCGCAAGCCAGCGGCGAGAGACACGCACGGAGGGGATCGATGCGCTTCGGACGGTTCGATGATGAGCGGCGGGAGTACGTCATCACGCGCCCGGACACGCCGCTGCCGTGGATCAACTACCTCGGCTCGGAGGACTACCTCGGGCTCATCTCGAACACCGCCGGCGGCTACTCCTTCTATCAGGACGCTCGGCTGCGCCGGCTGACGCGCTATCGCTACAACAACGCCCCACTCGACGTTGGCGGGCGCTACGTCTACGTCCGCGACGACGAGTCCGAGACCTACTGGAGCCCGAGCTGGCAGCCGGTCGGCCAGGACGTCGAGGATTACGCCTGCCGCCACGGCATGGGCTACACCGTCATCGGCTCGCGCAACGAGGGCATCCGCACCGAGACGACCTACTTCGTCCCGCTCGCTGAGACCCTGGAGGTCTGGCGCACACGCCTGACCAACGACCGGGACACGACCGCCCACCTCTCGCTCTTCAGCGCGGTCGAGTGGTGCCTGTGGGATGCAGGCGACGACGCCACCAACTTCCAGCGCAACTACTCCATCGGTGAGATCGAGGTGGAGGACGGCGTCATCTTCCACAAGACCGAGTACCGGGAGCGGCGCGACCACTTCGCCTGGTTCGCCTGCAGCGAGGAGCTCGCCGGCTTCGACACCCAGCGCGACGATTTCGTGGGCCTCTACCGCGGCTGGGACCGGCCGCTGGCGGTGGAGGAAGGCCGGGCTCGGGACTCGATGGCCCACGGCTGGCAGCCCATCGGCTCGCACCACGTGCGCCTGGAGCTGGCGGCCGGCGAGACCCGCGAGGTCATCTTCGCGCTGGGCTACGCGGAAAACCCCAAGGACGCCAAGTTCGACCCGCCCGGCTCGCAGACCATCGACAAGACCCGGGTGCGCCCGCTCATCGAGCGCTTCACTTCGGGTGACCCGGTGCAGGCGGCCTTCGAGGACCTGCGCGCCGGGTGGGACGAGCTGCTGGGCCGGCTGCAGGTGCGCACGCCCAACGAGCACCTCGACCGCATGGTCAACACCTGGAACGCGTACCAGTGCATGGTCACCCTCAACCTCTCGCGCTCGGCCTCGATGTTCGAGTCAGGCATCGGCCGGGGCATGGGCTTCCGCGATTCCAACCAGGATCTGCTCGGCTTCGTGCACATGGTCCCCGAGCGTGCCCGCCGCCGCATCCTCGACATCAGCGCCACCCAGCTGCCCAGCGGCGGCGCCTATCACCAGTACCAGCCGCTGACCAAGCGGGGCAACGACGCGGTCGGCAGTGGCTTCAACGACGATCCCGCCTGGCTCGTGCTCGGCGTCGGCGCCTACCTGCGCGAGACCGGTGACACCTCCATCCTCGACGAGCACATCCCGTTCGACACCACGCCGGGCACGGAAGCGCCGCTGTACCAGCACCTGGTGCGGGCCATCGAGTACACGCTCGAGCGCCTGGGCCCGCACGGGCTGCCGCTCATCGGCCGCGCCGACTGGAACGACTGCCTCAACCTCAACTGCTTCAGCGAGACCCCGGGCGAAGCCTTCCAGACGACCGAGAACAAGGGGGGCGGCGTGGCCGAGTCGGTCTTCATCGCCGCGCTGTTCATGCTCGCCCTGCGGGAGATGCGAGAGATCGCCGAGCTGCGCCTGGACGGCATCTTCATGCGTCGCTGCCGCGAGGCCTTCCACGACATGTACGACGCGGTCGATGCCCACGGCTGGGACGGCGCCTGGTTCCGACGCGCCTACGACTTCTTCGGCAACCCCGTCGGCTCCGCCGAGAACGAGGAGGGCCAGATCTTCATCGAGCCACAGGGCATGGCGGTCATGGCCGGCATCGGGCTCGACGACGAGCGGGCGGAGACCACGCTGTCCTCGGTGCGCGAACGACTGGCCACCGACCACGGCATCGTGTTGGTCCAGCCGGCCTTCACGCGCTACTACGTCGAGCTGGGGGAGATCTCCTCGTATCCGCCCGGCTACAAGGAGAACGCGGGCATCTTCTGCCACACCAATCCCTGGCTGATGCTGGCCGAGGCCGCGGTCGGCAACGGCGACGGCGCGCTCGACTACTACCTGCGCATCAACCCCTCCGCGCGCGAGGACATCTCCGAGATCCACCGCTGTGAGCCCTACGTCTACGCGCAGATGATCGCCGGGCGTGATGCGCCGACACACGGCGAGGCCAAGAACTCGTGGCTGACCGGCACGGCCGCCTGGAACTTCGTCGCCGCCACGCAAGGCATCCTCGGCATCCGCCCCGAGCACGCCGGCCTGCGGATCGACCCGGTGCTGCCGGCCGACTGGGACGGCTTCAGCATGACCCGGCGCTTCCGCGGCAGCACCTACCGCATCACGGTCGAGAAGGAGCAGGGTGTCACCGGCCGCGTGGACGCCCTGGAGGTGGACGAGGTGACGGTGGCCGGCAACCTCGTCCCGCTCCCGACCGAACCGGGTGCCATCGTCGACGTCCGCACCCGCATCGAGGGTTAGCTCGCGACGGCGCTCAGTGCGACGCTCTCCTGCGCAATTCGACGAGCGCAAGCCCCGGCGCACCGATACCATCGGGTCCGAGCAGGGAGGAGCACGTCTTGACGCAGAACACGGGTTGGGGTCCACCGTCCGATCAGCAGGGCTACGGCCAGCAACCGGACCAGTCCGGCCGGGGCCAGCAACCGCCGGCGGGACAGCAGCAGCCTCCACCACCCTCAGGGCAGCAGCCTCCTCCCCCCGGTGGGAGCCAGCCGCCACAGTGGGGCGCCCCGCCGCCGCCGAACCAGTCGGGCTGGCCGACCAAGCAGTGCCCGTCCTGCAACTCGGTCATCGACTCCAACGCCGTCGACTGCCCGCGCTGCGGCGTACGCCAGCCGGACTCGGTCTACCAGGATCCCAAGAACCGGCCCATCGCGATCGTGCTGGCGCTCCTCCTTGGCGGTTTCGGCATCCACCGCTTCTACGTCGGCCCGATCGCCTGGGGCATCGCCTACCTCATCTTCTTCTGGACCGGCATCCCCGCCTTTCTCGCCTGGCTGGAGGCCATCTACTGGCTCACGCGCAACGACGTCGAGTGGGCGCAGAAGTACGGCGGCCCGGTGCGCAAGTCGAACGGCCTGGCCATCGGCTGCCTGTGGATTGTGGCGCTCCTGCCGCTGCTGGGCATCGTCGTCGCGGGCGCGGCCATCCTTCTCGCCATCCCGCTGGCGTTCGCCTAGCGCCCAGGAGGGCCATTCTCCGTCGTGCCGCTACCAGCCCGTCGGCCGTAGGCTCGCGAACCCGCCTTCACGCCAGCGATCCAGCCGGGCGCGCCCTTCCGTGACGGCGGCCACGACCGCCTCCGCGTCGGGCTCGGGCACGTCGGCCGGCCAGCACGACCGCAGCGTGTCACGGTCCTCCCCTGCCTCGCCCGACCGGGCGAGCGCCTCCAGGCCGGCGGCGATGCCCATCGCGTAGCGGGGCGTGGGCACGCCCTGAGCCAGACCCAGCCGCACCAGGCCGACGAGCCGGTCCTCCCAGCCCAGCTTGCGACGCGGGTCGCGGCTCGCACGCTCGATGGTGTCGGCCAGCCACGGGTTGACCATGCGCTCGAGGAGGTCGTCCGCGAAGGCGGCATAGCCCTCCTCGGTGAAGAGCTGGTCCGTCCCGGCCCAGCGGCGACGCAGGGTGGCGCCGGACTCATCGAGGAAGGCAGCGCGCAGGAATTCCAGCGCGCCGTCGACGTCACGCAGCTCGGAAACCAGCGTCAGGCCCAGCAGCGAGCCCAGGAAGCCGGCCAGGGCGTGGGTGGCGTTGTGCCCCAGCAGCTTGGCGTCCTCGAAAGGCGCCAGGTCGTCCACTTCGCGCAGTACCGGCATGCCCGGTCGGAGCCCCTGCCCCACGCGCGAGACGAGGATGCGGTCGAACTCCTCGACCAGGAAGGCGGACGGCAGGGCCGGGGTCATGGTGGCCAACCCGTGCTGGCGCAGCTCCGCTTCATCGGTGATGACGCCGCTCATCTTGCCGATGACGGTGTCGACGAAGCGGGCGCGCCGCCCGACAGACTCGCGCTGGTCGGGCGGGACTGCCTCCAGGACGGCGCGCTGCAGCAGCTCGGCCGCGCTGCGGTGGTTCTCGGCGCAGAACACGACGAGCGGGGTGGAGCGTGTGCGCCGACGCAGTCCCTGTGCCAGCAGGCGGTGCGGGCTGTTGGGCGCGTCGGTGCGGTAGAAGGCCACGCTCGGAAGCGCGGACGCGAACTCGTCGGCGCCGGCGATGGCGGCCACGATGAGCTCGAGCTGGTCTTCCTCGGTCGAGTCGACGAGCGTGATGGGCCCGATGTGGGCCACGTCGACGCGGTCGGCGCGGGCGATGTTGACGCGGAAGTGACCGCTGTCCGCGCGCAGGCCGGCCGCCAGGTCGGCGCGCACGTCGACGACCAGCGGCGGAGCGTAATCGCCGGTACCGAAGGCTTCGTAGACGAAGAGGCCGGACTGGATGGCCCCGAACCCCAGGCCGACCAGGCGGCGCGTACCGCTGAAGGCCACCCCCTAGCCGTCCGCCAGGTAGCGCGCCTCGTCCTCGGCCGTCCAGCGGGCCACATCCCTGATGGCCTGGCTGCGCCGGTGCGGGTAGACGATGGCTTTGCCCTGCACCCGTCCGTCGCGGGCCATGCCCAGCAGCTCGGGAGCATGAGCCAGGTCGCCCACGTGGCCGATGTGGGCAGCCGCATCGATCTCGCCCGCGGCCATCAGCCTGAGGGTCTCGATGATGTCCCACGGGCCGCCGCCGGAGGAGCCGGTGATGTTGATCTCCTGGTAGTGCACGAACCGCTCGTCGATACCGATGATCTCCTCGCCGGGCTTCAGTCCCGCGAAGAGGTCGAGCACGCCGTAGCGCGCGACCAGATGCTGGACCGATTCCATCAGCGCCCCATCGGCCGCGGTGACGATGAGATCGTCCGCGCCGGCATCGTCGCTGACCTGCATGACCGCGGCTGCGAGGTCGCCGGTCCGGGCGTTGACGGTGATGAGCTCGACGCCGGCCGCCGCTGCCCGCGCGCCGAAGGTGTCGTGTAACCACTGCAGCCGCTCGTCTCGGCGTGCGCTCGCGACGATGGCCCGAGGGCGCGCAGCGATGGCCAGGTCCACGTGGATCCGGCCCATGGGTCCGGCGCCGACGATGACGGTGACGCCTCCACGCTTGAGGCCGTTGACGGCGGTCCGCGCCTTCGTGCGGTCCGGCTGCGAGAGGTGCAGGTGGTGCGCGTGAGAGCTGATGATGCAGCTGATGGGCTCCGCGATGGCAGCGTGACCGGCGGGCAGCCCCGCATCCGGAAGCGGCAGCACGCACTTGGCCTCCAGCGGCTCCTCGGTGAGCAGGATGTACTCCGCGAGCAGGCCGGGCAGCGAGTAGCCGAGGGCGACCTTGGCCACGCCGCGGCCACCGTCGGCATAGCGCTCGAGGTAGTTGATGGGCGCGATATCGACGGCCGGCTGGACCGCACAGCGCTCGCCCGGCGACCACTCCCCTCTCAGGTCGGAGCCCACCTCTACCAGCGTCACCACGCCCTCGTCACCCACGATGGCCGGGTGCCTGGCCGGATCCCAGCCGTGCATCAACGGGTGCTCGGACCCCTGGTCGACGAGCTTGTTGACCGAGGTGCAGATGCCGGCGGCGTCGACCCGCGCGAGCAGCTGGCGTGGCCCCGGTTGCGGCACCGGGATGGTTCGCACTGCTAACGACTTCGTACCCCGTCCGTCGAGCACGGTCGCACGCATCTCGGCCGGGACCGTCCCGACTTGCCCCGGCCGGGTCATCGGGGTGGCTCCAGGCCGGCCAGGCGCCAGGCCTCGGCAGGATCGTCCGGCCCGGTGAAGGTGCCGATGGTAGTCGTGCACAGGGCCCCCATGGCCGCACCCAGGCGGGCCGCCTCCTCCGCACCCAAGCCGTGGATGAGCCCGATGAGTACGCCGGCGGTGAAGGAGTCGCCCGCGCCGGTGGTGTCGATGGTGTCCACCTTGAAGGCCGGGACATGGCCAACGAAGTCGTCGTGGTCGACCCAGGCGCCGCGTGGGCCGTCGGTCACGATGGCGAATGTCACGCCCAGCTCACGCAGCCGCGCAGCCGCCGACGCTGGATCGGCGATGCCGGTGATACCCACTGCCTCGGGGATGCTGGGGACGACCAGGTCGGTGTAGGGCAACGCCGGCAGCACCCGGTGCCACCGACCGGTGGGGTCGTGGACCACGTCGAGGCTGGTGTGGAGACCCTTGGCCTTGGCGCGCCTGATGAGCCCGGCCAGCGGTTCGCCATCGGGATTGTCCAGTCCGGGCAGCTTCAGCCCTCCACCGACATGCAGGAAGTCGCTCACGAGCCGACTCTCGATGTCCGCAGCCATGAGCGACGCGTCGGCGCCGAAGTTGTGCAACATCGTGCGCTCGCCGTCCCCGTCCACCGCCACCAACGAGGTCGAGGTCGGCTGGTCGCTGTCCACGAACTCGACGTGGAGGTGCGGCGCCGGCACCGTCTCGCGGAAGGAGCGGCCGAAGATGTCGTCCCCGACCGGGATGATGAGCCGGGTCTCGATGCCCATCCCGGCGAGCACGCGCCCGGTTCGCAGCGCCGGACCGCCCTCGGCGGTGGAGAACGTCTCGACCAGGCCCAGCACCCCGATGGGCAGTGGCCCGACGGTCTTGGCGAGCACGTCGAAGACCGCACTCCCCGCACACGTGATCTGGATTTCGGTCATACCTCGATGATAGGTCGGCCGCACCATCGGATGCGCGACCGAGTCGGCCTGCTCGGGCGCGACGTATGGCCCTCCGAGGCGGCCGCAGTAGTACTGATGGGCCACTCGCATCTACACCACACCACACCCAACATGAAGCGGACCTACTGCCGCAGAAGGTGATTCGCAGCCGAACTCGATGACTGTCGTCGACCCCGCCACACGCCCGAGGATCAGGGCGGAGTGAGCGATATCCGCATCTGCCCCAGCTGCGAGAGCGCGAACCAACGGGACGCGCTCTCTTGTGCTGCGTGCGGCGAGGAGCTCCAGGACAGCGGCCAGACGCCAGAGATCGTCTATGCCGTGTCCCCCGAGCCGACGGAGGACGTGCGCAAGTGCCCGCGCTGCCTGACCCGCAACCCGTCCTCGCGCGTGTACTGCTGGCGCTGCCTCCACGAACTGGCCACGGTCGACGTGCTCGACGACACGGCACCGGCGCGTCCGAGCAAGCTGACGCCGGCCACGTTCGCGACGCCCCTGGCCTGGCCGGTCGAAGACCTCGAGCAGACCGCGACCGGCGACTCCCCGACGGCGGCAGCGGTATCGGCAGCCGGAGAGTCGACACCCCCGACCGAGGCTGCGGAGTCGCCCATCGAAGAGGCACCTGCCGTCCTGCCGTCGACGACGCCGCGCGCGCCGACCCTGCCATCGGCCCCGGAGCCGGTCGAGCGCGGCCAGCAACGACGCCTCGGCTGGAGCGCGGGCCTTGCCGCAGTGATCCTGGCCGTCGTCGGCATCGCGGCAGCGGCGTGGATCATCGGCCAGCCGGGGGACGGCCTGTTCACGGCCGAGTCGGCAACAGAGCCACCCTCGGCGACGACGCCAGTGCCAGCGGTGGCCACGGAGAAGCCGACACCGGCCGAGCCGGGACCGACGTCCGCAGCTGTGGCCGCCACGATCGATCCGGACGCGCTGGACGCGCTCACAGCCAGCCCCACGCCTGAGCCGACACCGGTACCCACGCCCGAGCCGACACCCACACCGACGCCCGAGCCGACACCCGAGCCGACGCCCGCGCCGACGCCGGTACCCACGCCCGAGCCGACGCCGACCCCGACGCCCGCGCCAACGCCGACACCCGAGCCGACGCCCGAGCCGACGCCGGTACCCACGCCCGAGCCGACACCCACACCGACGCCCGAGCCGACGCCCGCGCCGACGCCGGTACCCACGCCCGAGCCCACGCCCGAGCCGACGCCCGAGCCGACGCCGGTACCCACGCCCGAGCCGACGCCGGAACCCACGCCCGAGCCGACGCCCGAGCCGACACCGGTACCCACGCCCGAGCCGACACCCACACCGACGCCCGAGCCGACGCCCGAGCCGACACCGGTACCCACGCCCGAGCCGACGCCGGTACCCACGCCCGAGCCGACACCCACACCGACGCCCGAGCCGACACCCACACCGACGCCCGAGCCGACGCCCGAGCCCACGCCCGAGCCGACACCGGTACCCACGCCCGAGCCGACACCCACACCCGAGCCCACGCCCACGCCCACGCCTGAGCCGACGCCCGAGCCACCCCTGGCCACGCCAGTCGTCTCGTCCGAGACCGCGGTCCTGCTCGAGCGAGCGTCCACTCTCGAGTGCGAACCGATCACGGACAGCGCCGAGCTCGACGCCAGCGGTGCCTTGGGAGCTGCCGCCTGTGAGTCGGACGACGACGCCGTGGAGCAGGTCACGCTGCAGGCCTTCGCAGACACCGACGTCCTGCGCTCGACGTGGCGGGAAGCGACGGAAGAGGACGAGGTCGAGCAGGTCGACAAGGCGTGCGCCAACGCGACGCCCGGCGCCCGCAAGTGGGGCTTCGGGAACATCGCCTGCGAGGTGAAGGACGGCACAGCACGCATCCGCTGGACCGATTCGCGCATCGGACTGCTCGGCTCGGTGGAGGGTACGGACGACGACATCGGCGAGCTCTTCGCGTGGTGGCAGAACAATGCCCGCAAGATCGGGCGCACCGGCGACTCCAGCGGGGACACGCCCGCGAAGGACACCACCCCCAAGCAGGAGGAGCCGAGGCCGCCCAGGACGGGCAAGCTCGTGCGCGTCCCCGGCCGGCCCGGGAACATCACCTGTGAGCCGATCAGCGATGTCATCCCCGACGTATGGGACCGGGCATGGCGCTTGACGACGATCGATTTCGAGAACAAGAGGGGCTACGAGCGCGTGATCCTCAACCTCAAGCGCACGGGCACGAATAACACCAAGTGGGCGACCGAGGCCGTCGTCGAGCGTATGAAGAACTCACAGGTCAGGAAAGCGGTCCCGAAGGCGCCCAGGCCCAAGCGTGGCTTCGTCGCCATGGTCGTGCGCCTCGACGGTGTGCGCGACGCGCCCAACCTCTTGCGCTACCGGCCCAGTAGCCTCGACTTGGTCAAGGAGGTCTCGGTGGTGAAGGATGGCAGCGGTCGCGCAGTGGTGATCTCAGCGCCGCGACAGACCTGCTACCAGATGCGCATCCCGGTGTGGGGACCGAACGCCACAGGCAAGGAGAAGAAGGCTCAGATCTTCATCGACCTGAAGCAGCGCTAGCCGGCAAGCCGATGTGAGATCGGTGCCACGGCCGGGTACACCGCTCGATACTCCTCGTACAGCCTCGTGTAGGCCGCATGCCGCGCCGGGTCCGGCTCGTATGTGTCGGTGAGCTCGAGGAACCTCTCTGCCCCGTCCGCAGCCGAGGGCCACAGTCCGACACCCGTCCCTGCCAGCAAGGCCGCCCCGAACGCTGCCGCCTCGGTGATGCGCGGCGTGATGACGGGGATGCCTGTGATGTCCGCCTTCAGCTGGAGCCAGAGCGCCGACCTGGCACCGCCGCCGATCGCGCGCAGGACATCGATGGTCACGCCGCCTTCGCGCAGCAGATCGAGGTTGAGGCGAAGCTCGTAGGTCAGGCCCTCGAGGATGGCCTTGGCCAGGTCGGTGCGAGAGGTCGAGAAGGTGAGTCCCAGGATGGCGCCCCGTGAGGCGGTGTCGAAGGTGGGTGTCCCCGCACCGGCGAAGTGGGGCAGCACCAGCAGGCCGGTTGGATCGGCCGAAGCGCCTTCCATGATCAGGTCGTAGGCGTCCCTGCCGGATTCGGCGGCGCGGGCCAGCTGCGGCTCGCAGAAGCCATCGCGGAACCAGCGCAGGGCCAGCCCACCGCTGTGGTTGAGCGTCATGGCCAGGAAGAGGCCGGGCACCGTCGCCCGATAGACGCTGACGTTGCCCTCGTAGAGCGGCGGCGACACGACCGCTGAGCCCAGCGCCACCTCGACCACCTCGGCGGTGCCGCTGGAGACCATGGCCAGCCCAGGCTCGGTCAGGCCGACGCCGAGCGCTCCGCATGCCTGGTCGTGGCCGCCCGTGACGACGGCCGGCGGCGCATCCAGGCCCAACGAAGCCGTGATGTCGGGCGCAAGCCGACCCACCGCCGTGCCCGAGGGTGCCACGTCCGCCAGCCGCTCGGGCGCGATTTCGGCCGCCTCGAGGATCTCCGCCGACCAGGTGCCGGCCGCGAGGTCGAAGAGCTGGGTCCGCGAGGCCAGGCAGTCGCTCGTGAAGGGCGCGCCGGCCAGGCGTCCGATGAGGTAGTCCTCCACCAGCAGGAAGCGATCGGCGGCGGCCCAGACATCCGGCTCGTGCTGGCGGATCCAGAGCAGCTTGGGCAGCGTGTTGATGGTGTGGACCGGCATGCCCGTGCGTTGGAACAGCGTCTCCGCGCCGAAGCGTTCGCGCAACCAGGCGTTCTGCTCGTCGGTGCGGGTGTCCATGCCCAGGATCGTGGGACGCAGCGGGCGCAGGTCGGCATCGACCGGCGTGACCGCCTCACCGTGCACCGACAGGCCGATGGCCGCCACTTCGCGTACGCCGGCACCGGCGACGGCCTCCCCCATCGAGTCGAGGGCCAGCCCCCACACGGCCTCGATGTCTTGCTCGGCCCAGGTCGGCTGCGGCAGCTCGACCGGGTACTCCCGCGAGGCCGACGCCAGCAGCCGTCCATCCTCGTCGAAGACGACGGCCTTGCAGCCGGTGGTACCGACGTCAAGCCCGATGAGCGCGCTCATCCCCTTGCGGCGGCGCGGCGAGCGAGCGGGGCCTGCTTCAGCACCTGCCGTTCGCGCTACGCATGTCGAAAGACCTCCCAGTCGAGGTAGTTCTCGAGCGCCTCGGCCACTGCGTCCGCAGTGTGCGCGGGACTCATGGCGCAGTGGTGCTCGAAGCCGACCTTGCAGATGAGCTTCAGCAGCGGCTGGAAGTTGGGGATCTCCACGACCGCCTTGCTGCCGAAGGTGTCGAGCGGGTCGTCGAGGAAACGACCCTCGGCCACGTAGGCCTTGCACTTGCCGTTGACGTCATCGGTGCTCACGCGCGCGATGGTCAAGGGCGCCGCCGGCGCGCGGCCGTTGATGGCGCCGTAGACGTTCTCGTCACCGAGAGTGGTGCCGAGCACGTCCGCGATCTGCATCTCGGCCTCGCCTTGGGGGTAGAAGTTGAGCGGCCAGTTGCCGCAGTGGAAGAGGACGCACTTGTCGGGGTCGTCGCCGTAGTTGTTGTTGAGGTCGACGAGCGCGGCCGGCTGCTCGCCGGCCAGCTGCAGCGCGTACATCGAGGCCAGGCCGGTGATGTCCGTCTCACAGGCGGACGGCATCATCTTGGTGCCCATGATGCTCATGAGCGTGCACACGTTGACGCCGTAGTTCTCCTGCAGCGAGTGCCAGCACTGGATGGCCGTGGCGTTGAGGTCGTTGTCCGCCATCCAGTCGTCGATGACCACGCCCAGGCGCGCCATCTTGACCAGCTTGTCCATGGGCACCGTGGGGTGCGCCATGTGGGCCTTGATCTCGTCGAGCTTGGTCACGACCTTGGCGTCGTCATCGCTCAGCTTCTCGGCGTTGCCGAAGACCTCGCTGAAGTCGATGACGCTGACGGCGATGCCGCTGGCTTCGAGCAGCTTCTCGCTGTAGCGCACGGTCTTGAAGGCATCGGGGCGTGTGCCCACCGCGCCGAGCCGGGCGGTGCGCATGCCGTTGGCCACCTTGCACACCCGGATGAACTTGTCGAGGTCGGCCCGGAACTCGTCGCTCTGGACGGGGATCGTGTGGCGCTCGGTGAGCGAGTACTTGAAGCCGTACTGGCGCAGGTCGGACGAGACCGAGATCTTGCCGCAGAAGGCGTCCCGCCGCCGCTCGAGGGTGAACGACTGGACGTCGTCCGGATAGGCCTGCAGCAGGATGGGCACGTCCAGCCGCGACAGGCGCATGGTGTCGGCCACGCCCTTCTCGTCGCCGAAGTTGGGCAGCACCACCAGCACGCCCTCGATGTCCTTGCGGCGCTGGTCGAAGAGGTCGGCACAGACCTGGGCCTCGCGCCACGTCTCGACCCCGCCCAGCTTGGTCGCCTCGGCGTCGAGGATGACCGGCTCGAGGTCCATCTCCTCGAACAGGGCCAGCACGTCGGCGCGGGCCTCGGTAACCAGTGCATCAGGGAAGAAGTCGCGGTTCCCGATGATCACTCCCAGTGTGGCGCGTGCCATGTCCTCTCCTCCTTCGGCTCCTCAGTCGGTGGCTAGCTGATCGACGGCTGCGAGCAGCGCGGGCTCGGCGATCGCTCCCTGCGACCACCGGTCCTGCAGCTGTCGCAGGCTGTAGACGGTGGACGGCTTGATCTCGACGTCGTCGGTGGTGATGGGCGCGTCCAGCGCCACCGGGCGGACGACCTTCGCGCCTGCGGCCAGGCCGATGGGCAGGAGTCGTTCGGCCTGCGCCGTCTCATACGTGTCGATGAGGCTGTAGTAAGCCGTCCCGCCGATGGCGTCGAGCGTGTCGCCGGGGGCGAGGTCACGCTTGGCCACGGCGAAGACCTCGGACGCGAGCCTGTCGAGGGGGACCATGTTCGACTGCCGTCGGATGGCCAGCATGGCACAGGTCAGCGGCACCTCGATGCTGCACAGGTGGAAGGGCCGGAAGAGCGTGTAGTACGGGCCGTCACCCATGTCGCGCAGGACCATGGCCTCGCGCAGCCGCGGGTGGTCGGTGTGGACGATGAGGAAGACGCCCGGGGCTACGCGGCCGATGCCGTAGTCGACGACCCCCATGCGCCCGAGCAGACCCCCGTCCTCCTTGAGTCGGAACGTCTGGTGGAGGTGGTCGCGGTCCGTGTCGGGGCCGTGCATGCCGCGGATGTCGGGCACGAGGCCGGTGGCGTTGGAGACGGCGGCCATCTCGATCATCGTCTTGGAGCCGTCCACGAACTCGACCAGCATGTTGGGGCTCAGGCCGCGGCGCGCAGCTTCGGCCTGCACGGCCGGGTCTGCCGGGCTCGAGTGACGGTCGAGCGGGTTGTTCTTGCCCTTGCCCGCGGCCACGATGGTGAAGCCCATCGACTCGGCCAGGTCGTAGAGCTCCTTGCAGGCAGCAGGCTCGTCGCCCGCGGCGAGGGCGTAGAGGACGCCCTTCTGTCCCGCGTACCAGTGCAGGATGGGACCGACGGTGATGTCGGTCTCGACGTTCATCATGGCCAGGTCCTGACCGTTCCGCGCCGCCCGGAGGGCCGCGCGAGCGCCCACCTCCGGCACGCCCGTCGACTCGAGCATGACGTCGACCGAGCGCATGTCGGTGACGATGCGGTAGTCGGCGGCGGCCACGTACTTGCCGGCGTCCACAGCCGCGTCGGCACCAGCCGCCGTCTCAGCCACGACGACCTCGCCCTCGATGTGCCCGATGCGGTACGCCTCACGTGCCCGCTCGAGGTCGAGGTCCGCGGTGACGACGACGCGCACGCCCTGCATCTCGTGCGTCGTGGCCACGACGTCGGTGCCCATCTGGCCGGCGCCGACGAGCCCGACGCGCACCGGCTGGCCGGAGGCCTCACGCTCTCGCAGCTCGGCGTTCAGCCCGATCATGAGCCGGCTCCTCTTCCCTCGATGTCGACCATCACCTTCAAGGCCTCGCCGGCGGCGACGGTGCGGAAGACCTGGTCGACCTCGTCGAGCGGATAGGTGTGGGTGATGATCATCGCGGGGTCGACCTGGCCGCGCTCGAGCAGCTGCAGCGCACGCCGGTGGAACTCGGGGTGGTAGCTGAACGAACCGATGACCCGGATCTCGTCGTAGTGGATGCGATTGGCGTCGAGCTCGGTCATGGGCGCGGCCTTCGGCAGGCCACCGAAGAGGACCACGTCGCCCTTCTTGCGCACCGCCTCGACCGCCTGCTGATGGGTGGCCGCGACGGGGTTGGCACAGATGGCCGAGTCGGCCCCGAGCCCATCGGTGAAGGCCTTGACCTCGGCCACGACGTCCTGCTCGAAGGGATCGAGCACGAGCTCGGGCGCGAAGGGCTCCGCCATCTGCCGCCGTAGCTCGTTGGGTTCGGAGAGGATCACCCGCGCGCCGCGGAGGTGGGCGATGGCCGT
>Ga0316198_10000038_pt1 | contig 48988 bp, 41 predicted proteins | sample OudBieAanoxic_MG_FD_204935 | JGI IMG/M metagenome (GOLD analysis project Ga0316198, IMG submission 204935) | Coastal sediment microbial communities from Oude Bieten Haven, Netherlands - site A anoxic | ecosystem: Environmental > Aquatic > Marine > Coastal > Sediment | place: Netherlands... | reverse complement strand
CGATGGCTGGCGCACGCGCGCACCCTTGAACGGCGCGGTCTCGACGACGCCCAGGGCTTCCAGATCGCGCAGTGCCTCGCGCACCGGAGCCTGGCTCGTGCCGAACTCCTTGGCCACGCGCGTCTCGACGATGCGCGCTCCTGGTGGGTAGCGGCCGTCAAGGATCGCCTGCAGGAGGCGACCCTTGACCTGCTCGCTCAGGACGCTACGGGTGATGCCCGTGTCGTCCGTCATGGTCGTTACCGTCCGATCCCGCTACAGGATCGTGACCACGCCGGCGTTGCCGTCGACGCGGATGCGGTCACCGGTCTTGAGGTCGTACGTCGCAGTGGACGTGCCGACCACGGCCGGGATGCCGTACTCGCGGGCCAGCACCGCCGGGTGTGAGACCGTGCCGCCGGCGTCGGTGACGACGGCGATGATCTTGCCGTAGAGCACCTGCCAGGCCGGGTTGGTCATCTGGCACACGAGGATCTCGCCCACCTGCAGGCTGTCGAACTCGGCCTCTGAGTTGACCACGCGGGCCACGCCCTCGATCACGCCGGGCGAGCCGGCGATGCCGCTGACCTGGCCGGCCACCTTCTCCTGGCTGCGGTGGAACTTGTCGGGGAAGCCCCACAGGTTGAGGTAGGGGAAGGCCAGCTGCACCTCGGTGGCGGTACCGACCCAGTCCTTGGGCTGGACCTCCTCGGCCGCGCGCCACTTGGCCCAGGCGGCCGCCGCGATGGCCCTGCCATCCATGGAGTCGGGATCGCCGATGAAGGCGCGCAGCTGGTTGTAGCGGAACATGATCACGTCATCGGCCTTGTCCAGCTTGCCCATCTCCACGAACTTCTCGCCGATGGCCACGAGCACGAGACGCACGTGCGCGTTCGCGCCCTGGTCGATGTAGAAGTGGTGGTCCGGCGTGAGCGGCGCCATCTTGAGGTTGATCTCGTTGGCCGCGCGCATCTTCTCCAGCGCCTCGCCTTCGAGCCCTTCGAGGATCTCGACCGCGGCCGCGTCGATGTCGGCCTTCAGGTCGCCGATGGCCTTGCTGTAGTCGTAGTCGTCGGCGTACTGGTCGCGGATGAGCTGGATGATGGGCGTCATGTCCTCGCGGAAGGTGGGGAACACGAACTCGTGGCTCCACACCGCGTGCCAGCCGAACTCCTTCTGGTAGGGCACGATGCGCTCTTCGATGAAGCGCTGACCGAGCGGGCTGGCCTCCAGCGCCGGCCGGATCTCGACCGCCGTCTCGGCGCCGAAGATCTGGGCCAGCTCAGGACTGACCTTGATCTCCTCCTTCATCTCCCACAGCGCGCGGATCTTGTCCCAGTTGCGGTCGTTGGCCGAGTTCTGCAACCGGCCCAGCAGGACCTCGTCGGCCTGGCCGTGGGTCTCCTCCATGACCGCGCGCAGGTTGAGCGTGGAGCTCAGCTGCGCGAAGTTGAGCATCCAGTGGATCTTCCAGTGGCGATCGTGCATGTCGATCGCGTCCTCGAGCAGGACCGCCAGATCGGCCAGGCTGAGCTCGTCCTTCTGGTCGAGCATCATCTCGATGTAGGTGAAGTTCTTCTCCATCTCGGGGACGAAGCGGGTCTTCCACCAGTGCACGAAGTTCTGACCGTAGACGCCCAGGGTCGCGTTCAGGTAGGCGCCGATCTTCTCGGCATAGTCCGCGTCCCCCGCCTCGGGCACGATGGGGTTGGTGCGGAAGTTGTACTCCTGCGTGTCGACCGCGATGCCGGCCTCCGCGGGGATGGCCGCGGTGTACAGGTAGCCGTTGATCTTCTTGTAGATCCAGTCGCTCGCGAACGGCGTGCCGAAGCGGCGGAACATGTGGTCGCAGGACAGCCACCAGCCGCCGATGTCCTCGTACATCGGGCTCAGGGGCTTGGGGCAGTGCAGGTCGTCGTAGACCCAGAACAGGCGCTTCTCGGTCTCGGACGCCCACTCGATCGGGAACGAGTCATCTCCCAGGAACTGGCCCAGGACCTCGTCGTTCATGAGTCCCATCTGTCGTTCGCCTCCATTCGATGTGCCGGCCATCCTCCACGGCCGGTCCCTGACATCGGCTCCCTCCGAGCCATCAGATCCAGGCGGCTCCGGCCTCTTCTGCCGGTCGCCCATTTGAGGACACGTGGATCAGCGGCAACCCTCCACCCCTGCGCCGGGCACAGGGCACGACGCACGACTCATTGATAATCGATTACCGATGACCATACGCGCCCCATCCTACGCCAGTCAAGGACGGACGGCCGACCTGGCGGGCACCGGTCGGTGGGTCCCGGGGTAGGCCACGATCGGCTCGCTCGCCGCGACGATCCACCTCGGGCCCCGGCTTCCCGAGCGGGAGCGCGGGTCGCTTAGGCCAGATGGCCCCCTGTTGCGGGCCGCTTGACATTGGCTTGCCCGAAAAGCGTATCCTCGATAATCGATTGTGATAGCTCTGCCGTTCCGCGACGGCCGGGCCGCGGCGTCAAGGGATACGTCGTCGGGATGCGCAGGAGGTGGTTCGGATGATGAAGCGGGTGTCTCGGCAGGAGGCGGACGTCGTCCCCCTCCCCGGCCGCGACTGGCACACCTACCTGGGCCCCGAGAACACCCCCACCGAGCGCATCTCGTTCGGCGTCTCCATCTTCCCCGCCGGCTCCAGGCCCGAAGGTCACGTGCACGACACGCAGGAGGAGACGATCTACTGCGTCGCGGGTCGCGGACGCATCGTCACGCCCGATGGGGTCGGCGAGCTCGAGCCTGGGTCGGTCGTGTGGGTCAGTCCAGGCACGCCGCACGCCACCGAGTCCGACGGGCCCGAGCCGCTCGAGATCGCCTGCTTCTTCTCACCGCCGGTCGTCCCCGGCTCCTATGAGAAAGGCACGAAGACCGGATGACCAGCGAAGCGGCCACGAGCGCCGTCTCGGCCGAGGAGATCGCACGGCTGGAGGACATGGCCCGGCGCATCCGCGTTGCCGTGGTCCGCACCGTCAAGGACCGCAAGGTCGGCCACGTCGGCGGTCCCCTCTCGGCGGCCGACGTCCTGGCCGCCCTCTACGGGCGCATCATGCGCATCCGTCCCGACGAGCCGGACTGGCCCGATCGCGATCGCTTCATCCTCTCCAAGGGCCACTCCTCGCTGGGCCAGTACGGGGCCATGGCCCTGGCCGGCTACTTCGATCTGGACGAGCTCTTCAGCTTCAACAAGAAGGGCTCGCGCCTGCAGGGGCACCCGGACATGAACAAGCTGCCGGGCATCGACATGTCCACCGGATCCCTGGGCATGGGCCTCTCCGCCGGCCTCGGTTTCGCCCTGGGGGCCAGGCACCTGGGCCAGGACTTCCGCACCTTCGTGCTCATGGGCGACGGTGAGTGCCAGGAGGGCCAGATCTGGGAGGCCGCACACGTAGCGCCGCGCTACGGCGTGGACAACCTCATCGGCATCGTCGACCACAACAGGTTCCAGCAGTTCGGCTGGCGCGGCGAGACAGCCGGCCACCGCCTGCCGCCCCAGGAGTCTGGCGACCTGGTGGCGCGCTTCAAGGCCTTCGGCTGGCGCACGCTGGAGATGGACGGAAACGACATGGCCGACGTGGTGCGCGTGCTGGAGGAGGCGGTGCAGCCGACCGGGCTGCCGACCGCGGTCATCTCCAACACGCTCAAGGGCTACGGCGTCTCCTTCATGGCCGGCAACTACCAGTGGCACATGGGCGTGCCCACCGACGAGGAGTTCGCCACCGCCATGGCCGACCTCGGCGAGAGCGAAGGGGGTGCGGCATGACCCTGCCGGAAGGCAAGCCCCTGCGCCTCGTGTTCGGCGAGACGGTGACCGAGCTGGCCGCGCGCGATCCGCGCATCGTCGTGCTTGACGGCGATCTGGGCAGCTCCACACAGGCCCGCATCTTCGAGGACGCCTATCCCGATCGCTTCTACCAGATGGGCATCGCCGAGCAGAACATGCTGGGCGTGGCCGCGGGCATGGCCAAGGTCGGGCTGGTGCCGTTCATCAGCACCTTCGTGGCCTTCGCGCTGCATCGACCGCTGGACCAGATCCGCGTGCTCATCGCGCAGACCGGCGCGAACGTCAAGATCACCGCCGGCTACTGCGGCCTCTTCACGGGCAAGGCCGGCAAGACCCACCAGATCGTGGACGACATCTCGGTCGCGCGCGCCATGCCCGGCATGGTCGTCATCTCCCCGGCCGACGAGGTCGAGACCAAGCAGGTCATGGCCTGGTCGCTCGAGTACGACGGCCCGGTCTTCATCCGCCTCGTACGCGACGTGACCCAGAGGCTCTTCGAGCCCGGCCACAAGTTCAAGTTCGGCCAGGTCAAGGTGGTGCGCGAGGGCCGCGACATCACGCTCATCAGCACCGGCACGCAAACGCCGCGGGTGGTCGACGCGGCCGATATCCTGGCCGCCGCCGGCATCGACGCCCACGTCGTGCACATGCCCACCATCAAGCCCATCGACGTGGCCGGTGTCGTAGCCGCGGCCGAGCGGACCGGCCGGGTCGTGACCATCGAGGAACACACCGTCATCGGCGGGCTCGGTGGTGCCGTGGCAGAGACGCTGAGTGAGCATCGGCCCACGCGCGTCGACCGCATCGGCCTGCAGGACCACTACACCGAGGCGGCCACCGACGCGGAACTGCTGGACATGTACTGTCTATCGGCAGAACGCGTGGCCCAGCGAGTCCAGAAGCTGCTCGCCAGCGCTGGGCCGGTCACCAGCTGCGAGTGAGGAAGCACCACGGCGTGAGCGAGAACCGGTGGCACCGCCCGCCAGCTAGCCGCCTCGGGCGCGCCGGCTGATGGACTTCATCACCCAGTCCCTCGTCATCGGCCTGACCGAGCAGGCGCCGCTGGTGCTCGCCGCCATCGGCTTCGCCCTCATCTACCGGCTCACCGGCCTCATCAACGTGGCCTATGCCGAGACCGTCACGCTGGGTGCCTACTTCGGGATGTGGATCAACACCACGTTCGAACTGAACTTCTTCGTCACGCTCATCCCGACGGCGATCCTCTCCGGTCTCCTGAGCGTGGCCACCTACCTGCTCATCTTCCGACCGGCCAAGCGCCGCAACGTGGGCATGCTCGAGATGATCATCATCTCCTTCGGCCTGTCGGTCTTCCTGCGACATGCGCTCCAGTTCGTCTTCGGCTACCCGGTGCGCTTCTTCGACGTGCCGCCGCCGGATCCCATCGACGTGCTCGGTGTCGGCGTGAATACCTTCCGCCTCATCGCCCTGGTCTCGGTGCTGCTGCTGGCCGGCGTGCTGTATCTGTTCATCCAGCGCACCAAGTACGGCCTCCAGGCGCGGGCACTCGCGACAGACGAGAACCTGGCCCAGGCCAGTGGCATCCGGCCACTCACTGTCACCAGCATCATCTGGTTCGTGGCCGGCATCGCCGGTGGGCTGGCAGGCGCCTTCTACGGCGTCGGCTCGGCGGTGGCACCGCTGCTCGGCTGGCGCCAGTTCCTGTTCATCCTGCTGGTCGTGCTCGTCGGCGGCACCTGGGGTCTCGGCGGGGTCATCGCCGTGGGCATCGCAGCCGGCATCGCACTGACGGCCATGGCCCTGACTTTCGGACAGGTGCTCTATGCGCAGGCTGCCTTGATCATCGCCTTCATGGTCCTGCTGAAGTGGCGCGGCAAGCGGCTGCTCGAGGGAGCGAAGGTCTGAGATGACGTCACTCGACTGGATCGACGCCTTCCTCATCGCCGGCCTCTTCGACCTGGTGATGATCGCCGGACTGGCCCTGCTGCTGCATCTCCAGCTCGGCCTGACCCGCATCGCCAACTTCGGCATCGTCGGCTTCTGGGGCCTGGGCATGTACGCCTTCGGCATCCTCTACGTGCGGGTCGACTGGCCCTTCGGCGACCCCTGGTCGTTCATCGTCTGTGCCGCCCTGGCGACGCTCATCGCAGGTGTGGCCGGACTCGTCATCGGCTGGCTTATCTCCGACCTCGACACCGATGGGGTGCTGCTCGAGACGCTGGGCTTCGCCACGCTCGTGTTCATCTTCGCCACGACCGAGAAGGGGCTCACCGGTGGCTCGCTGGGCATGGGCGGCCTGCGCTTCCCGTTTGACGTCGGCACCACCAAGCAGAACGAGTTCGTCTGGCTCATCGTCATCACCGTGGTGGTGATCGGCATCTTCCTCTATGCCCGGCAGGTCCATCGCTCGCCCTACGGGCGCCTGCTCATCGCCACCGGCAGCAACGAGGCACTCGCGCGGAGCCTGGGCAAGTCCACCTATCGGACGAAGCTCGTGGTGTTCGCCACCACCTCGGCGCTCATGGGCCTGCTCGGCGCCCTCTTCGGGGTCATGGTCCGCTTCCTCAACATCAACAACCTCGGCATCGACCTCACCATCGCGGTGATGGTCGGCCTCATCCTCGGTGGCAGTGCTCGCGTCTGGGGCGCCGTGGTCGGCACGGTCATCGCCATCGGCCTCTTCGATATCGTGGTGCAGGCGTACATACCGTTGCCTCGCGAGTGGTACACGCAGTCGATCCCGGTCCTGCGAGAGGCGATCTTCGGCGCCACGCTGGTGGTGGTGCTGCTTGTCCGGCCGCTGGGCATCCTCGGTGACATGCAGCGCGACAAGCTGATGAGGAAGATCCATGGCCGCTGATGCGACGACCGCCGTCGAGGTGGCACGCCCCAGGATCCACGTCCGCAACGCCCAGAAGTCCTTTGCCGGACGCGTCGTCGTGGATGTCGATGACGTCGTCTTCGGCGAGTCCCCGATCGAGGGCTTGATCGGACCCAATGGTGCGGGCAAGACCACGCTGATGCGGATGATCATGCACTCGATCCCGCTCGATACCGGCACCATCACCCTGACTCGGCCAGAGGCTGACGACGTGGTCCTCACCTCGCTACCGGCAAGCCGCCTTGCCGGTCTCGGTGTCGTCAAGTCCAACCAGGTGATCATGGACTTCGACAAGCTCACCATCTGGGACTCGCTCCTGCTTTCGGTCGCTGAAGCCCACTACGAGCGGCCGTACCAGATGCGCGCGGAGCGCACGGTCTTCGAGGCGTACGAAGAGGAGATGCGTGGGTACCTCGAGTACTTCAGCTTCGATGACCCCACGACGTTCGCGCTCTCGGCCGGCGAGAAGAAGCTGCTTGACATCATCCGCTGCCTCCTCCTCAAGCCGCGGTTCCTCTTGCTCGACGAGCCCACGGCCGGCCTCCCGGACGACCTCACCGAGAAGGTCATGGAACAGGTACGGCAGCTGGCCGCCGCCGGCACCACCGTCATCGTCGTAGAGCACGATCTCAACGTCATCTGGAAGCTCAGCCAGCGCGTGCTGTTCATGGCCGAGGGCAGCATCGCCCTGACCGGCGATCCCGCGGAGATCCGTGAGCACCGCACCGTCGTCGAGAAGTACCTGGGTGAAGGGCATGTCTGAGCAGCGAACCCCCGGCATCATCGAGGTCGAGGGGCTCAGGAGCGGCTACCACGGCGTCACCGTCCTCAAAGGCCTGGACTTCAGCGTGGGCAGCGAGGTCTTCGCCGTGCTCGGGGCCAATGGCGCTGGCAAGACCACGCTTCTCGCCACGCTCGCGAAGCTCGTCCCCCCGATGGCCGGCACGATCCGCTTCGCGGACGAGGACGTCACCAGCCTGCGGCCGTACGAGACCGCCGCGCGCGGCATCGCCTACGTGCCCCAGGAGCAAGGCGTGTTCCCCACGCTGACGGTGCTCGAGAACCTCAGGATCGGCAGCATGCTGGGCGTACGGCCGCACGACGAGCTCCTGGCCGAGGTCTTCGAGCTCTTCTCCGACCTGAAGGACATGCAAGGCCAGCTGGCAGGCACCCTGAGCGGCGGCGAGTCGCGCATGGTCGCCTGTGGCCGAGCCCTGATGCAGGATCCCAAGGTCCTGCTGCTCGACGAGCCCACGGCCGGGCTCTCGCCGCTCTACGTCGACCTGTTCATGGGCAAGATCCGCGACATGCACCTCCTGCGGGGCGTAGCCATCGTCCTCGCCGAGCAGAACGCCACCAAGGCGCTGGAGGTCGCAGACCGCGTGATGGTGCTCAACCTGGGTGAATCCACCGCGGTGACCGATGCCGCCGATGTGACCACGCAGCAGCTAAAGGAGGGCTACCGGATCTGACGAGCTAGGAGTAAGGTCGAGGCCAACCCGAAGGAGGAGACAGTTCATGAGGATCGGGACCAATTCAGGCCGCGTCGGCGTCGGCATCGCGACCGCGGCTCTCGTGGCCAGCGCAGTACCTGGCGCCGTGGCCGCACAGGACCCAGTGGCGGTCTGCGAGCTGGCCTACTACACGGGCGAGTTCGGCGCGTACGGCGAGTCACTGAGCAACGACGTCATCGTTCCCGTCGAGAACGTCATCAACAGCGACCCGCCGATGGGTCGTCCGTGGGAGCTGTACCACGAGGACCTGGGCACCAACGGAGAGGCCCAGGCGTATCGAGCCTGTGTCGACCAGCACGGGGCCGAGGTCGTCATCAGCATCTCCCATGAGTACCGGACCTACCGCGACGCGTACCTCGAGCAGGTCGCCGACAACGACTCGCCGGTCGGCCCGTCCGTCCACGGCGGCTCGATCCCGGGCAACCTGGGTGGAAACGCTGCGGAGCCGATCTTCCGCGCACAGGGCGCTGACGAGGCACTCGGCCACGGTGCCGTCCTCCAGGCAGAGGACTTCGGCGCCGGGAACGCAGTGATCTTCGCCACCGAGGTCGAGGGCTTCCAGCTTGCCGCCAACGGCGCCGAGGCGGGCGCACCGGCGGTCGGCATCGAGCTGCTCGCTCGCATCGACGTGCCGCCCGAGCAGCCGTCGTACCGTGCCGAGGCGCAGCGCATCGCTGACCTCGACCCGGACGCGGTCATCGTGCAGGCCGGCTCCGTGGAGTCTGCGACCCTCATCAAGCAGGCCCAGGAGGCCGGCTACTCGGGTCACTGGATCGGTGAGACCGGCTGGATCCAGAACGAGTTCATCGATACCCTGGGTACCGAGCCGATCGCAGCCAACGAGTCCGTCGGCTACGCGGCCTTCGGCCCCGACACCGAATCGCCGGCGTGGGCCTTCTACTCCGACATGTGGAGCAACTCCACGGACACCGAGAAGTTCGGTGGCGCGGAGGACCAGTACCACTTCTCCACCTACGACCTGATGGTCCAGACCGCGCTGGCGGCCGAGCAGGCTCAGTCCTACAAGGCCAGCGAGTGGGTCCCGGCCATGCGCGACGTGGGTTCGGCTCCTGGCGAGGTCTGCTACACCTACGCCGACTGCCTGGCCCTCATCCGTGACGGGATGGAGATCGACTACGAGGGTGTGACCGGCCCCGGCGAGTACACCGAGGGCGGCATGAACACCATCCGCTCGGCCTATGTGCAGTTCAACGAGGACGGCTCCACGGCGGACCCGGTGATCTTCGACACCGACCGTCTGCTGGCGCTCTATCCGTCCCTCACCCAGGCAGAGTGCGACGACAGCAACGTCTGCGACTGGTAGTCACTCGCAGCATGCGCTGACCCGCATAACGACGGCCCTTCCGCCAGCAGGCGGGAGGGCCGTTCCTCGTGTCACGGCGCCGGCGCGCGAGGTCAGTGGGACGGGGCTGCCTCGATCCGCGCCACCTCCCGATCCCAGGTCGCGGTATCGGCCAGCACCGCCAGGTGGGCCACGATCGTCCGGATCTGGCCGGCGCAGGCCTGGCGCCAGAGACCGGAGTCGATGAAGGCCTGGTGTTGCCCCGGCGCGCGCAGGTCGTAGCCGATGAGCTCGCGGCAGTCGATGGCGCCGTGCTCGGCCTGGAAAGCCTCCATGGCCCCGTGCACGAGCTCACGCGCGATCGTCTTGGCCCGCTTGTGGTCGGCGATGCGCTGCTCGGCCAGCAGACCCACGGCCAGGGCCGCGCCGGTGACGGCGCCGCAGGGACCGCCGCTGTAGGCCAGGCCGCCGTTGAGCGCGACGGCCGCGGCCGGGTCGGTCGGATCCTCCAGCCCGTAGACGCCCTTGAGGGTCATGAACGCGGTCTCGGCACAACCGTAGGGATGATCGTCGTCGAGGTAGTAGGCATCGGCCTGCGCGATGGCATCCGCCTGCAGTGACTCCGCGGCTGTCGGATCGGTCATGGCTCCCCCGTGGTGCTCCGGCCTCGCCTGTGAGCCGGCCGTCCCATCATGCCGCCTCGCCGCCGTCGACGTCAGGCGGCGATACTGGGGGCATGTTCGACGCCCGGCTCCCCCACGTGCCCGACGACTGGTCGGTGTGGGCCTTCAGCGATGCCCACGGCGTCACCTCGGGGCTGCGCCAGGCCCTGGCCGAGGCCGGGCTCGTCGATGGGGTCGGGCACTGGTCCGCGCCACCGGCGACCGCTCTCATCGGCTGCGGCGACTACATCGACCGTGGCGGCGACATCGCCGGCACGGTGGCGCTGCTGCGGCGGCTGCAGGCAGAGGCGGCAGCAGCCGGTAGTGCCGTGCTGCTGGCCCGGGGCAACCACGAGGCCATGCCCCTGATGGTGCGCGACGGCCACCATGAGTGGCTCGAGACCTGGCTCGAGTACGGTGGGCAGGCGACCGTCGCGGCCTTCGGCTGTGCCCGACCCGAGGCCCACGACCCGGCGCGAGTGATGGCCGCGCTCGAGGGCTGTGCTCCGGGGATCTTCGACTGGTTCGAGTCGCTGCCCCAGGCCGTGCGCTGGCGCGACATCCTCTTCGTCCACGGCGGCCTGGCGCCGGGCCATGGACCGGCCGACCTGGGGGTGACCAGCGAAGAGCACCTGTGGGTGCGCTCCGGCTTCTTCGACGAGCCGTGGGAGAGCATCGACTTCGAGGCCTATCGTGCCGCGGGCATCGAGCGGGTCGTCTTCGGCCATACGCCCCAGTGGGCCGGGCCGACCTTCCACCACGAGGGCCGCTCGCTGGGCATCGACACCAACGCCGTGGGCAACCCGCGCATGCCGGACCACGCGGTACAGGAGCTGACCCTGCTGGGCCTGACCGGCTCGGGCAGCTTCGAGCAGGCGCGCTTCGTGCGCGTGCCCACCCATGAAGCCCCCGAGCGCCTCCTTCGCCGGCCGGAGGCGCCTGCTGGCTAGCAGCCCGCCTGCAGTTCCAGCGAGCGCATCAGCGACCCTCGCGCGCGCCGGAGGTTGCGCGAGACGATGACGTCCGGATCGGGCGCCACCGTGCGTGGCCGGTCGACCAGCTCGACCGGCAGTGGCGCCTGGCCGTAGCCCTCGGCCGGGTCCTGCCAACGCTCCCGCCACTCCTGCGGTGTCCCGGCCGGTGCTGGCCGGTGGCTCTGCGCCAGCCACACCAGGGCCCACGAGCGGGGCACCACGCGGAAGGCGTCGTAGCCGCCGCCTCCGGTGGCGAGCCAGCGGCCCTCGGCATGTTCGTGGGCGACCTGGTCGACCAGTCGCGCGGCGCGCACGTAGGACGCCGTGGTCAGGCGCAGGTGCGCCAGCGGATCGAGCGCGTGGGAGTCGCAGCCGTGCTGCGACACGATGAAGGTGGGTTTGAACATGTCGGCCAGCACCGGCAGCAGCAGGTTCACCACCGTCCACCAGCTCTCGTCGCCGACGCCCTCGTCGAGCGGGGCATTGCAGGCCAGGCCGGGCGCCTCGGAGCCGCCGGTCTCATCGACCGAGCCGGTGCCCGGGAAGAGCGTCCGACCCGACTCGTGCACCGAGAAGGTGAGCACCTTGGGGTCGTCCCAGAAGAGCGCCTGCACACCGTCGCCGTGGTGCACGTCGAGGTCGACGTACATCACACGATGGCCGGCGTCGCGGGCGGCCGCCACGGCGAGGGCCACGTCGTTGTAGACACAGAAGCCCGAGGCACGGGTGCGCATGGCGTGATGGAGCCCGCCGGCAGGTGAGAAGGCATGTTCGGCCTCTCCGGCGATGATGCGCTGGACGGCACCGATGGAGCCGCCGGCCACGCGGGCCGAGACCTCGTGCATGTCGTGGAAGGCGGGCACGTCGCCGGTGCCCACGCCCATCGCGGCGGGCTGCCAGGGGTGCTCCGAGAACGACCTCACCTGCTCGATGTAGTGCGGCACGTGCAGTCGCGCGAGAGCCTCGTCGCTGGCGACCTCCGGCTCCAGCTCGCGACTCACACCCATGCGGCGCACCAGATCGATGCCGGGGCCGAAGCGCTTGGGCGTCAAGGGGTGGCCCGGTCCGAAGTCGTAGTCGCTGAGCGCCTCGCTCCAGACGAGGATCGGCTCGCTGCCCCCCGCGTCAGTCAAGCGATGGCTCCCAGGCGCTCTCCTCGAGCGCGGCCGCGAAGGCCGTGGCCGGGCTCTCGCCGCGGTCGAGCCGGACCGCGTACTCGGCCACGAAGGCGCCGAAGTCGGCGTCGTCGGCGGCCACGATGACCGCGTCCTCGACCGAGTCGGCGTCCTCGATGGCGGGGCGCTCGAGCAGCGTCATGTTGGCGCCCAGGCCGTCGGGATCGACCTTCCCGGTCGCGGCCACCATGACCATCGCGGCGCCGTGGTAGTCGGCGGCTTCCTGCGCCGCCGCCAGCGCCGCTCCGTCCAGCTCGGCGCCGATGACCAGGACGCGACACTCGGGCTGGTAGCGCAGGCCCAGCTCGACGTCGGCGGCCTCGAGCCGCGGCAGAGGGCGCGCGTCCCGCGGCTGGCCCACGAGTGGAGTACGCGTGGCCGGGTCGCGCATGAGCGCAGCGTGCCCAACGCCGGCACGCCCCAGTTCGATGACGATGCGGTCGCCCTCGGGATCGTCGCCCACGGCGCCCACCAGCTCGACCTGCGCGCCACTGCGGGCTGCGGCCAGGGCCAGCTCCACGGCCATGCCGCCGGGGGCGAGCTCGCCGTCCGGCTCGGGCCGATAGACGCGCGGGCGTCCCAGCACGACGATCATCGAGGCTTCCTCCTGCTACTCCTCGGTGGCTCCGAAGCCCTCGTCATGGACGACCTCGACCTCACCATAGCCAGCCGTGCGCAGCTCCTCCTCGCAGACCGCGGCATCGCCCACGACCACGATGGAGGCGGCCTCGACGTCGATGTGAGCCTGGGCCGCGGCACGCACGTCGTCCGCCGTCACTGCCGCGATCGCGGGGCGGTAGCGATCGAGCTCATCGTCGGGCAGCTCCTGGACCACCAGCCCAGCCAGCGCGCCGGCCACCTGCGCGGAAGTCTCGAAGCGCAGCGGGAAGACGCCGATGAGGTAATCGCGGGCGGCATCGAGCTCGGCGTCCGTCACAGGATCACCGCCGACGCGAGCCAGTTCGGCCACGATGTCGGCCACGGCCGGCGCCGTAGCCGGCGACTCGACCGCACAGCGCACGGCGAACGGACCTGCGGCTCGGCGCAGGTCGAAGCCCGAGTTCACACCGTAGGTGTAGCCGCGCTTCTCGCGCAGCAGCATGTTCAGGCGAGAGTTGAAGAGCCCGCCAAGCAGCGCGTTCATGACCGAGAGGCTATGGAAGTCGTCGATGCGACGAGGCGCACCGACGTGGCCCACGCGGATCTCCGATTGCGGCGCTCCGGGCCGATCGACGACCACCACGCGACGGCCCTCGGCGGCCTGGTCCGCTGCCTGCGGGATCAGCGGAGGATCGACCGCAGAGATCGACCAGTGGCCGAAGGCTGAGCCCACGATGTCATCGAGGGGGAGCCCCTCGATGTCGCCGCAGACGAGGAGGGTCGCGCCCTCCGGCCGCAGCAGCGCGGCATGGCGGTCGGCGAGCACGTCACGGTCGAGCGGGGCCACGGTCTTCTCCACGCCGCCGAGCGGGCGAGCGTAGGGGGCGCCGTCGGCGTAGATCACCGCGGGGAACGCCTTCTCCGCACGCCGGCGGGGGTCGGCCATGACCTGCTGCAGGTCGTTGAGCCGCTCGTCGCGCAGCCGCTCCACCTCGCGCGCGGGGAAGCTCGGGCGCAGCGCCATCTCGGCGAACAGCGACATGGCCGCGTCGAGACGCGAACGGGGGACCTCCAGGTTGACGGACAGGCTGTCCCAGCCGGCGGAAGCGCGCATCTCCGAGCCCAGGCGCTCGGCAGCCTCGACGAACGCGACCGCGTCGCGCTCGGTCGTGCCCTCGGACATGGCTCGCGCCGTGAGGGCCGTGGCCCCGGCCACCTCGGCGTCCTCGCTGGTGGCGCCGCCGCCGGCGTCGCCGCGGACGATCAGCTGCGCCTGCAGCAGCGGCCGGCCGGGCACGTGGCAGCGGATGAGAATGAGGCCGTTGTCAAGCGTGGTGCGCTCGAAGCCCGGGAAGTCGTAGTCGCGCGGCTCGCCGGGCTGCGGTCGCCGGTCGAGTACGGCCAGGGGGTCGCTCATACCACCGCCTCCTTTTCGTTCCTGGGCGCGTAGGTGAGGGTGACACGCTCACCGTCGAGGACCGCGGCACAGACGTCGCGCACGGCCTCGGCATCGACGGCCAGGTAGCGCCCCAGCTGCTCGTTGATGAGCTCGGGCCGGTCGAAGTAGGTGGTGTACATAGAGAGCCGGTCGGCGACCTCGTCCATGTGCGAGAGGGCGGACAGCTCGGCCGACTCGATGAGGGCGTGGGCGCGGGCCAGCTCGTCGTCGGTCACCGGCTCACGCGTCATGCGCGCGAGCTCCTGGTCGAGGATGTCCTCCACGGCCGCCGCATCGGACTCGGGCCGGACCGTGACCCAGCCGGCCGCGACCGAGGACCCGGCCACCAGCGGCAGGGCGAAGAAGGCCACGTCCTGGGCCACCTGCTCCTCGCGCACGAGTCGCTTGTGCAGCCGGCTGCCGCGGCCGCCGGCCAGGATCTGCGTGGCCACCTCGAGGGCATCGAACTCAAGCGTGCCGAAGGCCGGCGAGCGGTAGCCCACGTGCACCCGCTCGAGGGGCACGTCGTCGGGCACGATCTCGCGCTGGGCCACCAGCGGTTCGTCGTGCGGCAAGCGGAAGGCGGATAGTGAGTCGTTGGGCTCGATGGGGTCGAAGTAGCGTTCGACGGCCTCGATGACCGGTGCCTCGTCGACGTCGCCGGCTACGGTCAACACGGCGTTGTTGGGCACGTAGTAGGTGCGGAAGAACGCCTCCACGTCCTCCAGGCTGGCGGCATCGAGATCCTCCATCGACCCGATGGTGATGTGGTGGTAGGGGTGGCCCTCCGGATACGAGGCGGCCATCAGCTTCTCGAAGAACGAGCCGTAGGGGCGGTTGTCGTAGGACTGCCGCTTCTCGTTCTTGACCACGTCACGCTGGTTGTCGAGGTTCTCCTGCGACATGGCGTCGAGCAGGGTGGCCATGCGGTCGGCTTCCAGCCACAGGCCCAGCTCGACCTGGTGCGAGGGCAGCGTCTCGAAGTAGTTGGTGCGGTCGAAGTAGGTGGTTGCGTTGAGCACGCCGCCGGCACCCTGGACGATGGAGAGGTGCTCGGCCTTGGCCACGTGGCGGCTGCCCTGGAACATGAAGTGCTCGAAGAGGTGGGCGAAGCCGGTCTTGCCCGGCTGCTCATGCTTGGAACCGACGTCGTACCAGAGGTTGATGGCCACGACCGGGGCGACGCGGTCGGGCGCGATGTTGACGCGCAGCCCGTTGGCCAGGGTGTGCTGGCTGAAGCGGACGCGGTTGTCGCCGCTCATGAGGGCGTGAGGATCACGGGGATGGGCATCGGTCAATCCTAGCGGGGAACGGCAGGAGCCCGCGAAACCCTAGCCGCTCAGGGCCGGCCGGCCCTGCACCTGGATCTCGCGCGCCACCGGCAGGGCGTACGGGTGTTGCTCCTGCAGGAAGGCGATGAGCTTCTCGCGCACGAGGCAGCGCAGGTCCCAGGCGTTGCCCGAGTCGGGCGCGCTGAAGAGCACCCGCACCACCATGGAGCGATCGTCGTTCTCGGTCACCAGCACCGACCAGGCCTCACCGTCCCACAGGCCCGACTCGTCGAGGATGCGCTTGTACTCGGCTCGGATGTCCTCCACGGGCGCGCGGTAGTCGAGATGGAGCTTGACCGTGGCCAGCAGGTCGGTCGTCTGTCGCGTCCAGTTCTCGACCGGCTTGTTGACGATGTCGGAGAGCGGCACGATGAGCCGTCGCTTGTCCCAGATGTAGACCACCACGTACGCCGCCGTGATCTCGCCGATGGTGCCCCACTCGCCCTCGATGACGACCACGTCGCCGACCTTGATGGGCTGGGTGAAGGCGATCTGGACTCCGGCGATGAGGTTGCCGATGAGCGGCCCGGCGGCTACGCCGAGGACGATGCCCAGGACGCCTGCGCCGGCCAGCAGGGAGGCCGCCAAGGGCGCCACGCCGGGGATGGTCAGCAGCGCCAGCGCGACGGTCACCAGCCAGATAATGATGGTGCCGAAGCGGTCGAGCACCGTGATCTGGGTCTTCATCTGGCGCTCTTCGAGCGAGTCCGGACCCTCCGAGGGGTAGCGCGCGAGGATGGCGTCGTAGCCCACGCGCGTGAGGCCGACCAGGAACCAGCCGGCCACGATGATGCCCAGGAAGATGACGATGCCTCGCGCATACTCGCGGGCCTCCGGCGCCATCAGGGCCAGGGACAGCCAGACGGAGAGCACGACGAAGCCGAAGCGAGCGGCGTTCTTGGTGTGGCGCAGGAAGGAGTCGTCCATCCGGCTCGAGGTCCGGGCCGCCGCGCGCTTGGCCAGGGACCACACGACCCAGTGCACGACCAGGCCGATGATGATGGCGATGATGGCGATGCCGTCCCCGATGATGTCGCCGCCGATGTCGTTGAACTGTGGCAGATCCACGCCCGTCCTCCCTTGATCGAGACCGCGACCCGCTCGCGGCTGTGCGAAACGATAGCGAGGTCAGACGGCGCGCAGGTCACCGTCGTGGAGGACGTGGATGGCCTCATAGCCCTCCCCCGCCCAGGCGCCCCAGGCCGCGCCGCAAGCGGGCCGCGGCCACCAGGTGGAGCACCTCGAAGGCATCAGCGTTGGCGGACTGGTCGGCCGCGTCACCGGCTACCTGCTCGCGGAAGACGTCAAAGGAGAGGATACCGGCACCATCGAAGCGCGACCTCGCCCACGTCGAAATGCCCGCGCCCGCCGGTCCGATCAGCAGCACCAGCGCCGCCGGGGGCAGGCCGGCCACGATGGGGTCACGGCTCATGCCGGCGGGTCGTGGGCCAGCCAGGCCTCCAGTGAGCGCACGTCGCCGATGCGGGCCTGGGCCGCGGGCTCGAGCGCGTGCGCGGCCGCGATGGCGGTGTCGATGGTGGTCATGCACAGGATGCCCTCGGCGACCGCCGCGTGCCGAACCGCGGCCGCGTCCAGCACCGCACCGGCGCGTGGCATGGGCGTGTTGATGATGAGGTCGATCCCGCCGCCGGCGATGGCGTCCAGGATCGAGGGCAGGTCGCTCTCGGTGTCGCCGGCCATGGCCACCTCCTGCACCTCGTGTCCGTGCCGGCGCAGCGCTGCGGCCGTGCCGGGCGTGGCCACGAAGCGGTAGCCGCCGGCCGCCAACGCTGCGCCCAGCTCGCCGAGGCGGTGCTCGTCGCGGGGCGCGACGCTGATGAGTGCGGTCGCGCCCTCCGGACCCGGCAGCGGCGGATGGAGTGCAGCCGCCAGCAGCGACTTGGCCAGCGCCACGCGAGCATCCCGATGCAGCCCGATGACCTCGCCAGTCGACTGCATGCCCGGGCCGAGGGAGGGGTCGACGCCGCGCAGCTTGGCCGTGGAGAAGACCGGCGACTTGACCGCCACCAGCGGCGGCGGGGGCAGCGGTCCATCGGCCCAGCCCAGCTCGGACAGCGAGCGACCGCCGGCCACGCGCGTGGCCAGCGCCACCATGGGCACGCCGGTGACCTTGGAGAGGAAGGGCACGGTGCGGCTGGCGCGAGGGTTCACCTCCAGCACGTAGACGCCGTCCGCGCGCACGATGAACTGGGCGTTGACCAGGCCGCGCACGCCGATCTCGAGGCAGATGCGCCGCATGGCCTCGACGATGAGCCCCTGGTCCGCTGCCGACAGCTGCTGTGGCGGGAAGAAGGCCACGCTGTCGCCGCTGTGCACGCCGGCCCGCTCGACGTGCTCCATCAGCCCGGGGATGAGCACATCGGCGCCGTCGGTGACCGCGTCGACGTCGACCTCCAGGCCCTCGAGGAAGGCATCGATCCGCACCGGACGCTCCTCGGTCACGACGGTCGCCGCCGACAGCTGGCGAGCCAGGTCGTCGGGCCCGTAGCAGAAGTCGATGGCCAGGCCGCCGATGACGAATGAGGGCCGCACCAGCACGGGATAGCCCACGCGCTCGGCCACCGCCCGCGCCTCCTCCAGCGAGGTGGCGATCCCGCCCTCTGGTTGGGGGATGCCCAGACGCTCGATCATGCCGGCGAAGCGCGTGCGCTCCTCGGTCCGCTCGATGGCCTCGACGTTGATCCCGGGCAGCGGTACGGCGCCCGCTTCGAGCGTGTGCACCAGGTTGAGCGGCGTCTGGCCGCCGAACTGGATGAGCGCCGGCAGACGAGGCTCACCGGTCCCGGTCTCGACGTCGATGACCTCCATCACCGACTCCTCGTCCAGCGGCTCGAAGTAGAGCCGGGAGGAGGCGTCGAAGTCGGTCGACACCGTCTCGGGATTGGAGTTGATCATCACCGCTCGAGCGCCATCCTCGCGCAGCGTCGCCGCCGCCTGCACCGCGCAGTAGTCGAACTCGATGCCCTGCCCGATGCGCACCGGCCCGGACCCGATGACGAGAGCCGCCGGCCGCTCGATGCGCTCCGCTTCGGCTTCCGAACCCGTGGCCGCGTAGGTGGCGTAGAAGTAGGGCGTCTCGGCCGCGAACTCGGCAGCACAGGTGTCGACCATGGCGTAGCCCGGTCGCAGCCCGAGCGCGTGGCGCCGAGCGGTCACGGCCGCCGCGTCGAGGCCGCTGATGGCCCCGATGTCCCGGTCGCTGAAGCAGGCGCGCTTGGCCATCACGAGCGTCTCGTCGGCCAGCCCGGTGCCCTCGTCGTGCATCCGTCGCTCGAGCTGCGCCAGGCGCTCCATCTCCGAGAGGAACCACGGCGCCATGCCCGTGACGCGCTGCAGCTCAGCCGCCGCGACGCCGCGACGCAGCAGCGCCAGCAGGCGCCACAGCCGCGAGTCGGAAGGCTTGAGGAAGCGCGCCAGCAGGCTCGCGCGCGACGCCGGGATGGTGTCGGGCCCGGCCTCGGCGACGAGCCCGTCCGGGTTCATGTACACGTCGGCAAAGGCTTCCTCGTGGCTCAGCGTCCGCGCGGGGATGGGGGCATGCTCACCCCGGCGCCCGCCGGCCGCCCAGCCGGCCAGCACCGCCAGCGTCACCGACCAGGCCGCATCCTCGGCGAGGAAGCCTGCGCCGGCCTGCTCCAGCCCGCGCAAGGCCTTGTTAAGGGCGGCGCCGAACGTGCGCTCGATGGCCATGACCTCACCGGTGGCCTTCATCTGCGAGCCCAGCTCGCGCTCGGCCCGTGGGAACTTGTCGAAGGGGAAGCGCGGCAGCTTCACGACCACGTAGTCGAGCGCGGGCTCGAAGGCGGCCACGGTATTGCCGGTGATGGCGTTGGGGATCTCCTCCAGGCGCCGCCCCACGGCGATCTGCGCGGCCACGCGAGCGATGGGGTAGCCGGTGGCCTTGGATGCCAGTGCTGACGAGCGGCTGACGCGCGGATTGACCTCGATGACGGCGTACTCGGCGGCGTCGGGACTGAGTGCGAACTGGACGTTGCAGCCACCCTCCACGCCCAGCGCCCGGATGATGTCGAGGGCCGCGGTGCGCAGCCGCTGGTGGACGGCGTCGGGCAACGTCTGCACCGGCGCCACCACGGCTGAGTCGCCGGTGTGCACGCCCAGCGGGTCCACGTTCTCCATGGAGCACACGGCGATGCAGGTGTCGGCCGCATCGCGCATGACCTCGTACTCGATCTCGTGCCAGCCGGTGAGGTAGCGCTCGGCCATGACCTGGCCGATAGGACTCAGGCGCATGCCCGTGCGACAGCGCTCCTCGAAGGCCTCGCGCGTGGTCACGATGCCCCCACCGGTGCCGCCGAGGGTGAACGCCGGGCGCACGATGGCAGGCACGCCGATGGCCTCGAAGGCGCGCGCCGTGGCCGCCGAGCGCTCTGCGTCCGTCGCGCCCTCGACGATGACCGACGGCGCGTAGGGCTGCCTGATGGTGTCGAGCAGGTCGCGGAAGCGTTCACGGTCCTCGGCCATCTCGATGGCTTCGATGGGCGTGCCCAGCAGACGGACGCCGGTGCGCTCCAGCACGCCCGCGCGTGCCACGTCCATGGCCAGGTTGAGGCCGGTCTGGCCCCCGATCCCGGGCAGCATGCCGTCGGGCTGCTCGATGTCCAGGATGCGCTCCACCGAAGCCACCGTCAGCGGCTCGAGGTAGATGGCGTCGGCCACGCCCGGGTCGGTCATGATGGTGGCCGGATTGGAGTTGAGCAGGACCGTGCGGATGCCCTCCTCGCGCAGCGCCCGACAGGCCTGGGTGCCGGCGTAGTCGAACTCCGCGGCCTGGCCGATGATGACCGGCCCGGAGCCGATGATGAGGACCGAGCGCAGCGCCTGGCTCATGGCCGCAAGGTCGGCGCATGGGCGCGCACGTGGCCCAGGAAGCGGTCGAAGACCTCGGCCGCGTCGAGCGGTCCGGGCGAGCCCTCGGGGTGGTACTGCACGGTCTCGATAGGCTTGCCGTGGTGACGCAGGCCTTCCACGGTGCCGTCGTTGAGGTTGCGCTGGCTGACATAGAAGCCCGAGCCGGATGGGAGGGAGTCACCCACCACCTGCACCTCGTGGTTCTGGGCCGTCACGGTCACGCGTCCCGAGACCTCGTCGCGCACAGGGTGATTGGCAGCGTGGTGGCCGAAGCGCAGCCGCGTGGTGGCGGCACCGGCCGCCCGCCCCACGATCTGGTGGCCCAGGCAGATGCCCAGCAGCGGCCGGCCGTCCTCGATGACCGCGCGCGCCAGGTCCACCTGCTCGTCGAGCCGCCCCGGATCGCCGGGTCCGGGAGAGATGACTACGCCGCCCACGTCGGGCGCCAGCACCTGCTCCGTCGTGGCCGTGTGGGGCAGCACGCGCACGCGGGCCCCGCGCCGGCGCAGCGAGCGCACGATGTTGGTCTTGAGCCCCAGGTCGACCACGACCACGACCGGACCGCGCGCACCGACCTCGTACGGGCGCAGGGCCGAGACACGCGACACGAAGTCCTGCCCCTCCCACGCCGGCACCGCCCGAGCAGCCGCCACACCGGCCCGGGCGTCGGTCTCTCCGGGTGCGGTGATGACGCCCCGCAACGAGCCGGTCTGGCGCAGGTGGCGGGCCAGCGCGCGCGTGTCGAGCCCGGCGATGGCGGGTACGCCGGTGGCACGCAGGAGGTGCACGATCTGACGCGCCCGGCCCAGGACCCCGGCGGTGGCGTGGCCCACCACCAGACCGCCGAGCCACGGGCGCTCGGACTGGTCGTCGTCGGCGAAGCGGCCGTGGTTGCCGATGAGGGGGAAGGTCATGACCACGACCTGGCCCGCGTAGCTGGGGTCGGTGCAGACCTCCTGGTAGCCGGTCTGGGAGGTGTTGACCACGAGGTCGCCACCGCCCGCGCGCGTCGCGCCGAAGGCGACCCCGGCGAAGACCGCGCCGTCCTCGAGCGCGAGCAGGCAACGGCCGCTGCTTCCGATGCGGGGGTCGACCACGGCGTCGGCGGGCAGGGGCAACGACGGCGTCACGCGCGCCACCTCGCGGGACATGGGTCAGGCGTCCTCCTTGCTGGCCTCACAGGACCGGTGTGCCGGCCTCACGGGACCGGATATGCAAGCGGCGGCTAGCGTACTACGGCTGGAGCGTGGAGAGCGCGTCGTGGACATAGGGGCCGATGAGCTCGGCCCAGCCGGCGTACTGCTTGGCCGTGGGGTACGGATGGATCACGGGCGGATCGTCACGCACCACCAGGTCGGGATGCGAGGCCACGAGCGAGTTGACGGGCCCGATGTCGATGACCTCGATGTCCCGTTCTCGTGCGAGCTCACGAAGCGTCGCGTTCAAGTCCACCACGGCTTCGTGCTCGGCCTCGGGTGAGCCGCGCAGCTGGCCCCACTCGGTGAGCGTGTGGTCCGGCGTGGTGATGGCCAGGATGCGAGCCGAGGGCAGGATCGTCAGCAGCTCGTCGAAGACGGCTGCGATGTTCTCGCGGTACCACTCCGAGTCCCCGTAGATGATGTCGTTGACGCCGACCTGCAGCGTGACCACGTCCGGCTGGAACGACGCCACCTGGGGCAGCTGCAGCTCGAGCAGATCGTCACTGGCCACGCTCGGCTCGGCCAGGTTGTACAGGCGGACGGTGTAACCGCTCCGCCCCAGCGACTCGGCTACCTGCGCCGGCCAGCTGTCGCGACGCGGGACCAGGGTCTCGGTGCCATGGGTGTAGGCGTCGCCCAGCGCCACCAGGCGCACCGGTCGCGCTGCCACGTCAGACGACGTCGTGGCCCGATCGACCACGTCCTCCTCGACCACCTCGACATCTGTCGCAGCAGTCGGCTCGGGGGGCGGCTCGGTGGGGCTGGACTCGGTGCACGCTGCCAGTGACAGCGCAACGACCAGGGACCAGGCGGCGATTCTCCTCACTCTCGGCCGAGCATAGCGCGGTTCGCGTGTATGCCACCCTAGGCATAGGCGCATCGTGCCGCTATGCTTTCGGCCCGCGGCGAGCGAGCGACCGCGGCACAGCAAGGAGTCGTCTCATGCCACGCGCGATGTGGCGCGGCGCGATCCAGTTCGGCCTCGTCACCATCCCGGTCCGCCTCTACCTCGCTACCGAGTCGCGCGGGGGCATCTCCTTCAACATGCTCCACGCCGAGGACCAGAAGCGCATCCAGATGAAGGTGCACTGCCCCGACCACGGCGAGATCAAGCGCTCCGACACGGTACGTGGCTACGAGTGGTCCAAGGGCCAGTACGTCGTGCTCGAGGAGAGCGACTTCGAGGCCGTGCCCCTCAAGACCGTTCGCTCCATCGAGATCGAACAGTTCGTGCCTGCTCGCCGCCAGGACCCCGGCGCCCGCTTCGTCAGGGGTTCCTACTACCTCGAGCCCGAGCCGGTCGGCCGCAAGGCATTCGCGCTGCTCAAGACCGTGCTCCAGGAGAGCGACCTCCAGGCCGTGTGCAAGATCGTGCTGAAGGACCGCGAGCAGTTGGCCGCGCTCGACCCCTTCGGTCCCACCATGCTGCTGTCCACGCTCTACTGGCCCGACGAGGTGCGCGACGTGGCCGACCTTGACCTGCCCCAGGAAGAAGCGGACTTCAAGCCCGCCGAGGTCGAGATGGCCCGCCAGCTGGTGCAGGCGCTGAGCGGCGAGTTCGAGGCCGACCGCTACAAGGACGAGTATCGTGAGGCGCTCCTCGGGGTCATCGATGCCAGGATCGCCGGCCAGCCGGTCGCGGCGCCCGAGCCGGAGACGGAGACGAGCAAGCTGACCGACCTCATGGCCGTTCTGGAGGCCAGCGTGGCCGCCGCGCGTGGCGGTGCCGCCGAGACGCCCACCGACGACGCCGCGGAGACGGAGGAGCCGGTCTCGGTGGAGAAGGTCCGCACCTCGCGCAGCCGCAAGACCAAGAGCAGCAGCAAGAAACCGCGCCGCTCGACAGCCAAGACGACCGCCAAGTCCAAGTCCAAGGCCGCCACCAGCCAGGCCCGGCGCAAGACCGCCTGAGCGCGCCGGACGGGGGCAGGCCATCGATGGTCTCGAGACGGGATCCGGCCCAGGGGCAGTTGCCGCTGTCGCTGTCCGAGGCAGGCGAGGAACGGCCGCCACTGCCGGCGCGCGTGTCCCTGCCCCTGGCAGCGGACGGCCACGCGCCCTTCGATGACGAGGCCTACTTCTTCGAGCCCTGGTGGCCGGGCGCCCACGCCACGCTCAAGCGGGAAGGAGACCGCCTGGTTCTGGGCACCGAGCACCTGTCCGACCCGCTGCTGGCCTTCCCCGAGCTCGTCCAGCTGGCGGCCCGGATCCGCGCCGATGGCGTGATCATCGAGGGCACCCTGCTGGCCCTCGATGCCGATGGGCGCCCGGACACGCGGCTGCTGCGCCGGCGCCTCGGCGGTGACGCAGGTGACGAGGTCGCCGAGGGTGCCTTCGTGGCCACCGACATGCCCTACCTGGATGGCCGGCCGCTCTCGCGCCTGCCGTTCGTCGAGCGCCGGCGACGCCTGGCCGCAACGTTCGACGATTCCGACCACGGGGTGCTCAGCCGGGGCATCGTGGGCGAGGGTCGCATGCTCGGACGGGCCGTGGCGGCGCTGGGCCTGGCGGCCATCTCAGCCCGGCGCCTCGACGCGCGCTGGAAGGGCGGCCCCGCGGGCGATGCCTGGCTGCGCCTGCCCGTGGTCGAGCCACGCACGGCCGAGACCACGCCCTTCCTGGTCCTCCTGGAGCGCCTGCCGCTGGGCGACTGAGCAACCAGCGGGCCTAGAGCCAGTTGGTGGCGACCTCGCCCCATCCTCGCATGGACCAGCCTTGCAGGACTTCATCCACGATGCGCTCGGCGAAGTCGTAGTCAAGGGCACCGCCGAAGAGCAGGCGCCAGTACACCGGGCCTACCAGCATCTCCGTGGCCACGTCGGGATCGACGTCCGGGCGCAGGTCTCCGCGTCGCACGCCGCGCGCCACCACGCGGCCGACCTCGTCGCGCCGGGCCTGGATGACGGTCGCCCGGAAGGGGTCGCTCAGTTCCGGGTTCCGAGCGATCTCGGAGAGCAGTTCACGCGTCACCGGTCCGTAGTCGGTCTCGGTCAGCGAGCGCATCGGGCCGAGGACGGTGGCCAGCAGCTCGGTACGGGTGTCGCCCACGTCGGGCACGGCCAGGTGCGGCGTCGCCAGTTGGGTCAGCAGCTCGTGGGCCAGCGCCTGCTTGGATGGCCAGTGCCGATAGACGGTGGCCTTGCCCACCTTGGCCCGAGCGGCGACGTGCTCCATGCGCACCTTGTCGAAGCCTTCCTCGATGAGGAGCTCCCGGAAGGCGCGCAGGATGTCTCGGTGGGCGCGATCGCTCCTGGGCCGTCCCAGCTTCGCTACGGCCTTGCTGGCCTCGGAGGGCGTCTCCCGCGCGATCACCTCGTCCAGCGGGTCGACCGATCGCGTCTCAGGGCCCTTCGCCTCGGCTGCCATAACCCGGAAATCATACGATACGGACCGTCTCAAGGCAATCCCTCGCCGCGCCAGAACTATCGATACGGACCGTCTTGCAAGTGAGGCGCGCCCGGTGTACGATACGGACCGGATCGAAACAGCCACCTGGCGGTCGGTCCGCTGGATACGACCCAAACCCACAGGCCAACCAGGAGGTTGCAGCCATGACCCACACCCAAGCCCCCGAGTTTGCCGCGCAGCAGGCACCGACCCTCGCCGAGCGCGAGAACCAGCGCGCCGTCGATCTCATCGAAAGCGCTGAGCGCGCTGCCCCCTACTGCCTCTGCGGGGACCACATGCTGGCGGTGGCGGACGGCAACACCGTCTGGCTCGAATGCTCGAGCCGCACCCAGGAGAAGTCCGGTCTCGCCGGCGTATTCTCGCGCATCACCGCCTTCGGCCACACCCGGCGGATGATCATGGAGCTGCCCACCACCGGGTAGGCGCTCTGACCACATACGAACGCGACCGGGGACGGTCTTCCTCCACCTCCTCCGCCGAACCTGATCGCGTTCCATCGCCGTCGCCGGTGACTCCCTTCACCGGCGACGGCCGGACCCCCGGCCCTGTCTCCCAACAAGGCCGGGGGTCCTTCTCTGTCCCCAAGGGAACCGTCTGCTTGCGACGTGTCCCCGCTGACGTCCGGGCGGCCTGCCTCGCGAGCCGCCCACTAGTACCTTCGCGTGGGTGCGGGACGCAATGAACCGAACAACACTGAACCCCTCCGGAGGTCCCGGAGGGGTCGTCTTGTGATCGATGGTGAGCCGCGAAGGATTCGAACCTTCAACCTAGTGATTAAGAGTCACTTGCTCTACCGTTGAGCTAGCGGCCCGCAGACTTCTACTGTAGCAAAACTACGCAAGATGCAACAAGGCCGCGGGCGAGACCCTGTACCGCTCCGCGCCTGCCAGTCCGCTACCCGAGTCGGACAGCGCCGCAACCGCATTCCGCCGGAATGTGGGACGCTGTCGAGGCACTGGTTCCGGCACACCGAGGTCGTATGAGTCGTCGTCACACGTCCAACCCGTTCCTTCGTCGCCTGTCGCACGCGCTCGTCGTGGTGCTGAGCGTCACCCTCCTGGTCACCGCGCTCACCCCCGGGCTGGCCACGGCCCAGGATGGTGTGAGTGCCCGAGACCTCGAGCACGAATGGCAGATGCTGACCTACCGGCTCGATGGCGAGATGGTGCCGGTCCCGGCCGGGATCGGGGCGACGCTCCTGCTCTTCGGCGGTGAGGATGCCTGGGGCGGCGCCGCCTGCAGCTCGTACAAGACCGAGTACGTCCTGGAGGGCAAGAACCTCTTCATCGATCCCACCGAGCCCGACTTCGTGGAGTGCGATGTCGCCTCCCGCGAGTTCGACGACGTCTTCTACGAGCTGCTGTTGCAGACCGCCTCGTTCACCCTGACCGACTCGATCCTGCGCCTGCGCGACGAGATCGGTGACCTGACCATGGTCTTCACGCGAGCCAGGATCGACCAGGACCCCACGGCTGCGCGCTGGGACCTCGCCCGCATCGGCAGTGCCGACGGCTCCATCGAGCCGGTCATCATGGGCCTCAGTCCGTGGCTCGAGTTCCTGCGCGGCGGCAGCGTCGTGGGCAGCCTCGGCTGCGGCAGGTTCCTGGGCAAGTACGCAACCAACGACGGCACCGTCAACATCAGCGACGTCCAGTACCGCCTGTTCGACTGCCCCACCGACAGCGCAGCCGCCCAGGCCGAGAAGATCGTCGCCACGCTCGACGACATCGCCGCCTACGAGGTGCTGCCGGCCGGTCTGCGCCTGCAGGACGCCAACGGCATCACCCGCCTCGCGCTCACGCCCGTGCTCGATCTGGCGGCGCGGACGTGGACGCCCACGGTCATCTATGACGATCTCGGCAACCCCGTCGCCGAGGGCAACGAGCTGAGCACTTCGGCCGTGAAGCTCCAGGCGCAGGACGCCGACGGCGGCACCATCTGCCGGCCCTTCACCGCACGAGGCCTGCGCTCGGGACTGGCCCTCACCATCGGCAACTTCGAGTTCGCCAAGAACACCAAGCCGTGTCGCAAGGCCAAGCCGGGCGAGGAGGTCAACCCGCGGGCGGTCGAGCGGTTCTTCAAGGACGCCCTCCTGGCGGCTGCCTCACACGCCCTCCGAGGCTCCGAACTCGAGTTCAATGACGTGGACGGCAACACACTCATGCGCCTCGAGCCGCAGGCCGAGCTGGTGGGCCCGACGTGGGTCGTGACCAGACTGGGACGGCAGGGCAAGAGGCCGACCGGCGACGTGCCCCTGACCGCGACCTTCACCGACGCGGGGCTGGTGCTGGGCGAGACCGGCGTCGTCGCCGCCGGCGACAGGCTCAATACCTACCTGGCCGACTACGTCACGCCACAGGCCACGCGTCTCCGCATCGAGGGCATCGACGCCGGAGGCTTCTGCAACAACGCCAGGCGCCAGAAGCGAAAGGACTGCAAGCAGGAGAAGACGTTCCTCGATCTGCTCGGACAGGCCGATCGCTACATCGCCCGAGAGACCGACCTGCGGCTCTACCGGGGCACGGACTTCATCATGCGCCTGGAGCCCGAGTACCTCGTCGCCGACGAGGAGTAGGTCGCCCGCAGCAAGACCAGCCCAGCCTCAGCCGTCGGTCCGCTCCTCCTCTCCTTCGAACTGGTAGGCCCGCGTGACCGAGAGGTCGATGGCCACGGCATCAGGGTCCGGAGCGCTCGCGGGGCTGGCCTGGAAGGCGAACTCGAAGCGCCGCAGGCGGGCCAGCGGCATGAGCGCGACCACCTGCAGCATGAGCGAGGCCATGAGGATGCCGTCGAAGGCCGCCTGCTCGGCCGCCACGGCGCCGATGAGAGCGCCAATGATCTGGCCCAGGCCCAGGAAGACGCTGTAGAGGCCCATGATGGCGCCCCGGTCCGCGGGGAATGACTCCGACATGTCGGCCAGCAGGCCGAGGGCTGCGGGCGTCGCCCCGGCGATGAGGAAGAGGCCGATGGCCAGGCCGACCACGGTGGTCAAGCGCAGGAACGCGGGCACACCCGCGCTGTGGTTCAGGGCCAGCGCCGCCACCACGAAGATGGCTCCGCCCACGATGCCGTAGAAGATCATGGTCGTGCGCCGCATGGTGGTGAAGCGACCGCCCCAGTAGACCAGCCCGACGAAGAAGACGGCCCCACCCGCGAGGAAGGCGGCCGTGACCAGCAAGGGCCCGAAACCGCCCACCAGCGCCTGGTCGGCGAAGCGTGGATCGGGCGTGCGCACGAGCTGGAAGAGGGTCTGCGAGGTGTACAGGCCGAGGCCCGCGTTGAGCGCGATCCAGGTCGGCGCCAGCAGCCACACGCGCGACTTGCGCAGGAGTCGGCGGTAGCGCTTGAGCCCCACGGGCACCGGCGGTGCACCCGGCGTGGTCGATGACTCCTCCGGCACGTACCAGCGGAAGAGCGCATAGGCCAGCGCGTAGACCAGTCCGTTGACCAGGAAGCCGACGGGCCCGAACAGCGCCCACACCGGCCCCGCGGCCGCGAACCCGACCGCCAGGCCGGCGATGGTGGCGGCCTCGAAACGGGCGCTGGCCCGGCCTCGCAGGGCCTCGTCCCCGCTGGTCACGACGGCCACGTAGCCCAGCACCGAGGGCACGCTGGCGGCGGTCGAGGCGCCTTCCAGCAAGCGCGTCAGCCCGAGCAGCGGCAGGCTGCCTACCAGCACGGGCACGGCCAGCACGGCCGAGCCGACGCCGATCTCCGCCGCCAGCGCCGTCAGCACGACCGCCACCAGACCGAACATCGGCCCCACCTGCATGATGCGGTGGTGGCCCTTGCGGTCGGAGAGCACGCCGAAGAGCGGCGACAGCAGCAGCTCGGCGGCGTAGAAGAGCGCAGTCAGGACGCCGATAGCGAGGGCGCCCACCTCGGTACCCCCGTAGTCGGAGTAGTCGGCCAGGAGGAAGATGAGCAGCGCCCCGGTCAGGCCCGTGGCGAAGCGCAACACGAAGGTCGCGGCGGTCACGCTCCATACGCTTCGCTCCGTCGTGGACGAAGCGTTGCGGCCCGACGCGATATCCTCGCCCCGTGGACGACTCATCGATCCCGGCCCCGGTCATCGAGCTGGCCGAGGAGCGCGCGCAGGCCCGTGCGGCCCGCGACTACGCCCGGGCGGACGAGCTCAAGTCGCGCATCGAGGCGGCCGGCTGGCGGATCGTGGACGAGGGTCCTGCCTTCACGCTGCACCCGGCCCGGACGGCCGACCTGGACGAGGCCGGCGAGATGATCTACGGCACGCTCGACTCGGTGCCGCATGGCGATGTCGTCCCGGCCGACCTGCGGGCCAGCCTGGTCACCGTGGCCGGCGCCATCGATCCGTCTCCAGCCCTGCGCGCGGTGGCAGCCCACCGGCCGGGCGGCACCGAGATCGTGGTGGTGGTCCCGCGAACGGTGGCAGTGCCGGACCCGGCCGACGTCGTCGTGCGCACCGTGGAGCCGTGGACTGGCGGCGACGCGCTCGAGGCCGCAGTGCGGGTCGCGCGCGGCGAGATGGTGGTCGTGCTCGCGCCCGATCGCCTGCCCGGCGGCGACGTCATCAGCCCGCTCGTACGCGCGCTGGCCGATCCTGACGTGGCCATCGCGGCGGCTGATGGACTGACCTCGACGGACCTGCATCGCTTTCGGACGGTGGACGCTACGAACGTGACGACGGTGGCGTCAGGCTGCTACGCGTTCCGGCGCGCCGAGGTCCTCGCCCGCGGGCCTATCGACGGGCGGCTGCGTACCGATCGCGGTGTGGCCATCTGGCTCGGCCTGCTGCTGCGCGATGAAGGTCCCGGTCGCGCCCCTCGACGCGCGGTCAGGCTCGAGCTGCCGCTGAGGAGCGCTCCGGAGCCTGCCACGGAGGGCGAGCAGGGTCGCGCCGCCCGCCGCGACGGCTACCGCATCAGTGATCGCTTCCGGGACCACGCCTGGCTGCGCGGCGATGAGCCACCAGAGGGGCACCTCGTAGGTGACGGGGCTGGCCACGACCAAGACGGCCAGGACCCCCACGAGGCCACCCACACCGGCGAGGCGTAGCAGGCGCGTCCGCCGTGCCGGGTCCGGCGCCTCGCCCGTGGGCGAGACCGGATCGCCGCTGGGGCGAGTCCAGAAGGAGTCGAGCCGCGCGCCCTGCGGCACGATGAGGAAGCCCAGCGCCGCGCCGGCCAGCAAGCCGCCGATGTGCGCCGCGTTGTCGATGTTGGGGACGCTGAAGCCGATGACCAGGTTGATGCCGATGAGCAGGCCGATCTGCATGGTCAAGTTGCGGGCGTTGCGGGTCAATGCCGGCTTGTGTACCCGGTCGGCCACGAGCAGGACGCCGAAGAGGCCGAACACGCCGCCGCTGGCGCCGACCGCCGGGTTGGGCGAGGTGGCGAAGCTGGCCGCCGAGCCGGCCGCCACACAGATGAGGTAGATGGCCAGGAAGCGCCACGGACCGTAGAGCGATTCCACGATCGGTCCGATGATCCAGAGCGCGTACATGTTGAAGCCGAGGTGGATGAAGGAGCCGTGCACCAGCGCCACCGTCAGCAGGCGCCAGTACTCGTTGGCGAAGTACACGCCGCCCTTGTCCAGGAGCAGCATCTGCTCCAGCTCCGGGGAGCCGAAGGCGACCAGGCTGATGATGGCAGTGATGGCGATGGTGGCGTAGGTCACCACGGGCTGGGCCATGCCGTCGGCGCGCGTACGGCTGAACGCCCGCTGCGCGCTGCGGTCGTCGCCCATCTCCTTGCTCAGCCAGCCGATGCGCGACTGGATCTCCGCCTGTTCGGAAGCCGGCGCCCGGCGCGCGGCTTCGCGATAGGCTCGCGCGGCGCCGGAGACGTCGTTGGACCGCACGCGCGCGGCCGCCAGCGCCTTCCAGGCCCGCCAGGTGAGCTCGTTCTCCGGGGCCTGCGTGGCCGAGATCCAGGCCTGCAGAGCCGCCTCGTCCTCGTCCATGCGGTAGCGGCACTCGGCCAGGCCCAGCAGGGCCGCCGTGTGCAGAGCCGGGTCGGCCGCCCCGACGACGCGCGAGAAGGTGCCCGCCGCCGGGCCCCAATCGCCCTGCTCGGCCAGAGCCTGACCACGCTGCAGCAGACCCACCGCCACCTCGTTGTCGAGCGGGCCCGATCGGCTCGCTTCCGAGAAGGAGGAGTTGCTGGTTGTCCTATCGCCCCAACCAGGGCCTGGGTTCGACGACATCTGCCTGACTCTACCCGGCCCGCGCGGATGCGGCCGTCAATGGCCCAGGTCGAGCGCGAGCTGGTCCCGCGAAGGGCGCTTGGCACGACGTCCACGGCTCGGGCTCGCAACGGCCGGCCGGGCCGGCCGGGCCACGCCCGCAGCCAGCAGCGGCTCGCCCAGGCGCATGGCCAGCTGCTCTGCCAGCGGCCACCAGTCGTGGGTCTCGGTGATGCCCGAAGCTGCCTCCACGATGAGCCGGTCGCGCGGCACCAGGCGCGGCAGGCGCCCGTCGAGGATGGCCTCGATCTCGTCGCGGAAGCGGTCGTTCGTGGAGCGCACGCCGTCGGCCCGGATCTCTACGTCGGGCGTCAGCCGCACCACAAGGTCGTAGGTGCGCGACCACTGGCGCACGAGCGGCTCGACGTCGAAGCGGTCCTCTCCCCCGCCCGCGCGCAGGTAGTAGGCGAAGTTGTCCATCACGCCCCGGTCGGTGACCAGGCACTCGGCCTTGCGCGAGAGCTCGAGCTCACGCCGGATCTGCGAGGTCAGCACCCACAGCTGGGCTTCGGCGGTCGCGCCCTCGTTGATACCCAGCGGGTTGTCGCGTACGACCTCACGCGCGAACTCGACGGAGCGGCCGGCTCGCTGGATGACGCTGGCGAAGGCCAGGGCGGCGGTCGTCTTGCGGATCCCGTGCGAGCCGATGAAGGCGATCTTTGCGTTGCGGGGCCAGGGCACCCGCCGATGCTATAGCCTCAGGACCATGACCACATACCGCGACCGCTATCCCATCCGCGTCGGCGCGCTGCTCTGGCCGCAGCGGACCGACTGGGCCGAGCTTTCGGCCTTCGCCCGACAGGCCGACCAGCTGGGGCTCGACTCGCTCTGGACCTGGGACCACCTGCACGCCATCGTGGGCGATCCCCTGCAGGACATCTACGAGGGCTGGACCACCCTCGCCGCCTGGGCCGCCCAGACCGAGCACATCCAGCTCGGCCTGATGGTCGGGGCCAACACCTTCCGCAACCCCGGGCTCACGGCCAAGTCGGCCGTGACCGTCGACCACATCAGCGGCGGCCGAACGTGGCTGGGCATCGGCGGAGCCTGGTTCGAGTACGAGCACACGGCCAACGGCATCGAGTTCGGCAGCGGCTTCGGGCCACGACTGGACTGGCTGGATGAGGCCGTCGAAGGCGTCAGCCGCGTCCTCGCCGGCGAGCGTGTGACCAGCGCTCCCGGCGGCCGCTACGACTTCCGCGAGCTCGAGCAGCACCCCCTGCCCTTCCGCGGCCCGGGGACACTGCCCATCCTCATCGGCGGTGGCGGCGAGAAGAAGACGCTCCGCACCGTGGCCAAGCACGCCCAGGGCTGGAACGTGGGCGGCTCGCTGGAGAAGATGACGCGCAAGACGGGCATCCTGGCCCAGCACTGCGAGGACGTGGGCCGCGACGCCCTCGAGATCGAACGGACCCTCGTGCGCAGCGTCGTCATCCGCGACGACGCCGACGAGGCGGCGCGCGTGCTCCAGGCCGGCCTGGCCGGCAACGGCAGCGGGCACCAGCTCGATCCCGAGGTCGACAGCTTCGGCAGCGAGGAACAGGTCGCCGAGCAGTGGCGCCGCTACGTCGATCTCGGCTTCACGCACCTGGTCGTCGACCTGCCCGCCCCGTACGATCGGGAGACCATGGAGCGGCTGCCCCGCCTGCGCGAGCTGGTGGCAGGCGGCTGACCCACTCGGCCCTGCCCTTGCGCGGGTGGCCTATCCTGTCGAGGCGACGGGGGGCCAGCAGGTCGCTCCAAGGGAGGGCCAAGAGATGGCCGAGCACCCCAACGCAATCATCGCCCGGGAGGCCATGGACGCCATGACCAGAGGCGACTACGAGGCCGCCATGACCTACCTCGCCGATGACGTGGTGTGGCACTACATCGGCGGCACGGAACCCATCCGCGGCAAGCAGGCCATGGTCGAAGGGCTCGGCGGCGGCGGCGAGTGGACCATCACCGGGGAGATCCACGACGTCGTGGCCAACGACGAGCACGTCATCGGCCTGGTCAAGGCGCACGCCGTGCGCGGCGACAAGACGCTCGACTACGACACCGCCGAGATCATGCACTTCAAGGACGGCAAGTGCACCGAGCGCTGGGCCTTCTCGGATGACACGGCGCGGATCGTGGAGTTCTTCGGCTAGCAGCTCCCGCTGCCGGCGGCTCAGGCGAGGGCTTCGGCCACGATGGTCTGGGCTTCCTCGATGATGCGCTCGAGGTGGGCCTCGTCGACGAAGGACTCGGCGTAGAGCTTGGTCACGTTCTCCGTGCCCGACGGGCGGGCCGCGAACCAGCCCTGCTCGGTCACCACCTTGAGCCCGCCGATGGGGGCGCCGTTCCCGGGCGCCGCCGTGAGCCGGGCCGTGATGGGCTCGCCGCCCAGCTCGGTGGCCGAGACGTCCGCGGGCGAGAGCGCGCCCAGGGCCGCCTTCTGCTCGGGCGTGGCCGGCGCGTCGATGCGCTTGTAGACCGGCGCACCGAAGCGCTCGGTGAGCGCCGCGTACGACCGGCCCGGATCACGCCCATCGGCCGCGGTCATCTCGGCCGCCAGCAGGCAGGCGATGATGCCGTCCTTGTCCGTGGACCACGGCGTACCGTCGAAGCGCAGGAAGGACATGCCGGCGCTCTCCTCGCCGCCGAAGGCGACCGAGCCGTCGAGCAGCCCGTCCACGAACCACTTGAAGCCGACCGGCACCTCGTAGAGCCGGCGGCCGAGCGAGGCGGCCACGCGGTCCTGCATGCTCGACGAGACGAGCGTCTTGCCGATGGCGGCCTCGGCGCCCCAGTCGCGCGCCCCGCCGAAGAGGTAGGCCGCGGCGGCGGCGAGGTAGTGGTTGGGGTTGAGCAATCCGGTCGCCGGCGTGACCACGCCGAAGCGATCGGCGTCCGCGTCGTTGCCCAGGGCCAGGTCGAACTGGTCGCGCAGCTCGATGAGACGGGCCATGGCGTAGGGCGAGGATGGATCCATGCGGATCTTGCCGTCCCAGTCGCGGGTCATGAAGCCGAACCTCGGATCGACCGCGTCGTTGGTGATGTCGAGGTCGATGCCGTGCTCGTCCGCGATGGCCGCCCAGTAGGCCACCGCCGCCCCACCCAGCGGGTCGACGCCGATGCGCAGGCCGGACGAGGCGATGGCGGCGACGTCGATGACCTGCGGCAGGGCGGCCACGTAGGTACCCATGAAGTCGTACCTGGCCGCGCCGGCCTTGGCCCGCGGGGCGGGCACCCGCTCGACGGCCTCCAGGCCGCCCGCGAGCAACTCGTTGGCGGCGTCCTGGATGGCCTTCGTCATGGACGCGTCGGCGGGACCACCGCTCGGTGGGTTGTACTTGAAGCCGCCGTCGGCGGGCGGGTTGTGCGAGGGCGTGACCACGATGCCGTCGGCCCGCACATCGGGATGTTCGCGGTTCCAGGTCAGGATGGCGTGTGAGATGCCGGGCGTGGGCGTGAACCCGTCGGCGCTGTCGATGCGTACATCGACTCCGGCCGCGACCAGCACCTCCAGCGCGGTCAGGAAGGCCGGCTCGCTCAGGGCGTGCGTGTCGCGACCCATGAACAGGGGCCCTTCGACGCCGAGACGCTCACGGTACTCCACGATGGCCGCCGTGGTAGCCACGATGTGGCTCTCGTTGAACGAGCTCGAGAGCGATGAGCCGCGGTGGCCGGAGGTACCGAAGGCCACGCGCTGGGTGGCCTCGGCCGGGTCGGGCAGGCGAGAGTAGTAGGCGTCCTCGAGCGCCTGCAGATCGACGAGGGCGGATGGATCGGCGGGCTGTCCGGCGAAGTCGCTCGTGGCCACGGGTGCCTCCAGTCGGGATGTCGGGGTGGACGCGTGAAGACGTCGTCGGAGGCAGGGTACCCCGCCCGGAAGCGGCATTCGCGGCACCTCGACGTTCAGGAGGCCGCTACTCGCTCGTCGCCCGGCGCCGCCGAGCTTGATGACGTCTCTGGTTCGGCGAGGGCTCCGTCGCTCGTGACGCCGACGTCGCTTGGTGCCGAATGGGTGCCCGAGTGTTCCCTAAACGGCCCTGATTCGACTTGCCCACTAGCGTAAGGTCGGGTTGACCGGGGGCGGGGTTGTGGGATCCCCGGCGTGTGCATCAGGAGGGTTCTATCGGATGAGCATGCAGCGGTGGGCGAAGCTCGCGCGCGTCACCATGGCCGGCGCGTTGCTGGCGAGCGTGGTGGGCGTCAGCAATGCCCCGTTCGTGGCAGCACAAGAAGAAGTCGACTGTTCCGCCATCGCAGGTGGCGTACAGCTGCCTGAGACCGTCGAGGGCAAGTTCAACGTGGCCATGGTCCTCATCGGCCCGCACAACGACGGCGGCTGGAGCCAGGCCCACTTCGAGGGTCTGCAGTACGTCTGCGAGAACGTGGACAACGTCCACGTGGCATACATGGAGAACGTGCCCGAAGGTGCCGACTCCGAGCAGGTGTTCCGCAGCCTCGCACGCAAGGACTTCGACTTCGTCATCGGCACTTCCTTCGGCTACATGGATCCCATGGAGCTGGTAGCCGAGGACTTCCCCAACTCGACGTTCCTGCACGTGAGCGGCTACAAGTCGAACGGCGAGAACTTCGGCAACTTCTTCGGCGCCATGGAGAACTTCAAGTACCTCGCCGGCATGCTGGCCGGGTCGCGCGCCAAGGTCGACGGCAACCCCAAGGTGGGCTACATGGCGACCTTCCCCATCCCGGAGGAGCTCCGCCTGGGCAACGCCATCATGCTCGGCGTCAAGGAGACCTGCCCAGAGTGCACGATGGACGTGCGCTGGATCAACACCTGGCACGACCCACAGCTCGAGCGCGAGGGCGCAGCATCGCTCTTCGACGCCGGCGCGCAGGTCGTCTTCACCGGCGCCGACACGCCGGCCGTGGCGCAGGTCGCGGAGGAGAAGGGCAAGTGGGGCGTGACCTACGACCTCGCGGAGTCCTGCTTCCTCGACGCCTGCCTGACCGCCCCGTACTGGGTCTGGGGTCCGGAGTACGCCCGCATCGCCGAACAAGTCCAGGACGGCACGTACGTGGCGGGCTACGAGTACTTCGACGCCGACGCGCAGGCCATGGGCCTCTTCGGCTTCATGGAGGGTGAGACCCCGATGCCGGGCATCGCCGACCTCCCCGAGGAGGACGTGCAGCTCGTGCGCGACACGCTGGCCGCCATGCTGGCGGGCGAGTTCGATCGCTTCGACGTCTTCGCCGGCCCGCTCATGGACAACGAGGGCAATGAGATCCTGGCCGAGGGCGAGAAGCTCGTCCAGGAGGACCTCGATCAGTTCCCCAACGACGACGGCACCAACTGCCCCACCTGCATGTACTGGTGGGCCGACGGCATCACCGCCGCCCTGCCGTAGCGACAGATAGCCGAACCCCGGGCGCTGCCCTCAGAACGGCGGCCCCGGGGTTCCGCCCTATCCCATGACCGGCAACGCCCTCGCCGTCGAGATGCGGGGGATCGTCAAGCGTTTCCCCGGCGTGGTCGCCAACGACCAGGTCGATTTCGACCTGCGCACCGGGGAGGTCCACGCGCTCCTGGGCGAGAACGGTGCCGGCAAGTCCACTCTCATGAACATCCTCGCCGGTCTCTACCAGGCCGACGAGGGTGTCACTCGTGTCCGGGACCAGACCGTCGAGTTCAGCTCCCCCCGGGACGCCATCGAGGTGGGACTGGGCATGGTCCACCAGCACTTCACCCTGGTCGACTCGCTCACGGTCACCGAGAACATCCTGCTCGGCCTCGACGAGCCGCGCTTCTGGATGGACCTGCCCACATACGAGGCCAAGGTCGGCAAGCTGGCCGAAGAGACGGGTCTGGCGGTAGACCCCACGGCCAAGGTCTGGCAGCTGTCGGTCGGCGAGCAGCAGCGTGTCGAGATCCTCAAGATGCTCTATCGCGGTGCCAACATCCTCATCATGGACGAGCCCACCGCCGTCCTGGCGCCGCAGGAGATCGAAGAGCTCTTCCAGACGCTGCGCGGCATGACCGCCTCGGGTGCCTCGGTCGTCTTCATCAGCCACAAGCTCGACGAGGTGCTGACCATCGCCGACCGCATCACGGTCATGCGCCGGGGCCTCGTCACCGCCGCCGGCGTCCCCGCTGAGGGCAAGACCAAGCGCGACCTGGCCGAGCTGATGGTCGGTCGCGAGGTCCTCGAGACGGTCGACAAGGCGACCATGCCATCGGGCGACGTCGTGCTCGAGATGCAGGGCGTGAGCGCCATCAGCGACCGCGGCCTGATCGCGCTCGACAACGTCGACCTGCGCATCCGCTCGGGCCAGATCATCGGTCTTGCGGGCGTGGCGGGCAACGGCCAGTCGGAGCTGGCCGAGGTCATCACCGGCCTGCGCGAGTGCACCGGCTCGATCGCCGTCAACGGCCAGGAGCTGGCCAATCACCCCGTCGCGGAGGCCATCGACGCCGGCGTCGCGCATGTGCCCGAAGACCGCACCGGCACCGGCTCAGCACCGAACCTGTCGCTGACCGACAACCTCATCATGAAGTCCTACCGCTCCGAGCCCATCGGACACGGCTGGAGCCTCGATAGCAGTGAGGCTCGGGTGCAGGCCCAGACGCTCAAGGACGAGTACGAGGTGTCCGCACCCTCGATCGACACCGAGGCCCGGCTGCTGTCCGGCGGCAACCTGCAGAGGCTCATCCTCGCCCGCGAGATCAGCTCCGAACCCGGCCTCATGGTCGCGGTCCAGCCCACGCGCGGCCTCGACGTGGGCGCCATCGAGACCGTGCACAAGCTGCTGCTCAGGCAGCGCGAGGCGGGCATGGCCGTGCTGCTCATCAGCGAAGACCTCGACGAGATCCTCATGCTGGCCGACCGGGTAGCCGTCATCTACGAGGGCCACATCAGCACGTCGATCCCCACCGAGGAGGCGAAGATCGACGAGCTGGGCCTGATGATGACGGGCTCCATCGCTGACGCTGCCGTGGAAGCGGCACCCCGGGCGTGAGCACGTCTGCGCCGACCGGTCGCCACCTCATCCCCTTCGGCCTGCACATGGAACGGCGCCTCGGGACGCCGCGCGGACTGGGCACCATCACCACCATCGGCGCGTTCATCGTGGCGCTGCTCATCGCGGCCGTGATCATCTGGCTGGCCGGCGGTGATCCCATCAATGCTTACGCCCACATCGTGCGTTCATCGCTCGGAAGCACCGGCGTGCTCTCGGACACGCTGGTGAAGGCGACGCCGCTCATCTTCACCGGCCTGGCCTGTGCGGTGGCCTTCCGCATGCGGCTGTGGAACATCGGCGCCGAGGGCCAGCTGCTGATGGGCGCCTGGGGCGCCAGCGCCATCGTGCTCATCGGCGTCTTCCCCGAGGGCACGCCCAGCTTCATCTACCTGCCGCTGATGATGCTCGCGGGCATCGCGATGGGCGCCCTCTGGGCCGGCATCGCGGGCTGGCTCCGAGCCCGGCTCAACGTCAACGAGATCATCACCACGCTGATGCTCGTCTACATCGGGTTCAGGTGGGTGCAGTTCTGGGTCTTCGGCCCCTGGAGTGACGGCGGCTTCCAGATGTCGCCGCGCTTCCCCCGTGAGGCCTGGCTGCCACGGCTGACCGACCACAGCGACATCGTCAGCGACTTCGCCGGCCTGACCATCCACCTGGGCTTCGCTCTCGCGGTCGTCGCCGCCGTGGTGGTGTGGGTCTTCATCAACCGCACCCGCAAGGGCTACGAGATCCGGCTCATCGGCGACAACCCCCGGGCCGCGAAGTACGCCGGCATCAATATCGGCGGCACCATCATCCTGGTCATGCTCATCTCGGGCGCACTTGCCGGCCTGGCCGGCGCGTCCGAGGTCAGCGGCGTGGTCCACCGCCTGCAGGACAACTTCTCGCCCGGCTACGGCTTCACCGGCATCATCGTGGCCTTCCTCGCACGCTTCAACCCGCTTGGCGTGGTCGTCGCGGCCATCGCATTCGGCGCGCTCATCCTGGCCGGACGCGAGATCCAGCCGGCCGGCATCCCGGCCATGATCCAGGGCGTGGTGTTGTTCTGCGTCATCGCCAGCGACGTCTTCCTGCGCTACCGCGTGCGGGTGGTGCGACGGTGAACCTCGAGCTCGCCCTCGCGGCCGGCATCTCGGGCGGGACCCTCTTCCTCATCGCCGCCATCGGCGAGCTCTTCGCCGAGCGGTCGGGCATCCTCAACCTGGGCGTACAGGGCATGATGTTCGTCGGTGCCATGGTCGGCTTCTGGATCGGCAGCGACGTGAACCCGTGGCTGGGCCTCCTGCTGGCGATGGCCGCGGGCGCGCTGCTGGCGGGCCTGCACGGCGTCGTGACCATCCACCTGCAGGCCAACCAGATCGTTTCCGGGCTGGCCCTGACCTTCCTGGGTTCCGGCCTCGCGGTCGTGCTCGGCGACGGCCTGGCACCGGGTAGCGGGCCGTTGCTGCCCGTGATCACCGTCCCGCTGCTGTCCCAGATCCCGGTCATCGGCGTCGTCTTCTTCACCGGCCACTCGATCCTCGTCTACGTGGGCTACCTGCTGGTGCCCCTGACGTCCATCTGGATCTTCCGCACGCGGCCGGGACTTCACCTTCGCGCCGTGGGCGAGCAGCCCAGCGCGGCCGACGCCCTGGGTGTGAACGTCTACCGCCAGCGCTACTTCTACACCATGCTGGGCGGCGCCCTGGCCGGTCTCGCCGGCGCCTACATGACCATGTCGCTGGTGCCGGGCTGGCACGCCAACGTGACCTTCATCGCCCAGGGCTGGATCGCGGTAGCGCTCGTCATCTTCGGTCAGTGGAAGCCCGGCCGGACAGCGTTCGGCGCCTACATGGTGGCCTTCGTCTCCCGCCTCGCCCTCGACCTCCAGGACCCCAATGCGCTGCCCGAGTGGATCTACAACCCCTTCTACGAGTACCAGCCGGCGACGTTCTTCCTGAACATGGCGCCCTACGTGCTGGTCATCCTCGTGCTCGTCTTCGCCGCCCGCGAGGCCAACCGCAAGCGCATCGGCGCGCCGGCCGCGCTGGGCACTCCCTACGTCAGAGGTGAACGCGGTCACTAGCTCCTAGACGTCAGCGGCGACGATCGGCTCCACCTGGCCGTGGACCTGGCGGAGCACCGGCGCCATCTGGGCGAACATCTCCAGCGTCAGTGACTGCTCGCCGTCGGAGAGGGCATCGTCGGGCTTGGGGTGCACCTCGACCATGATGCCGTCGGCGCCGCCCGCGACCGAGGCCACGGCCATCGGCGGCACCAGCCAGCGCTTGCCCGTGGCGTGCGAGGGGTCGACGATGACGGGCAGGTGCGAGAGCTTGTGCAGCAGCGGCACGGCGGTGAGGTCGAGCGTGTTGCGCGTGTAGCGCTCGAAGGTGCGGATGCCGCGCTCGCAGAGGATGACCTCGGGGTTGCCCGAGCTGACGATGTACTCGGCCGCCATGAGCCACTCCTCGATGGTGGCGCTGATGCCACGCTTGAGCATGACCGGCCGCTCGATCTTGCCCGCGGCCATGAGCAGCGGGAAGTTCTGCATGTTGCGCGCGCCGATCTGGACGATGTCGGCGTACTCCGCGACCAGTGCCATCTGGCCCGGCTCCATGACCTCGGTCACGGCGGGCAGGCCGGTCCGCTCTCGCGCCTCCACCAGGAAGCGCAATCCGTCCATGCCCAGGCCCTGAAAGCTGTAGGGGCTGGTGCGCGGCTTGAAGGCGCCGCCGCGCAGGACCGTGGCTCCTGCCTCGGCCACCGCGTCCGCCGTGGTCAGCAGCTGGTCGCGGCTCTCGATGGCGCAGGGGCCGGCGATGACCGTCAGCGAGCCACCTCCGATGGTCGTGCCACCCACCTCGATGACCGTGTCCTGGGGATGGAACTCGCGTGAGGTCAGCTTGAAGGGCTTGCTCACGGGGGTGACGGTGTCCACGCCCGGCAGCCCGGCGAGGTGGTTCATCACCTGTTCCTTGCGCAGGCCGACGTTGCCCACGACGCCGATGACCACGCGCTCCTCGCCCCGGCTCTCGTGTGGCGTGAGCCCATCGGCCTCGATGTGCCGACGGACCTCCTGGACCTGCTCCTCGGTCGCTGTGACCGACATCACGACCAGCATGTCGCCGACTCCTCTTGTTCAGGGTGGGATCTCAGGCGCTCTGCGCCCGTGGCTTGTGGCCCTACCCGTTGCGGGCGGGCACCTCGTGGAACAGCCCCGGGTCGGGCTCGCCCTCTAGCACGCGGATGAGACTCGCCGGACGAAGGCCCAGCGTAGCCCGGCCGAGCGGTCCCTCGAGGGTCAGCGAATCGGTCGACTCGGAGCGCGCCAGGATGGTCGCCCGGGCACCGGGCCGCAACCCCCGGGCCTCGAGATACGAGACCAGGCCGGGGTCCTCCTCGGCCGCCTCGGTGATGCGATAGACGGTCACGTGCCCGCCCGAGTCGACCTCGCTCAGCGGCACGCCGGGCGGGCGCGCCGCGGCCGTGGCCTCGTCGATGGGGTTCCCGTGCGGGCAGGTCTCGGGATGGCCGAGGAGGTCGTCGAGCGCGGCCTCCACGCGCGGCGAGATGTGCGCCTGCAGGCGGATGGCTTCGGGATCCGTCTCGGCCCAGGGGATGCCCAGGACCGAGGCCAGCAGCCACTCCGCGAGCGCGTGCCGGCGGTAGATGGCGTCGGCCTCACGATTGCCCTTGGGCGTGAGACACACGTCGCGCGCCTCGCCGATGGTCACCAGCTCGGCCGCAGACAGGCGACGCAGCATCTCGCTGGTGGCCTGCGGGGACACGCGCATGCGGCGAGCGAGGTCAGCCGCGGACAGGGGCGGGCCGCCGCGTGACTGGCGGATGGCCAGCAGGTAGGCCTGTTCGGCCGCCGAGATCTCGTTTCGCTCCTGGTTCGCGATCATGCCTCTACAGCATAGGCGTCGGGCTCGCCCATCGAGCGCCTCACATGCGCCAGACGCGCTCGATGGCCAGGCTCGTGCCGGCCCCTTCGTCGAGCCGCGCCGGCCCGGGCTCGCGCACCAGCACCGAGCCCAGATCGGTCTCGAGGCGGTAGTCGGTGTGCGTCCCCCGGAAGCGCACGTCGCTGACGCGCGCCGGCAGCGGGCCGTCGAGGCGGGCCCAGTCGGGTCGCACGAGATAGCGACCCGCACCGTCGGCCCCGACCGCCGCCACCTCGCCCTCGATGAAGCTGGCCGGCCCGGTCAGGTGCGCGGCCCACTCGTCCACCGGCCGCGCATACACGTCGTCCGGTCGATCGACCTGCACGACCTCGCCGTCGCGCATGAGCGCGACCCGGTCGGCCACGGCCAGGGCCTCCTCGACGTCATGGGTGGCGTGGATGGCCGCAGCGCCGTCGGCGCGCATGCGGTGCGCCAGCTCCGACTGGAGGTCGGCCTTGAGCACGGTGTCGAGGTGCGCGGTGGGCTCGTCGAGGAGATAGACCGCCGGGCGACGGGCCAGGGCTCGAGCCAGCCCCACGCGCTGTTGCTCTCCACCCGAGAGCTCCGCCGGGCGACGACCGGCGAGGTGGCCGATGCGCATCTGCTCGAGCAGGTCGGAGGCCAGACGGGCGGCCTCCTTCTTGTCCACGCCGGCGCGGTGCATGGGGTAGGCCACGGTCTCCGCCGCAGCCATGTGGGGCCACAGCCCGTAGTGCTGGAAGACCATGGCGAGGGGTCGCCGCTCGGGCGGCAGGCTGACGGTCGGGGAGCTCACGACCGAGCCCTCGATGACGATCTCCCCGCCGCTGAGGGGCAGGAAGCCGGCGATGGCGTAGAGCAGCGTGGTCTTGCCCGAGCCGGACGGGCCCAGCAGAGCCACGGTCTCACCCGGCGCGACGACCAGGTCGACCCCGCGCACGGCCGGCGTCTCGCCGTAGCTGACCATGACCGCGCGCGCTTCCACGGCCGGACCGCGTCGTGGCGGGGTCATCGGCGCCAGCCCACGCGTTCGAGCACGCCCGTCCGGCCCAGTAGCGGCAGCGCGGCCAGGGTCACGATGCCGGCCAGGACGAGCGCCAGTGCGGCCGTCAGGCCGACCTCGCCGAGCTGCTGGAGGTTGAGTACCACGACGGCCAGTGTGGCCGAACCGGGACCGTAGAGCAGGCTCGACATCGTCACCTCATGCAGGCCGAACATGAACACGATGAGCCCACCGGCGACGATCATCGGCCGCAAGGCCGGCAGCACCACGGTGCGCATGGTGGTCCACGCGCCCGCGCCCGAGACGCGCGCCGCGCGATAGGCGTCGGCCGGGATGGCGTCGAGACCCGCGGCCACGGGCCGGTAGCCCAGGGCCCAGAACTTGGCCAGGTAGGCGATGAGGATGATGAGCAGGGTGTTGCGCAGCGAGGCGCCGTAGGCCAGCAGCACGGCCACCGCCAGCGTCGAGCCGGGCAGGGCGAAGGTGAGCCCGAGCAGGCTGCCGGTGAGGCCCACCCCGCGCCCGCGCCGCGCCATCACGGCCAGGGCAGCGAGCGCGATGACACCCGCAGCGGCCGCGGCGGCGAGGACCACGCTGTTGCCCAGCGCCTCCAGCGTGCGCGGGTCGAGGACCTCCCGGAAGTTGTCCAAGGTCCAGCTGGATGGCCCCGGCGGCAAGCCCGGCGCCCGGTTGAGGGCGGTGGAGAGCAGGCCCAGCAGGGGCACGATGACGATGGTCCCCACGACGAGCCAGGCCACTGCGCCCGCTGCGAGGGCTCGAGGCCGGACCCGTCGGCGGCCGGCGCCTTCCTCCTGGGGGCCGGGCGCGGACTGGCCCATGTGCCCGATGGGCCCGGCGAAGACCCCCGAGCGATCCGCGCGCCGTCGTTCCAGCAGCCAGTCGGCCAGGGCGATGATGACGGCCGCGCCGACCGCCAGGACGATGGCCAGGCCCACGGCGCGCACGAAGGACGCCGGATCCGACGAGAAGGCCAGGTCGCGGTAGATGCGCGTGGTCATGGTCGTGAATCCGGCAGGGATGCCGAGCACGGCCGGCACCCCGAACGAGGTCACGCTGAGGACGAAGGCGATGGCCGCAGCGCCCGCGAAGACCGGCCGCAGCAGCGGCATGGTGATGCTGCGGATGGCGTCGATGGCGCTGGCGCCGGAGGCCCGGGCGGCCCGTTCCAGATCGGGCTCGGCCCGCGAGTGGAGGCCGGCCACGACGATGAGGTAGGCGATGGGCGCGGCTTCTACGCCCATGACCACGACGATGCCGAGCGGTCCCACCAGCGCCGGGGCAGCCACGCCGAAGAGGTCGTCGAGCAGGCCTCCGGGGCCGTAGGCGTTGAGCCAGCCAAGGGCGGCCACGTAGCCGGGCACGATGAGCGCCACCAGCATGGCCAGGCGCAGTCCGCGCCGCCCCGGCGCGTCGGTGCGCTCGGTCAGGAGGGCGATGAGCGCGCCCACCCCCACGGCCAGCGCCGTGGCGCCCAGGCTGGTCCAGATGGTGGCCCAGATGGCCGGACCGGCCGACGCCGTGGCCTCCAGCAGCGGCCCCAGGCCCTCCTCCAGGGCGGTCCGCAGCAGGACCGCCAGCGGCAGTCCCACGAGCAGCCCGGCGGCCACCGACAACGCAGCTGCGGGCGCCCAGCGCCGCGCCAGTCGCCGCGCCCCGCGCGCGGCGGACCCGCCGGTGGCGGGCTCGCTCCCGAGCGAGGTCGTCGACGTATCAGTCACCGAAGATGGCGTAGAAGCCCTCCAGCAGCTCGGCCTGGCTGCCATACAGCTCGTCCCAGTCGGCGCTCACGACGGTGTCCTCGTAAGGCCACTCGACGTCGTCGCGCACCGGCTGCCAGCCGGTGCTGGCGATGGCGGCCTGTCCCTCCGGCGAGACCAGGAAGGCCTGGAACTCCTGGGCCGCGCCGGGATCGTCGCTGTCGGCCACCACCGCGGCCGGACTGAAGAGGGCGATGGCGCCGGGCTCCGGCCAGGTCAGTTCGATGGGCGCGCCGTTAGCCACGTTGGCGCGGGCGATCTTGTCGAGCGTGATGCCGGTCTTGTAGACGCCCTCGGCCACGCCGTTCACGACGTCGACCGGGGACTGCACCACGACCGTGCCGTTGTCCTTGAGGGCCCGGTAGAAATCGAAGCCGTAGTCGTCGCTGGTGGCCAGGTAGCCCAGCGCCGCGAAGGCAGAGCCGGCGAAACCCGGATCGGGCATGACCACGCCCTCGGCCTCGGCCAGCTCGATCCACGAAGCCGGCGGGTCCTCCACGTCGGCGCCCGAGACAAGCACGAGGTTGAGCAGACGTGTGCCCACGAAGGTGTCGCCGCGATAGGCCTCGGGCACGATCTCGAAGGCCTCGCCCTCGAGCGGGGCCAGCAGGCCCTGCGCCTCGTAGCGCTGGATCGAGAGGGGGTCGGTCAGCCACAGCAGATCGGCGTCAAGACCACCGGTCCGCAGCTCGGTGGCGATGCGGGCGTCCAGCTCGCCGGTCGGCGCGCGGAAGACCTCGACCTCCAGATCGGGCACAGTCTCGGCCAGCGCGACCAGGACGGCGTCGACCGTGTCCTGCGTGACCGAGGTGTAGACCGTGATGGCGCCCTCGACCGTCCCGGCCTCGCCGGCTGCCTCCTGAGCGCCGGCGGACGCGGTCAGGGCCGCAAGGGACACGGCCGTGCTGGCGGCGGCGATGATGAACAGGCGCGAACGAGGGGCGGTCATCCGGCAGCGGGCTCCTTGGTGCGCGTGGTGGCGAGTCGCGGCACCTCCCCGTCGATGCCGGCCGTGCCGGGCATCTTCAAGCCGCCCTCGCGGGGTCGTGGCACGAGGGTATCAGGGCCTAGAACGATCGGTCGCGTACGAGTTGGCCGAGGTCCAGTCGATCCACCGCCCGCAGGGCCGGCCACTGGCTGAGCAGGCCCACGACCACGATGGCGACGCTCGTGAACAGGAAGGTGGTCGGCCGCATGTGCAGCTCGAACGAGAACATGTCCGAGCTGAACGTGTCCATGAAGACCCAGGCCAGGAGCCAGCCGAACACCAGCCCCGGCACCAGCCCGATGAGGGTGAGCAGCAGGTTCTGAGCCGTGACCACCGAGCCGATGGTGCGCCGGGAGAGGCCGAGCGTGCGCAGCACGGCCAGCTCGCCCTGTCGCTCGGAGATGTTGGCCGACATGGTGTTGTAGATGAGCGCGAAGGCGAGCACCCCGCCGAGCACCACCATGACGCCGACGAAGACGTAGAAGAGGGCCATGAAGTCCTGGGCCAGATCGTAGAGCGCGTTCGAATCGACGTAGGCCTCGACGCCCTCGATCCCGCTCAACGGCGCTCGCATGGCCCTGCCGTCGACCCCCTCCTCGTAGCTGAGCATGAGCAGGTTGGCCAGGCTGCCGTCGTCGGTGACGACGGCGCCGAAGCGCTCCTGCAGGGCATCGCTGGCATAGGGCAAGGAGGTGTAGGCGTAGGTGCCCAGCGGTTCGCTGACGAAGCCGGCCACGGGCACATCCTCGAGGCGGAGGACCCCGCCCACATCGAGGGTCACGCTGTCGCCGGTGTCGATGCCGAGCTCGGCCTTGAGCACCTCGCCCAGCACCACGCCCTCGGCCGGGACCGGCAGCCTGGCGCCATCGGTGCCCAGCAGCACGTGCATCTCGGCGTCCGCCTGGAGGGCGGTCAGCGTGGTCGTGTAGGAGCCCTTCGGTCCGACCACCGAGGCCGGCGCTACCAGTGCTTGCTCGATGGCGGTCACGCCCTCGCCCGCGGCCGCGTCGGCGGCGACGGCAGCCGCCGGGCGACCGGCGATGTGCAGCTGCGCGTCGTAGCGCTGGATCTGCACGAACTGCTTGTCCAGCAGCACCTGCACCGTGTCGATCATGCCCCACGACACGATGATGAGCATGGTCGCCAGCATCACGCCCACGACCGAGGCCACGCTGCGCCGGCGTGCGCGTCCCAGCCCGCGGATGGCCTGCAGCCAGCCCACGGGCCGGCCGCGCAGCGGCGGGATCAGCCGCTCGAAGACAGAGATGCCACCCCCGCCCGGGGGCAGCTGCCCGCGCATGGCCGTGGCCGGCGGGATGCGGCCGGCGCTGCGGGCTGGGAACCAGGCCGCCACGAAACCGGTAAGCACGCCGGTGAGGAAGCCGACCACGACCGTGCCGGGGCGGATGTCGACGACCGCGGCGGGGATGCTCAGGGCGCCGGTGTACAGGCGCGTGATGGCCTCGGCCAGGAGCGCGCCGATGACGATCCCGGCGATCGACGCCAGCAGGCCCACGATGATGCCGATGGCCGCGTAATGCCAGGTGATGGTGCGGCTGCGGAAGCCGAGGGCACGCATGGTGCCGATGTTGGCCGTCTGGCCCGAGATCATGCGCCCGAGCATCACGTAGGTGGCGAAGGCGGCGGCGATGAGGAAGAAGGCCGGGAACATCACCGACATCTCGGCGAAGCCGCTCACGTCCTCCTGCAGGGCCGCGTTGGAGGGCTGCTCCTCGAGGGTGTAGGCGTCGAGCGCGCCCGCAGCCAGCACAGCCTCTCGCGCCGACTCGACGGCGGCCGCGGAAGCATCGTCAGCCAGGCGGAAGAGGACCTCCGAGCGCTGGGCCTCGGGAGCAAGCGACGAGACGAAGGCCTCCGAGGCGAAGGCCACACCGAAGTCGTCGGGCAGCACCAGGATCTCCTGGCGGCTCTTGGCCGGCCAGAGGTACTCGGGTGAGGCGGCCACGCCAAGCACCTCCACCTCGGTCCAGCCGTCCTCGGCCGCCACGGCGAAGCTGTCGCCGACCCCCAGCCCGAAGTGGGCCGCCATGTGCTGCTCGAGAACGACGCCGTCGGGCACGGCCGGGTCGAGCGTGCGGCCCTGCGTGATATGGATGTCGTTGACGCTCGCCGGCCCTGAAGCCGGCATGCCCACGACCCGGCCCAGCATGCTGTGCCCCTCGCGCGGGAGGAAAGACACGTCGGCCACGGTGCGCGTGGTCGCGGCGGCCAGCTCGGGCATCTGCTCGCCGGCGGCGAGGACCTCGCCGGCGGCACCACCGATGGCCGTGACGTGGGCCAGGGCGTTCTGGCGATACATCTGCTCGTACGAGCCGCTGAGGTTGAGATAGGCGTCGAAGGAAGCGTTGAACATGCCCACGCCGAGGGCGATGACGAGGGCCACCGAAAGGAACTGCGCGGGGCGACGACGGATCTCGCGCCACAGCGCGCGTGCCAGCACGCTCACCAGCGCAGCTCCGCTGCGTCGGCCGGCTCGGGCTGGAGCTGGTCCTCCACGACCTTGCCCGAATGGAGATGGACGACCCGGTCGGCCATGCTCGCGATGGCCGAGTTGTGCGTGACCAACAGCACCGTGGAGCCGAAGCTGGAAGCCGCGCTGTGCAGCGAGCCCAGCACGTGGCGGCCGGTCTCGAGGTCGAGCGAGCCGGTGGGCTCGTCGAGCAGCAGCACCGTGGGCCGCTTGACCAGGGCGCGGGCGATGGCCACCCGCTGCTGCTCGCCGCCCGAGAGGAGGCTGGGGAAGCGATCGGCGCGGTCCGCCAGGCCCACCTCCGCGAGCGCCGCCGCGGCCTCGCTCTCGCCGGCGCCGACGAGCTCGGCCACGAGCGTCACGTTCTCGGTGGCGGTGAGGGTGGGGATGAGGTTGAAGAACTGGAAGACGAAGCCGACCTTGGCCCGGCGATAGGCGGTGAGGGCGGTCTCGTCGAGCCCGGTGATGGCCTCGCCGTCGACGCTGATCGTCCCGGCCGTAGCCGGCTC
>Ga0316198_10000037_pt1 | contig 49147 bp, 33 predicted proteins | sample OudBieAanoxic_MG_FD_204935 | JGI IMG/M metagenome (GOLD analysis project Ga0316198, IMG submission 204935) | Coastal sediment microbial communities from Oude Bieten Haven, Netherlands - site A anoxic | ecosystem: Environmental > Aquatic > Marine > Coastal > Sediment | place: Netherlands... | reverse complement strand
CGAGCTACGAGCTACGAGCTACGAGCTACGAGCTACGAGCTACGAGCTACGAGCTACGAGCTACGAGCTACGAGCTACGAGCTACGAGCTACGAGCTACGAGCTACGAGCTACGCAGTGTAAAAGCTAAGCAAGGATCAATTGCGACACCTTTCTGGCTTCTAAGCTCTAATCATTAGCTCGCAACTCGCTACTTTCTTAGCCCTTTCTTTAGCTCGAAGCTTATTAACCCTTCGAGATATCCTTCGCACCCCAGTGTGGGAAATGCTTACGGACCAGCGCATTCATCTCTAACTCGAACTCAGAATGGCTATGTTTAGCCGACTTGCTCTTGGTAGAGCTAGCCTCGATAGAGTTACGGATCATGCCCGCGCCAACGGTAACATTAGTGAGTCTATCAATAACGATGAAAGCACCCGTCGAGCGGTTAACATCGTAAGCATCAAACTGCACGGGTTCAGTCACGGCAAAATGACAGTTACCAATCTCATTGAGTTCAAGCTGCCCAGCTGGTTGCTTCTCCAGCGTATTTACATCGACTTTATGGTTAATGGCATCGGCATAGCCATAGACAGACTTACTGCCCACTTTAATCGCGTACTCGCGGTCAACGCAGAGCGGGTCTTCAGTCATCCAAACGACATCTGCCTCAAAGTTACTCACCGAATGGGGCTTATCGTGGGGGCGAACCAACATATCGCCGCGACTGACATCTATCTCATCGATGAGCGTCAATGTCACCGCTTCACCGCTACCCGCCTTCTCCAGCTCACCATCGAAAGTCACTATCGATTTTATGCGGCTCTCTTTGCCCGAAGGCAATGCAACCACAGTGTCTCCGACACGAATTTCACCTGAGCCAATATTGCCGCAAAAACCACGAAAATCAAGATTTGGACGATTAACATATTGAACTTGAAAACGAAAAGACTCATTACGATCTTGCTTCACTGAAACAGTGTTTAATAATTTAAGTAGTGTCGAACCCGGATACCAGGTCATCTGCTTACTCTCATTTACCACGTTATCGCCCTTCAGTGCCGAGATAGGCACAAAGCGAACATCGGTAAATGACAAGTCTTTAGCAAACTCGCGATACTCTTTCTTAATTTTCTGATAAGTAAACTGGTCATAATCCACCGCATCCATTTTATTGATGGCGATGATCACATGCTTAATGCCTAACTGAGAACAGATAAAGCTATGACGACGAGTCTGAACCTGAACACCGTGCCTGGCATCGATTAAGATGATGGCTAAGTCGCAGGTCGACGCACCAGTTGCCATGTTGCGGGTGTACTGCTCGTGGCCTGGGGTATCGGCAATGATAAACTTACGTTGCTCTGTGGCGAAATAGCGATAGGCCACATCTATGGTGATCCCCTGCTCTCGCTCAGATTGCAGACCATCGACTAACAGAGCCAGATCGAATGCTTCATCTGTAGTATTAAAGCGCTTCGAGTCTTTCTCTATGGCCGCCATCTGATCTTCGAAGATCATCTTGCTATCGAATAACAAGCGACCAATCAGAGTAGACTTGCCGTCATCGACGCTACCACAGGTCAAAATGCGAAGCATATCTTTGTTTTCATGGACTTTCAGATACGCTTCGATATCAGAAGCAATCAAATTAGAACTGGTGGTCATTTTTATTCCTTCAAGAGCAGTAACAAGGACGCTTCGCTTCGAGAATCGAGGAGCGAAAGTCGTAAGAGACCCCGTTACTTAATTTGTTTTCGATTGTGTGAAATTAGCGCACCTAGCATTCTAGACAGAGCTTCACATTCAGTTTTTAAATTAGCGGTAACCTCCATCGGAATATATCCAATTTTATTACCGATAATAATTTGCGTTTTTAACTCACCTAAGGAGCCTTTGGCAATTGAAAGGAAATTTACTTTCTCCTTAAGATGAATCCGTTCACACCCTTCTGCGATATTACTTGGAACAGAAACACTACTTCGACAAATTTGATCCTTAAAACCATAGTCTCTATTATCTTGCATCAAACTATATATATGCGCAGACAAATCAACACTGCGTTGCCAAACTTCTAATGTTTCATAGTTCATAGCATCCATTCCTCGTAGCGAAGCGTCCTCGAACCTTCCCCCTTTTTAGGCTCCGCCTAAAAATACCCTTCCATCTTTTTCTTTTCCATCGAGCCGGCCGAATCATTATCGATGACACGCCCCTGTCGCTCTGATGTGGTACAGAGCAACATCTCTTGAATTATCTCCGGTAAGGTTTGCGCCTCTGACTCAACCGCACCGGTTAACGGGTAACAACCTAAGGTTCTGAAACGCACCATCTTGGTCTGTACATCTTCACCGGGCTCAATCGGCATACGCTCATCATCGACCATGATCAGAGTGCCATCACGCTCGACGACCGGGCGCTCGGATGCCAGATAAAGAGAGGGGATCTCGATACCTTCTAAATAGATGTACTGCCAGATATCCAGCTCGGTCCAGTTAGAAAGCGGGAAGACTCGAATACTCTCGCCCTTATCCACCTTACCGTTATAGATATTCCAAAGCTCGGGACGCTGATTCTTAGGGTCCCAGCGATGCTTACTGTCACGGAAAGAGTAGACACGCTCCTTGGCGCGAGACTTCTCTTCATCGCGGCGCGCACCACCGAAAGCGGCATCGAAGCCGTGCATATCGAGCGCTTGCTTAAGCCCTTCAGTCTTCATGATATCGGTATGCTTAGCGCTGCCGTGTGTGAACGGGCCAACTCCCATCTCAATACCACGAGGGTTTTTATGGACGATAAGATCGAAGCCATACTTCTCAGCCATCTGATCACGAAACTCAATCATCTCCTTGAATTTCCAGTTCGTATCGACATGCATCAAAGGGAACGGGATTTTGCCCGGATAGAAAGCCTTGCGCGCCAGATGCAGTAGTACAGAGGAATCTTTACCTACTGAATAGAGCATCACAGGGTTATCAAACTCGGCGGCAACTTCACGCATAATTTGAATCGACTCAGCTTCCAGCTGCTTCAGGTGGGTTAGATTTTTTGACATATCGATTTCCGTGTAAACGATTGTAAAAGTTACTTTTTCAAGCTCTTATTGTTTGTGTTAGACGCTTTCACCTGAATAAAGTCATTTGAGCACTGTCACATGAAAAGCACCAGGTAAAAGTATCAGATAAAGCCACCCAAGCATTAACCTGGCGACTACATTAGCCCTACCTCACAACCCAAGACCATTAACATACCATGACCTGTCTAAGGAGAAGTAAAGCTAGTACAAACAAGTCCAAAATATCGTCAAGTTGACGCTCTGAAATCATCATACCCAGCAGAGAAACCAATTTAAAGTTATAAACACGCTCACGCTTATAACAAAACGAAATATGAAGTACTCAATTGTATGTTAACAACGAAGAGAGCTGTTCCCGGCTAAAGCCGGTCTTACACCAAAGCCCGGCCTACACGCTAGAGCAATCCTCATCCCTATTGTAGGAGCGCGCTTTAGCCGCAAAGCTTTTAGCCGCAATGGAATCACCTGCAAATGTATACTCTAGCGGTTCCCGGCTGAAGCCGGTCTTACATCAAAGCCCACCCTACACGCTAGAACAACCCTCATCCCCATTGTAGGAGCGCGCTTCAGCCGCGAAGCTTTTACTTGCTCTCTCTTTGAAAGGCTATATATTCAAATAGGATAGAGACAAACATACAGGGAGTGTATTTTGCCGAAAACTCAAACCATGCCATCAAAACAAGCTGTAGAGATCATCCATCATGGTGCGGTGAATGGTGTCACAGGTTCCTGCCATCACCTCATTATCAATGAGAAAACCAGCCTGCTTGTCGACTGCGGTTTGTTTCAGGGAGCAGAAACAGCCGGAAGTTCAAATGCTGAACAGTTAAAAATTGCATTCGATATAAGCCAGATCACCGCCTTGTTAGTCACACATTGCCATATCGATCACGTGGGGCGTATCCCCTACCTTTTGGCGGCAGGTTTTAATCAACCCATTTTTGCCACTACCGCGACGGCAGCACTACTGCCGATGGTTATCGAAGATGCTATCCGGGTAGGGGTGACTAAAGATAAGAGGCTTATCAAGCTGTATCTGAAGAAGTTAAAGGAGTTACTCGTCCCTATCGAATATAACCACTGGTTCCCACTTGAAGTAAACCTAACCAAATCAGTTCAAAGCACCAATAAAGTCACCAGCAAGGTCACTCAAAAGGCTACCACAGCCGTCGACAACGAGCCCCGCACATCTGGCTTTAGTAAGGCTAAGGCAAAGTTTAAACCTGCAGGCCATATTCTGGGCTCGGCCTACATAGAGATTGAACTCAGTAACTTGGCGACAGATAAGCAAAGCAATAAAGTACTAAACAAACATAGAGTCGTATTTTCCGGCGATCTGGGCGCAACCTATACACCGCTACTTGCCAGCCCTAAGAGTCCCTACCGGGCGGATACCTTAATCATCGAATCCACTTATGGGGACAGAAATCATCAGGGACGTAAACATCGAACTCAGAGCCTGAAAAGAGTGATAGAGAAAGCGGTATCAGACAATGGCGTCGTGCTCGTTCCCGCCTTTAGTATAGGGCGAACACAAGAGCTGTTATATGAACTCGAACAGATCATTTTTCAGCAGCGCAAGCTATCCGGTAAACGAAAATGTAGCGAAATGTGGCAATCTCAAATGTGGAAAAGCATTGAAATCATCGTCGACTCCCCATTAGCGGCGAACTTCACAGAGAAATATATCGAGTTCAAAGCGTTGTGGGATAACGAGGCCAAACGAAAACTTAAGCAGCATAGGCATCCACTCGACTTCGACCAACTGTATACCGTCAACAGTCACGATGAACACCTATCCACGGTAGAGTACCTCTCTAAAAGGAACAGACCAGCCATAGTCATCGCCGCAAGCGGTATGTGCAGTGGGGGGAGAATAATGAACTATCTGCAGCAGTTTATCGGCGAGCCAACCGCAGATATTCTATTTGTGGGATATCAGGCACAGGGAACGCCGGGACGCGATATTCAGACCTATGGCCCAACGGGAGGTTATGTCTATCTGGACGGAAATAAGCGTGACATAAAAGCTGGCGTGCACACCATCAGCGGCTACTCGGCCCATGCTGACCAGAGTAACCTCATCAACTTCGTCAAACGTATGCACCATAAGCCTAAGCATATACGCATAGTCCATGGCGATGATGAGGCCAAAAAAGCCTTGGCAGTAGAGTATAAAAAAATGTTACCCGAGGCTGAGATAGAGATTGGGAAACACAGTGAAAGGTAGGCACGCTACTCCGTAGAAGCATGGTCTTGTAGGAGCGTGCTTCAGCCGCGAAGCTTATTAAACCTAGAAAAGGTTTATAGACATCAACGCCTTCCCGGCTAAAACCAGTCCTGTACCATAAGAATTAGCTTGATTATTTACAGCCGTTAGCATCGATTATTGAAACGTTTAATGGAAAATCCAGGCTGGTCGAAGGATTAGAGTAAAAATCGAACTCAACCGACTGAACCAGATCTTCATATTCAATATCGAATGAGTTAATTAAGTAAGGATACTGCCGCACAAATTTACCTTCACTATCAAATTCCAGAGACGCCTTGTATTGCCCAAGCCCGCCAATCTCACCATCGACAATATTTAAACCGTTATTTTTCAATTGAAAGTAGACGTCCCACATATTTTCATCAACTTTAAGAAAGTAGGTAGTTAAAAGAATATTGTCACCCTTAAAATTACAGATATTTATACCTGTAGAATTGGAGTAAGTATCTCTGTCATCATAACTAAACTCATTTGTATCCTGAACGCTTGAAGATGAGGGAAGGTTAAATCGAAACTTAACTTTCGTTGTCTCGTATGTCTGGGTTACAGTAGGTACATCAGGGGTGCTTGGCGTGTCATCGTCATCTTTTAAAAGGTCATCACACCCAAGTAAAGATAACAAGATGAAACAACAAGAAAAGGTTTTGATGGTATTCACAAAAATCATCCTTAATTTAACAGCATTTAATATCAGTTCGCGACAATTCTACATTATCAAATAAGTACAAACTATGATCGAAAGCCCCCCCTTAGTATCAACGTCAGTTTTCTTTTTATTATTAGAAGCTTAACTAAACAGTTAATCGGTTACCCATAGCTAACTTCAATAAAATATCTTGCACTATTATCCCATCGTTCATGGTGATGAAGAGGCTGAATAAGCCTTGGCTGTAGACTATAGAAAACTGCTGCCCGAGGCTGAAAATAGAGATAGGAATAGACCGGAAAAGATAGGTAGGAGCATCATTAGGTCGTTGTAGGAGCGCGTTTTAGCCGCGAAGTTGAACCTGTGTTTGTATCATCTTTCCCGGCTGAAGCCGGTCCTACACAAAAGACAAATACCCAGCACCTCCGTAGGAGCGCGCTTTAGCCGCGAAGCTTCTGGCTGTGTTTGCATCACCCTTCCCGGCTAAAGCCGGTCCTACACAAAAGACAGATACCCAGCACTTCCGTAGGAACGTGCTTTAGCCGCGAAGCTTCTGGCTGTGTTTGCATCCCCCTTCCCGGCTAAAGCCGGTCCTACACAACAGGCAAATACCCTAGCCCTTCTGTAGGAGCGTGCTTTAGCCGCGAATTTCTGGTTGTATTGAAATCCCCTTCCCGGCTGAAGCCGGTCTTACATCAAAGCCGATCCTACAAAATCAAATAATTGATTAACCCAACAACGCTGCAAGCTGCTCTCTGAAGTCTTCACCCAACTTTTCATTGCGAAGTCCATACTCGACGAACGCCATCATGTAGCCTAATTTGTCACCGCAATCGTGTGACTTACCTGTCATATGGAAGGCTTCAACGGTATCTGACTCGATCAGCATATCAATCGCATCGGTTAGCTGAATCTCATCACCGGCACCCGCCGGGGTTCTGGCAAGTAGATCCCAAATCTTTTCAGATAGTACATAACGACCAACCACAGCTAGATTAGATGGGGCTTTATCGATCTCAGGCTTTTCAACCATCTTAGAGATAGCCGCCGACTCACCGGCAGATAAGTCGACTCCACCGCAATCGGCAATGCCATACTTATCGACATCGGTAGCAGGTACCGGAGCCACCATAATCTGGCTGCTTTGGGATGCTCTGTAATGCCCTATCATGGAAGCTAAATTTTCACTGGTTTGGTCGGCAGTATACTCATCTAAAATGACATCTGGCAGCACAACGGCAAAAGGTTGATTACCTATGCATGGCTTAGCACACAAAACTGCATGGCCCAGACCTTTTGCCTCACCTTGGCGCACATGCATAATGGTCACATCTTTGGGACAGATGGCCTGAACTTCATCCAACAGCTGTCGCTTAACCCGCTTTTCCAGGGTCGACTCGAGCTCATAAGAGGTATCGAAATGGTTTTCGATGGCATTTTTACTGGCGTGGGTCACCAATACAATCTCTTTGATACCCGCTCTTACACACTCGTTGACGATATACTGAATAAGCGGCTTATCGACCAGGGGCAACATCTCTTTAGGTATGGCTTTCGTTGCAGGCAGCATACGGGTACCAAGCCCTGCAACCGGAATAACTGCTTTCATTTTAATCCTTAAATGAAAAGAGCTTAACTAAATTAAATTTATAATTAAGTTAAGCTCTACATGATTTTTTACAAACAATTCAAACAGAAGCAATGATTTACATATCATTACCGAACAGGTCACGAGTGTAAACCTTATCGGCTACATCGGCGATCTCTTCAACCATACGGTTCGATACAATGACATCAGACATCTGCTTAAATTCAGCCAAGTCTTTAACCACACGAGAATGGAAAAATTCAGCGTCCTCGAGTACAGGTTCATAAACGACCACTTCAATCCCCTTGGCTTTAATTCGCTTCATAATGCCCTGAATCGAAGAGGCTCTGAAGTTATCTGAACCACTCTTCATAATTAAGCGATATATTCCCACTGTAGTAGGGTTTCTCTTAATTATCGCATCGGCAACAAAATCTTTACGTGTGGTGTTAGCATCGACAATGGCGCCGATTAAGCTGTTAGGCACATCCGCATAGTTTGCACGTAACTGCTTGGTATCTTTGGGCAAGCAATAACCGCCATAACCGAATGATGGGTTATTATAATGGCTACCGATGCGAGGATCTAAGCCTACCCCTTCAATGATCTGACGAGTATTTAAACCGTGAGTTTCGGCGTAAGAATCCAACTCATTAAAATAAGCAACACGCATTGCCAGATACGTATTTGAAAACAGTTTAACCGCTTCGGCTTCGGTAGAATCGGTAAACAGTAGTGGAATATCTTCTTTAAGCGCAGCTTCAGATAGCAGATTAGCAAATACAGTGGCACGCTCGGAGCGCTCACCGATAATAATACGAGACGGATGAAGGTTATCGTATAACGCCGTGCCTTCACGTAGAAATTCCGGCGAAAAGATAACGTTATCGCACTCGTATTTTTCTCGAACCGATTCGGTAAATCCAACTGGTACTGTTGATTTAATCACGATAGCGGCAGCAGGGTTTATCGCCAATACATCTTGAATTACAGCTTCAACAGAGGAGGTATTGAAGTAGTTGGTTTCGGGATCATAGTCCGTTGGCGTAGCAACGATGACATAGTCAGCACCAGCGTAGGCTAATTGCTTATCACAGGTCGCAGTCAGGTTTAATGATTTAGTTGCCAGATAATGTTCAATCTCTCTGTCGGCAATCGGCGATTTTTTATCATTGATTAACGCGACTTTTTCCTCAATGATATCAACGGCCACAACCTCATTATGTTGTGACAACAATACGGCATTAGACAGGCCAACATAACCTGTACCTGCAATAGCAATTTTCATTTTCAAGCCTTCCCCAAAAAATATCCGCGTACGTTACCACCCCGAAAGCCAAAAGTCTCGGTTACGCAGCACAAAACAATTGATATTTCGTTACTTTGATGTTGGAGAATTAATTAAAACTTATTTATGACACCAAAAAGAAGGGGGGATAAAATATAACTACCTATTTTTATATGATAAAGCAGAGCCATTGACCAACCACTTATTAGCCTCCTTCAAATGGATGATTCAATTCTCTAGAATTTTGTTATCTAAAATTTAAAGCGAAATATTCACAAAACACCCAAACTTACGTTACATGGTATTCACAAAATCTAATTGTCATCCTTAAATTACAGGTCTTGTAATTCAAGGTTTAAAGTTTTTAGTCCAAAAATATTGGGGTTATGGCATCATACGCAACCGAAAAAGAGATTCGACCGAACTTATCGCCATAGGCAATTACCAAATGATCATTCATATTTTTGAAAATATTCCTCATCATTATCATAATTTCATTAAGTTTTTCGTAAAGTACTGTGGCTTAGAGTTTCAACATAGAGCCTATATTGAAAGCAGTAGAGACCCAGAAGTCGATGAGAAAAACGTTCAACTTCTGAATGAGTTAGGCTGTCAAACAGCAATTTATAGAGATCACCAGCAATTGATCTTGCTAATGAAACAGGAAGATAAAAGTTCTGAGTTCATTTTTCATAGTCTGTTAAACCGCAGATTATGGTTAAAATTATTACTAACAAACCTACCGAAAAGAAGCAGCTGGGTTAGTTGGGGGGCTGACACATATCAATACCTTATAAAGAAGCAGGATATGAAACAATGTGTCGCAAAATTGGTTCACAGTATCACGTGCAAAAGAATGCATTATGTCAAATCACTCAACCCCGGCGATGGTAAACTAATTAGCCAGCTACTTGGGCGCAATAAGGTCGAAACACTTCCCTATCCTCTGGTAGGTGTTGAAAAGCCTGAAACATTGAGTTCAAAAAAGCACAAAGTTCAAACAATTTTACTGGGTAATTCAGCTGCTAAGAGTAATAATCACTTCGAATTACTCGATTCAATTAAGCATCTGGCTAAAGAAGATATTCTTGTCCTTATGCCGCTCAATTATGCCGGGACGCAAAATTATATAGATAGCGTCATAACCCAGGGTAATAGGATATTTGGAAACAAGTTCCAACCTATCTTGGATATGCTTTCCAAGACAGAATATGACCAACTACTTGCCGATGTAGACATCACGGTATTTGCGCATGATCGCCAGCAAGGTTTATACGTGGCCTACTACATGATGCTACATGGGAAAAAATTATTTTTAAAAGCATCAACCAGCACGTTTGAGAACTTTAAAAGCTATCAGTTTGATGTGCACTCATTAGAGAACCTCAGCCAGCTTACATATGAGCAATTAAAGCAAACAGATCCGGTAAAACAGGTGACAAACCAGAACATTCTACTGGAAAATTTTACTGAAACAGCCTTAGCGAAAAAATGGCATCATTTTTTTGGAAAATTAAGTCAGCAACACTAAATTGATTACACTGTAAATGTTACAATGCACGGTTCGCCAGTAGCACTTTCAAAGAGACAACAGGTTTAAAAGATGAAAACTATCATAGTCACAGGTGGGGCCGGCTTTATCGGCAGCGCGTTAATTCGCTACCTGATCACAAGCACAGACACTAAAGTTATCAATATAGACAAACTCACTTATGCCGGTAACCTGAGTTCGCTCGATAGTATTGCCAACCACCCGAATTACTCTTTTATTCAAGCCGACATCTGCGACAATAAAGCGATGAAACAGGCATTTGAAATCCATAAGCCTGACTTCATCATGCACCTTGCGGCAGAGTCCCATGTTGATCGCTCCATAGATGGGCCTTCAGAGTTTATCCAAACTAACATCGTCGGCACATACAACTTATTGGAAGTCGCTCGCGAATACTGGCAGAACTTAGATGAAGAGCTACAGCTAGCGTTCCGTTTTCATCACATATCTACCGACGAAGTATACGGTGATCTTGGAGACAGCGGTAAGATGTTTACCGAAGAAACATCCTATGACCCTAGCTCACCCTATTCGGCTTCGAAAGCCAGTTCAGACCACTTAGTTCGAGCCTGGCAGAGAACCTATGGCCTTCCCGTAGTGATCACTAACTGCTCAAACAACTATGGTCCATACCACTTCCCGGAAAAGCTGATCCCACTGGTAATTATCAATGCTTTGGCTGGTAACCCTCTACCGATATATGGGGATGGCAGCCAGATAAGAGATTGGTTATATGTTGAAGATCATGCCCGCGCTCTTTACAAAGTGGTTTCAGAAGGAAAAACAGACGAGACCTACAATATCGGTGGCTTCAACGAGAAAACAAACCTAGAAGTGGTTACCACTATCTGTACTATCTTAGATGAATTAATCACTAACAAGCCTGAGAACGTCATCAAAAGTGAAAACAGTTCATTTGCCAGTTTAATCACTTACGTTAAAGACAGACCCGGTCACGACTTAAGATATGCCATAGACGCCAATAAAATTTCCAGGGAGCTGAACTGGCAACCCCAAGAAACATTTGAATCAGGGATCAGGAAAACGGTACAATGGTATCTGGCCAATGAAAAGTGGTATCAAGCCATACTCAACGGCAGTTATCAGGGGCAAAGATTAGGGTTAATGGACTAACAAAACACCAGGTATCATATAGTTAAAGATATTATGTTTAGGCAAAATGAACTAGGCATCTTGTCTGTATGCTATATGGCTCTCAGTGGTCTTTTCATTATTCATTTTCTTAAGCTAAATCGGGTTATCTATATATTAAACGTTAGATAACCTCGCAGATCATTATTTAATACAGGTTTAACAATATCGTGATTCAGAAACGAAAAGGTATTATTCTTGCTGGTGGCTCAGGCACTCGGCTGTATCCGATCACAATTGCAATAAGTAAACAATTGGTGCCGGTTTATGATAAACCAATGATTTACTACCCTTTATCGACACTAATGCTCGCAGGTATCGATGAGATATTGATTATCACGACCGCCAAAGATCAAGCTCAGTTCAAAGCGCTTTTAGAAGATGGCTCCCAATGGGGTATCTCAATATCCTACGCAATACAGGAGCAACCCAATGGCTTGGCCGAAGCATTAACCATAGGTGAAGAGTTTTTGGCTGGCAGTCCATGTGCTTTAATCTTAGGTGACAACATTTTTTACGCCAGAGACTTCTCCAATGTACTCAAACGCGCCAATGACAGACAGCAAGGGGCAACCGTCTTTGGCTATCATGTCGCCGATCCAGAGAGATATGGCATTGTCGAGTTTGATAAAGATTTAAAGGTTATCTCTGTCGAAGAGAAACCTGAAAAACCAAAATCTAACTATGCACTCACAGGGTTATACTTTTATGACCAACGCGCCGTTGAGTACGCAAAAAGTTTATCCCCATCTGTGCGTGGCGAACTGGAAATCACGGACCTCAATAGAGTCTATCTGGACAATGACGAGTTATATCTCGAGATGATGGGTCGAGGCACCGCCTGGTTAGACACGGGAACACATGACAGTTTAGCCGAAGCAACCCAGCTCATTGCAACCATAGAGCGTAGCCAAGGGCTAAAAGTCGCCTGTCCTGAAGAGGTGGCTTATCGTCGTGGCTTTATCGATAAGCAACAGCTAGTGGCGCTAGCCAATAAACAACTTAAAAGTGGTTATGGCAAATACTTGCTGCAGGTCATCGAAGATCCTTTCTATCAGCCTGCGAACTAGTTAATGAGCATAACTAAAACCGCGGCAAAAGGTTTTTCGTGGACAGCGAGCTCCACATTGATTCGAGCAGGATTACAGATCGCGCAACTATTAATCGTTGCGCGATTTCTTTCGGCTGCAGAACTTGGCGTGTTAGCGATTGTTAACTTAGTCGTTGGGTTTGCTCAAATTTTTGGTGATGCGGGGCTGTCTAATGCCATTATTTACCATAAAGAACTCAACGCTAAACAGCTTAATCACCTCTATCTAATTAACATCATGTTGGGCCTTAGCTTAACAATGAGTGTTGTGTTATTAGCATTGCCAATTAGTTTCTTCTTCGATATGCCCGCTTTGAGTCAACTACTCATAGCCCTATCTCCTGTTTTCTTTATACGAAGTTTTATCCAGCAGCCTATGGCCAGACTTCAACAAGAGTTTAAATTCCAAGTTCTGGCCAAAGCAGAAACTATCGCCGCAGTTATTGGTTTTATAAGCTTGCTTATCTGTCTCAAACTTGAATTACGTATGACAGCCATAGTGTTCAGTCAACTTATAGCAACAAGTTGTCTTGCACTTATTATTCTAAAGACCTCTGGTTGTAAACGGCCCCAATTGGAATGGCCTGACTGGAAGCCGATCAGAGAACCTATAAAGTATGGCTTATACCAATCGGCAGAAGCCTGTGTGAACTTTTTTAGCGCTCAATTTGATCAGCTTTTAATCGGCAAGCTAATGGGAGCCGAAACCTTAGGTATTTACTCCTATATCAAATCGTTAGTTTTCAGACCTGCCATGCAGTTAATCAATCCCGTTGTTCATAAGGTGACATTCCCGCTGATGGCACACTATAAAGATCAGCATGCCATCGGGGATATATATTGGCAGATACTCAGAGTGTTAAGCTTATTAAACTTACCACTCTACCTGGCATTTGTACTCTATCCCGAGGCTATTCTTGGGCTGGTGTTTGGTGAGAGTTGGGTTGAGCATGGCATGTTACTCCGGTGGTTAGCCGTTTATATGCTGTTCATCTCCTTAATCAACCCAATCGGCGCTATGTTAAGGGCCACAGGTCAAGTTAAACGTGGTTTTTGGTGGAATATATCCGTCACCTTAACCCGGCCGGCTATGGTCTTAGTCGGCTTTCCGTTTGGATTAATATGGATTGTCAAAGCGCTCGTTTTCCAACAAATTATACTGTTTTTTATTCATTGGCTGGTGTTGGTTAAGCCTGTCAGTAATTTATCCTTTTTACGCTTTATCAGCGCATTTAAACAAGCAATATTATTATGCCTCGTGTCGGTGATAATGGTGCTCAGTATGAAGTTTATAATGCCCAGTATCACAGAACTGACCCAAGCAGTGTTACTCGCAGGCATATACGGCCTCATGCTGCTGCCGATTGCAAGAAACATCATTCAAGAGATTAGGAAAAAGTAATTATGCCAGGTATTACAGGCTTTGTAGGCGAGTACGCAATTTCGTTTGATGCAGCACCTTTTACTGAACTATCCGGTAAAGTCGTTAAGCAGTATCAGCAAGGTCCTCTCCAGCTTTCAGTGACTGCTATAAAGCAGGAGATTGGTTATAGCTACTTAGAAACCGAACAGTACCTGATCATTCTCGATGGTGACATATTCTCAATCGCAGGTAAGGATACTACAGAACCTCTGCAGGCTATTCTCGATGCCTATAAAAAGAACCAGCTGTCAGATCTGCTAGCCGAGATAAACGGTTATTTCTGCCTGTTGATACACGATAAGAGTGAAGAAAGAGTACAGCTAATCTCAGATCGCTTCGGTATCAAGCCACTGTATCTTGCTTATGAAAACCAAGAGTTGATAGGTTTTTCTTCAGAGTTTAAGGCATTAGCATTACACCCAACAAGTAAACTCAATATTGATAGAGACGCCTTGAGGGTATTCACTGAACTCGGCCATATGTTTAACCAATCAACCTGGTTTGAAGGGATAAAACGTCTCGCACCAGCCTCAATTGTCAGTATCGATACAGTTTCAGGGACAATGGAAACAGCGCTATACTGGCAGTGGGGAAAGATCGAGCCAAACTCAGAAATTAGCTTCGAGGAAGCCACTGATAAACTCTATCAGGTATTCGATAAGGCTGTAAGTCGCTGCATGAAAAGCATTAAACAACCCACCCTCGCAGTCACCCTCAGTGGAGGTTTAGACTCTCGAGCAATATTGGCTGCTGCCACAAAACATTTTAAAGGTAAAATATCGACCTACACCTTTGGTCACCCAAGCTGCGAAGATGCAATAATCGCAAAGCGAGTCGCCGAAGTTGCAGGGGTCAGTAATACGCTTCGCACGATAGATCAAAAAAACTGGTTTGAAGGCCGTAATAAAGGGGTCTGGAAAACCGATGGCATGTTTAATGTGCTTCACATGCATGCTTTAGGCTCGGTCCCCGAAATCTCACAAGAGAGTAATTACCTGTTAAACGGCTACGTCGGAGACGCCGTTCTCGGTGGCAGTCTGTTATTAGACGGATTTCAGGATCAGGGAGTATCGAAAGAGATCGCGACGAAAAAATACCCTGAGCTATCACAGCTGGTAGATTTGAATCCTGACTATTTCTCAGGCAATAAGTATGATCCCTTGTTTATATATAACCGTGGGGTGCGCTTTACCTCCGCAGGCACAGACCTGATTAGCGGACAACTTCATAACCTCAAGCCGTTTATGGACAACGATCTTATCGAGTTTATCTACTCGGTGCCCGATAGCTATCGCAAGAAGAGTCGACTTTACAATGCCATGCTACTGAAATATTACCCTGAATATTTTAAAGATATTCCGTGGCAGCAAACCGGTAAACCCATTACATTGCAGAGTGAAGAGAGTGTCGCGCCTAAAGTCACTGCTAAACGTAGGTTAATAAACCTTATCAAGGCAACGCCTTTCGCGGGCATTGCGCATACCGTCTATAGAAAGACGATAGCAAACAAAGGTTACACATCCTATACCGACTGGATGCAGCAGGCAGAGTTTAAAGCTGAGATGAACCGTTTACTGCTTTCCGATGACGCACCTATCGCACAGTTAATCCCGGTAAAAGAGTTGGAGCAAAAACTGGCTAAGTTTTATCGCACCAAACCCAACAATGCCGACAGTATTGGTAGCTTAATCACACTGGCTATCTATCTGGAGCAACTGAAAAAGTTCAGGAGTTTGTAATGCAAGCTAAGGTCTATGTCATAGGAAGTAGCGGACACGCCAAAGTCGTTATTGACGCGATAGAGGCCGAAGCAACCTACCAGGTTGCAGGTCTAATCGATGATTTCAAAACGATTGGCGAAACCGCTTTAGGTTACCCGGTGATCGGAAAACTTGAGTATATCTCCAAGCTTGTAGAGCAAACAGCACCCGAACCCGTTAACCTGTTTATCGCCGTTGGCGATAACTATAATCGTCGCACCATCGCTGAAAAAATTGACGCTATGCAGCTCAAGGTAAACTACATTCGTGTGCTGCACCCCCAAGCCAGTATCAGTAAACATACTAATATCGGCTCCGGTAGCATCGTTATGGCAAATGCCACCTTGGCACCCGAGGTCCACATTGGCACACACACTATCATCAACCATAGTGCCAGTGTTGATCATGAGTGCATCTTAGACCACTTTTGCAGCGTCTCACCCGGTGCGATTCTATGTGGTAACGTTCAGTTAGCTGAACTGTCTGCCATTGGAGCCGGGGCCACCGTTATTGAAAAAACTTCAATAGGCCGTAACTCAGTTATCGGCGCAGGAGCCACTGTAATAGCCTCAATCGAAGACAATCAACTCTCTGTAGGTTGCCCGGCAAAACCGATAGCCCTGCGCTCTATCGGCCAAAAATATCTGAAATAATTACTGAATAAGCACTGCCATCATACTAAACGCCGCGAATAAGGAAGTTATACAATGCTAGAGTTTTTTATTACCAAATTGATTGGTTCACAGTGGGAGATGAAAAATAAAGCGTTAAATCGAGGCGGAATATATTTAAAGCTCTATTCATACCTACAAAATCGTCATGGGTCTTCCATTGCCCACGACTCTACATTTAAATCCACACCTTGCTTTCCACACGGTATCAAGAGCATCTTCATATCGGGTGGAGCAAGGATTGGCGACAACTGCGTGCTCTTTCAACAGGTGACGATAGGATCAAATACCCTTATTGATTCGAAAGGTTTCGGTGCGCCAACAATCGGAGATAGTTGCTATATCGGCGCAGGAGCAAAGATTATAGGCAATGTCACCATCGGTGATAATGTACGAGTTGGCGCTAATGCAGTCGTTTTTAGGGATGTGCCAGATAACAGCTTAGTCGTCGGAACGGGGAAAGTTATACCCAAGGAGCAACTGAACAACAGGTTTTATAGCTACCCCGGTAAGTGGGTGTATTTTGATAAAGGCACTTTTGTCGACGAGACCAACGAAGCCAACCTTGACACGTTAGAGGGCTACAGGAAAGGAAAATAAACAAAAACCACAGGTATCCCGGTTTGTAAAGAGGAGTATTTCATCGAAATACTCCTCTTCTTATAGGTTTAAAACTGCCTGCAGTAATTTGAGCTTACTCGATGCTTAGCTCACTTATCGAACTAAGCATGGCCTTTAAAACCGACCGCTGTTAACAACCTGAGAGAATAATGGCGATAACAAACTCGCCCCTCTCTCATTCAGATGGTTATCATCATAATAGAGAGGTAAACCGTCTTTATCCCCATAGCAGGTATTCCCTTCACAGAGATATGGCAAAGGGTCGAGGATCTTAATTCCGCATCTTCTTTGTGCTTCATCCTGAATATTCCACACAAAATCATGGCGTTTATGGTAATCAGTAAGAGACAAGCTTGCACGAAGCTCCTCACCACGTAACAGCGCCCTCCCCATAGCCTTCGGTACATTAACCGCAAACTCAGGCGTTGGCCTTACCATATACACGGGGCGAGTCTTGGCGAACTCACAGGCCGTGTCGATTATACCCGCCGCCATCTGTTCAAAGAACATGGGTGAACGAGTAAGAAATGGTTTGTCGAAAAAGTTAACCGGTACAGGATCGCTGCCGCCAATGATATTGGCAGAGGCTCTGTTCATGATTATCATTGGTACCTCAGCAGGAAGCGACTGTTGCTTCTCTAAGGCGTAGCTCACAAACTGGCCACAATAAGGTCCATTATTGGTCGACTTAATCCCCTTGGCGGTAATACAGGCACTCAATGACCAATCCAGCACATTTAAACTCTCGTCTGGCAGCGCCTTTTCAACTGAGCGCATGATGGACTCGGAGTGACTGTCACCGATAACAATAACGCCCAACTTATCGCCGCCATAGTGACACTCAGGTACGGGCGTACCCCGTGAAACATGGCACTCCTCTATTCTGGGGTTTTTATTAAGAGATTCATTAAACACAGCATCGATATTAGCCGGAATACGTCCTGGAACTCCCCTGTCTTGCAAAATCAGGCTACAAATAATAACAAATGCGAAAACAGCTAAAGAGAAACTCATCAGTCCTCTCAGTGGGGGCAGACTCTTAAATCTAACCCGTACTGTATTTTCGACAGAGATATAGGAAAGATGACCTAAAACCAGCGTTAAAGCTAGACCGGAAATGACAGCTAAACTGTCACTCTGCAGCTCAAAGTAGGCTAGCGCGACAACAATTGGCCAATGCCAAAGATATAAAGAGTATGAGCGGGTACCCAGCCACTGCGCAACTCCGGACTTAGTAAAAAGGGATTGATTCTGCGAGGCAATAAGCACCAGCACAGTCGCAAGGACTGGCAAAACGGCGTTATAGCTTGGCCAATGCATCTGGCCATTAAACATGTATATTGAAATCAGAATTAAGACAAAACCTAAAACATCACAGCCTTTGAGTACCCTGTCGGGTAGCCTTATTGACCCAGCTAACAGAAACACCAGCCCACCTGCCAGCATCTCCCACGCACGGGTAGGTAACAGGAAGAAAGATGCTGAGGCCTTAATCGGTGTCAAATACGCCGAAAGCGCCAATGAGAGCACAAAACCAAGTGAAAACATCACAATAATAGTAGGCCTGCCAGAACGAACCTTGTTGATCAGCAGTACGACCAAAGGGAGCAGGATATAAAATTGCCACTCGACAGAGAGCGACCAGGTATGCAGTAGCCATTTATCATGGGACGAGGTATCGAAATAACCCGCCTCACGCCAAAAGACCATGTTTGACACGAAGCTAACAGCCGATGCTACATGTTGACTGAGTTGAAAATATTCCGTGGCGGGCAGAAACAACCAGCCTATCGCCATTAAGAAAATACAGAGAACGAGCAAGGCCGGAATAATTCGCACAGCTCTGGCAAGGTAAAACTGCAACAGGGAGAAAGTTCTGCCACCCGGCGATTCGATCCCTTTAACTATGATCCCCGTCATCAGGAACCCTGAAATCACGAAGAATATATCGACACCAACAAACCCTCCCTCAAAACCGGGGATGCCGAAGTGATACAAGATAACGGCAACGACCGCCCAAGCCCTTAAGCCGTTAATATCGAGTCTGAAAGTTCTATGTTGTGCAGTCATTGTAAGCTATACGAAGTATTGAGGAGAGGTATTTTACAGTGTTCCTACTGTATTTGCACTCTAGTGAGCATCGCTACAGCTCGTTCAACTATTAAATGTAAATAACAGCGGCTCTTGTCAATTCGAAGCCAACTTACATTTTAACAATAGTAATGTTAAATTTAATTAGCTTCTTTTATCAATCACGATAGACTCATAGAGATCCAATGTCTGCTGAGCTACGCTTTCAATTGAAAAATTTGACTCAAAACGTTTCAAAGCAGCTTGCCCATAATCGCTACAAACTTTAGGCCGCTCACATAATTCTCTTAACTTCGCAGCTATTGCCGAAGGCGATTTTGAAGGTACCACCCAGCCGGTTTTCTCATTTTGAACAACCCAGCCCATACCAGAACCCTGTACATCGGTCACTAACGCTGGCTTTGCTTGACGTGCAGCTTCTAATATCACTAAACCAAAGGCTTCCGTTCTTTCAATCGAAGGCAGACAAAGCAAATCACACCAAATATAACAATCATTAAGTTGCTGCTCACTTACCCCACCAAGCATCTCGACACAATCAATTCCGAGCTGATTTAAGTGGTTATCAAGCTCTTGGTTTAACTCGCCTCTTCCTACAACCTTTACCTCTATTCGACTTTGATAAAATTTAGGCATAGAAGCAATAGCATCAAATAATACCCTGTGGCCTTTATAATAAGAAAGCCTTCCCACGACGAGAATTCTAAGCTTCTCCTCCTCCCTTGCCCGAATTGAACTTGGGTTAGACTGAGGCAAACCTAAAGGAATAATAGTCACTTTAGAGCGAAAGTTAGCTAAAGGCTTGCTTGAATCGCAATAACTTGGGGATGTACAAATAATATGCTCCGCCCTTTTGAGCACAGCCTTTTCAAATATTCGATACACCGGATACAGCATTTTGATAAACCATTTTGGCTTGTCACCCACCACATCGGAGTGCCAATGAACCACCCAAGAACACTTCCTCGCTTCTGCACTTAATAGTAGCCAGAAAGCTGAAGTGTTTGGCATATGAATATGGATAACATTGGGCTGTTCAAGTTTGAGGCAATGATTAACATCTCTTAAGAACCATGGGCTAATAGGAGCAAACATCAGGCTGCCAAAGCAGGCAGCACGATATATATTAACTCCCTGTATCCTTTCACTATCAGTAGATGCTGTGACTTTATGTTGATGAACCAAAGCCGAAACCCTGTATCCGGAGCCCTTAGTTAAAGGTAACAATTCGGACATAAAGTTTTCAATCCCTCCATAAAATGGAGGGTAGTACTTGCCAATGTGTAAAATTGATTTCATTTTTTAGTTTCGTATTAACTCGAGTAACTCTTTAGTCTTTAGAATCATCAACTCTTTATCGCCTCGAGTCTCGAGATTAAGTCGTAACAGAGGTTCTGTATTTGACTTTCTCAAATTAAAGCGCCAAGTGTCAAACTCAAGACTGATCCCATCAGTTCTATCAATATTCAGTGCAGACCCTGAGTATTGATTTAAAACACATTCGATTGCGAGATCTGCATCTTTAACAACTGAGTTAATCTCACCGGGGGATGGAAATGCAGCGATTCGTTCTTTAACCAATACCGATAAAGGCTTATTTTTAACACATAGTAACTCAGCTACGAGCAACCATGGAATCATTCCACTGTCGCAATAGGCAAAATCTTTAAAATAATGATGAGCACTCATCTCACCACCATAAACGGCATCTTCTTCCCGCATACGTTCTTTGATGAAAGCATGCCCAGTCTTAGACATAATCGGCAAACCGCCATTCAGCTCAATAACATCGATACTGTTCCAGGTTAATCGAGGATCATGGATTATTTTTGCTCCTGCATTTTTCTGTAAAAAAGCCTCAGCTAACAAACCAACAATATAATACCCCTCTATAAACTCACCCATTTCATCAAATAGGAAACAACGATCAAAATCACCATCCCATGCAATACCCATATCAGCATCATACTTTTTCACAGCATCTGAGGTATCTTGCCTGCACTCAGGCAACAAAGGATTGGGGATCCCGTTGGGGAAATCACCATTTGGTTGATGATGTACTTTTATAAACTCAACTGGAATACCTAATGCATTGAATTGCAGCTCCAATGCATCGATAACATGACCAGCTGCACCATTACCAGAATTAACGACAATCTTTAAGCGGTTAATATTTTCAGCGTTGATATAGGTCATTAAGTGACTAACATAAGCCGATAAGTTACTACTCTGACTTAGCGCACCTTTGAGGTTGACGTCTTCAAATTCATTAAGCTCAGCTAACCGTTTGATTTCAAAAAGTCCCGTATCCCCGCTGACAGGTTTTGAATCTTCTCTAACTAATTTCATGCCATTATAATCTAATGGATTATGACTCGCCGTCACTTCAACGCCACCAGCAAGATTCAAATATTTCGTCGCAAAGTAAATCTCTTCGGTACCCGTCATGCCGATATCGAGTACATTAACACCTGAATCACAAAGCCCTTTCGCCAGTTCATTTTTAAGCGACGCAGATGTATGACGAACATCACCACCGACGACAACCGTTTTTGAACCTAACTCACCACCTTCACTCACTAACACTTGACCGAACGCTCGGCCTATTCGATAAGCAATCTCTTCGTTGAGTTCTTCACCTAGCTTTCCACGAATGTCGTACGCTTTGAAACAAGTTAATTCTTCTAACATCGATCAATCCTAATCTATATTATGTGGTTTTGCATATATATGCATTTAATAAGTTTATTAATATCTGAGTTTTAAATGGCCGGGCAGTTGAAGCTTTTTGCGTCAGGAAAATAATTAACAACTAGCACTTTTTCGTTATTCGCCACTAATGAAATACTACAAACCAACAAATCAGAGCCTTTTTTGTCAATCTCAGTGTCAATAAACCAAAAAACACTCCATCGATTAACTTCCTTATCTGGTATATTGTCAGACAAAATTGGATATTCATAATCTAACACTGATAAACATTCGGACACTTGATTAAAAAAGTGTTCTCTAAAAAAGTTAACGTCAACTGCGCCAGTAGTCTTGCGAAGAATCTCTAAACTAACAACTTCAGCTATTTTTCTAACTTCTGTCTCAATCATACTCTTTTTCATCTTTCAACCTTTCAGCTACTTAATAAGTGGCCTCAATAACCTCGATTAGTTGCTGGACCTTATCGATAGGTAAAGCGTTAATACCTGCAGCAGCAGCCCTCCCCCCTCCGGTATCAAATTTACTACAGATATCGCCGGCACCTTGCTTATTGGACAACGGGGCTCGTAAAGATATGGTATATGTGGCATCACGGTTTTCCGTTAATACGACATGGGCAGATTTCGGGTTTTGATTGGCAAGCAGATTGCCATATACACCGCTGATACGCCTCGCCCATGATTCATTGGGGAGTTCAAATATTGACAATTTTTCACTACGATGTATTGGCTTTATGGTTAACGCATTATTCATATCCACTTGATATGCATCTTGCAGCCGATAAAAAGGAGAGCTTGTGTCGGCAATTACATCGAATGGAGATGAATATTCAACCAGCGCCCTATACAGGGCTGCAGGATGAAAATGGAGATCTTCAACTGCTGTGCCATAGCCGTTGTAGTTAATTAAAGTACCTAGCTCTTTCAACTGATCTGACTGCTCAACAGATAAGCCTGCAGCCTTTGAAAGAACATCGCCCTTAGCAATCAGGTTATCGCCATAAGCCGCCGTAATGGCCCAATGATGAAACCGGCCATCCAAAAGTCTGTCTATGATTAACGCCGTACAGGTGTCGGCATCGAGATCGATATGAGCACCTAGATATACACTCTGAGGTATCTCGCCAGCTCTGTGGTGATCGGCATAAAAAACTTCGGCGCCCTCGTTCAGGGCCTTCAATAAACCAGGTTTATTTTTCTCCATAGAGATATCTAGTACAGTAAGCTTATCGGACTGAGATAGTTCGACTCTTTCAGTAAGCTGTGTAAGCAGGTCGATATCCCGCTTAACGCCTGTCACCAATCCGCTCTCAACAGGGTTAGCTAACCTCAGCTGTAGTAGCGCAATAATGCCATCGGCATCACCATTAAAAATATCGTAGTTCATGAATTCCTTAAGAGAAGCTATAAGCTATAAGCTATAAGCTATAAGCTATAAGCTATAAGCTATAAGCTATAAGCTATAAGCTATAAATTTTACAAGTTTTAGTCGCGAGCTAAAGAAAAAGATACTGGCTCCTGAAACTAGTTCAGGATAACAGTGCCAGACTAAAGCCGGTCCTACATATAAGAAAAGGCAGCCCTACAAATTCAAATAACCATTGCCTTTCAGATAATCGACCACTTGCAGTGCACAGGCCACGATGGATTGCTCTGCAGTCTTAACATGCACTTCGGGATTAATCGGCGGTTCATAGGCCGAATCAATACCGGTAAAGTTTTTAATCTCGCCCGCACGAGCCTTCTTATACAGACCTTTAGGGTCACGCTGCTCACACACTTCGATGGGAGTATCGATATACACTTCGATAAACAGACTATTGCTATGCTGAGAATCGCTAAGTTGAGAATCGCTAAGCTGAGCTCGTACGCTCTCCCGGTCTTGTATAAAGGGAGAGATAAAAGCGGTAGACACCAGTAACCCGGCATCGACAAACAATTTCGAGACTTCACCGATACGGCGGATATTTTCAACCCGATCGGCATCAGAAAAACCAAGATCGCCATTAAGACCATGACGAACGTTATCACCGTCCAGTACATAAGTTTTGCACCCTAAATCGTGCAGCATTTTATCGACGGCATTCGCGACGGTCGACTTTCCCGAACCACTCAAGCCGGTAAACCAGAGCACCGCTGGGGCGTGACCATTAGCGGTCTTTCGCTGCGCATGAGATACACTCGTCTGATGCCAGATAACATCGGAGGATTTATCCCCTTCGCTCTCAATTTCCTCATAAGGCGATGTTTCAGTTTTCGATAACAATGTCATAAAATATCCATAAGTTGCTACGAGCTACGAGCTACGCAATGTAAAAAAAACAACAAACTACAACTGCTTTTCTGTTGTGTAACTGCTTTAATCATTGACTAGCAACTCGATGCTTTCTTAGCCCTATCTTTAGCTCGAAGCTGCTTTTTACATCCTAAAACGGAAAAAATATCGGCACAGCCGTTAAAACGATAATTGCATACACCAGACTAACGGGCAGGCCTATTTTGATAAAATCCATCAACTGATACTGGCCTGCGTTGTAGACCATCAAGTTTGTCTGATATCCATAGGGACTGATAAAACTACAACTGGCAGCAAAGGCCACAGTCATAACAAATGGTAGAATATCAACTCCAAAACCTAATGCGATACTGTAAGCGACGGGGAACATCAGCGCAGCTGCTGCATTATTCGTGATTAACTCAGTCATTAACCAAGTAGCTACATAAACAAGTATCAACGCTAAATAAAGGTGATCTTTATCTGTTACTTCACCGACTAAACCCGCCAACACCTCTACTACGCCTGTATTAACCAACGCATGAGAGAGCAAAATTGCCGAAGAGACAATAAGCCAGATATCAACAGGAAACCTTCTTGTAACTTCGTTCACACTAATAGAGTTACTAAAAATCAGAACTCCTAACAGTAGAACTAAGCCTTGTAGCATATCTAGAACACCAATAGCTGCTAATGCGACAGTAAATACAAAACCACCGATAGAGAGCCAGGCTTTGTAACCATTGATACGGGTTTCAGGCTCAACGCCGCTAATAACGATGAAGTTTTTACTAATATTTCTTCGCGTCCTAAAGTCTTTACCAACAGCTAAAATTAGAAAGTCACCCGCTTTGAGCACTACCTCACCTAATTTACCTGATATATCATCACCATCACGCCTAATTGCAACTACAGCTCCATCAAAGAGCGCCCTGAAACCAGCTCCTTTTAACGTTTTACCAATGAGCACACTCTCTTGCTTAACGACAACTTCAGTCAAATTCGAATCTAACAGCCCATTTTTCTCGGCAAACATCTCCAGCCCGGAAAACTGACTCAACTGCATCATCTTAGTAATATCGCCACTAAAGATAAGTCGGTCACCGAGTTGCAGTACCTCTGTAGGCGTGACCGGACTAATTAAACGTCCACTGCGCACCACTTCAACCAGAAACAATGACTCGAGATGCCTTAAGCCATTATCTTCGACCGAACGACCGATTAACTCTGAGCCTGCGACAACCTTTGCATCAATAAAATAACCTTTTGAACAGGTTTCTTTATGCTCAATCTCCGGTAGCCAACGAGACGCTACTCTCAACACTAAGCCACAAACGAGTACCAATATTGCACCGATGGCCGTGAAGGAGAAAAAGTTTAACGACTTCCCCTGCGCATCGATATAGAGACTGTTCACGATAAGGTTGGTCGAAGTCCCAATCAGGGTTAAGGTTCCACCTAAAATAGCGGCATAAGAAAAAGGCAAGAGTAATTTACTTGCAAGGTGATGAGGATTATTGCGAATAGGCGAAAGCAAGGTTGCAACTACGGCAGTATTGTTCAGCACAGCCGAACTCAGCGCAGTAACACCGAACAGGCGTAACCAGGTAGAGTTGTAACTGTTTACTATCACTTTAGAGGCGATGACACGCAAAAGCCGCGTCTTCTCCAGCGCAAAAGAGCACAAGATCAAAAGTACAAGCGTGACTAACCCGGGGTTAGACATGCTCGAAAGCAGCTGCTCTTTAGAGACCAGATTCAACCCGACCAGAGTCAACAGTGCCGCACCGAACACGACGGCCGGTCGGCTCTGAAACCGGATAAGACCCACAATCGTCGTGAGAAATATTCCGATAGTTAAATAAGCATCCAGAGACATAAAATCCTAATATCTATTTAGCTATAAGCCACAAGCTAGATGTTGATATCAAACAACAAGCTATGTTTAATATAACTACTTACAACTTTCTCAGCCTTTTCTTGCACTTACAGCTTAAAACTAAGCCTTACCCCTTCGAGATATCCTTCGCACCCCAGTGTGGGAAATGCTTGCGGACCAGTGCGTTCATCTCTAACTCGAACTCAGAAAACTCGTGGACATTCGTTGCTTTGACTTCAATAGGTTTACGGATCATGCCCGCACCAACGGTGACATTTGTGAGTCGATCGATAATAATGAAAGCGCCCGTAGAACGATTATCATCGTACGCATCGAACTGCACCGGCTCGGTCACGGCAAAATGACAATTACCAATCTCATTAAGTTCGAGGTGCGACGCCGACTGTTTCTCCAGCGTATTGACGTCGACCTTATGATTAATGCCATCGGCATAACCGTAAACAGATTTGCTACCCACCTTAATGGCATATTCACGGTCAACACATAACGGCTCTTCTGTCATCCAAACGACATCGGCTTCAAAATTGCTCACCGAATTGGGCTTATCGTGTGGGCGAACCAACATGTCTCCGCGACTGACATCTATCTCATCGATGAGTGTCAATGTCACCGCTTCACCGGCACTGGCTTTTTCCAGTTCACCATCGAAGGTCACTATCGATTTTATGCGGCTCTCTTTGCCCGAAGGCAGTGCGATGATGGTGTCACCGACACGGATTTCACCAGAGCTAATATTGCCACAGAAGCCACGAAAATCGAGGTTTGGACGATTAACATATTGAACTTGAAAACGAAAAGACTCATTACTATCTTGCTTCACAGAAACAGTATTTAATAATTTAAGTAGTGTAGAGCCCGGATACCAGGTCATCTGTTTGCTTTCATTCACCACGTTATCGCCCTTCAGTGCCGAAATCGGCACGAAGCGAACATCGGTAAATGACAGGTCTTTAGCAAACTCGCGATACTCTTTCTTAATCTTCTGATAAGTCGACTGCTCGTAATCTACCGCATCCATCTTATTAATAGCGATGATCACATGCTTGATCCCAAGCTGTGAGCAGATAAAACTATGACGACGGGTCTGAACCTGAACCCCATGACGGGCATCGATTAAGATGATGGCTAAGTCGCAGGTCGACGCACCAGTTGCCATGTTGCGGGTGTACTGCTCGTGGCCTGGGGTATCGGCAATGATAAACTTACGTTGCTCTGTGGCGAAATAGCGATAGGCCACATCTATGGTGATCCCCTGCTCTCGCTCAGATTGCAGACCATCGACTAACAGAGCCAGATCGAATGCTTCATCTGTAGTATTAAAGCGCTTCGAGTCTTTCTCTATGGCCGCCATCTGATCTTCGAAGATCATCTTGCTATCGAATAACAAGCGACCAATCAGAGTAGACTTGCCGTCATCGACGCTACCACAGGTCAAAATGCGAAGCATATCTTTGTTTTCATGGACTTTCAGATACGCTTCGATATCAGAAGCAATCAAATTAGAACTGGTGGTCATTTTTATTCCTTCAAGAGCAGTAACAAGGACGCTTCGCTTCGAGAATCGAGGAGCGAAAGTCGTAAGAGACCCCGTTACTTAATTTGTTTTCGATTGTGTGAAATTAGCGCACCTAGCATTCTAGACAGAGCTTCACATTCAGTTTTTAAATTAGCGGTAACCTCCATCGGAATATATCCAATTTTATTACCGATAATAATTTGCGTTTTTAACTCACCTAAGGAGCCTTTGGCAATTGAAAGGAAATTTACTTTCTCCTTAAGATGAATCCGTTCACACCCTTCTGCGATATTACTTGGAACAGAAACACTACTTCGACAAATTTGATCCTTAAAACCATAGTCTCTATTATCTTGCATCAAACTATATATATGCGCAGACAAATCAACACTGCGTTGCCAAACTTCTAATGTTTCATAGTTCATAGCATCCATTCCTCGTAGCGAAGCGTCCTCGAACCTTCCCCCTTTTTAGGCTCCGCCTAAAAATACCCTTCCATCTTTTTCTTTTCCATCGAGCCGGCCGAGTCGTTATCGATGACACGTCCCTGACGCTCTGATGTGGTACAGAGCAACATCTCTTGAATAATTTCCGGTAGGGTTTGCGCCTGGGATTCAACGGCACCGGTTAACGGATAACAACCTAATGTTCTGAAGCGCACCATCTTATTCTCAACTTTCTCGCCCTCTTCGATAGGCATACGATCGTCATCAACCATAATCAGGGTGCCGTCGCGTTCAACGACAGGACGCTCAGCAGCCAGATAAAGAGAGGGGATCTCGATACCTTCTAAATAGATGTACTGCCAGATATCCAGTTCGGTCCAGTTAGAAAGTGGAAAAACTCGAATGCTCTCCCCTTTATCTACCTTACCGTTATAGATATTCCAAAGTTCCGGGCGCTGATTCTTAGGATCCCAGCGATGTTTACTGTCACGGAAAGAGTAGACACGCTCCTTGGCACGAGATTTTTCCTCATCGCGGCGTGCACCACCAAAAGCAGCATCGAAACCATGCATATCGAGTGCTTGTTTAAGCCCTTCAGTCTTCATGATATCGGTATGCTTGGCACTGCCGTGTGTGAACGGACCAACTCCCATCTCCATACCGCGAGGATTTTTATGAACGATAAGATCGAAACCATGTTTCTGGGCCATCTTATCTCGAAACTCAATCATCTCATTGAACTTCCAGTTGGTATCGACATGCATCAAGGGAAACGGGATTTTCCCCGGATAAAATGCTTTTCGTGCCAGGTGCAGTAGTACAGAGGAGTCTTTACCTACTGAATAGAGCATCACAGGATTATCAAACTCGGCGGCAACTTCACGCATGATTTGAATTGACTCAGCTTCTAACTGTTTTAGGTGAGTTTGATATTTCGACATGTCTAATTCCGATTTTAATCTGGGGAGGTTTGCACAAAAAGCAAGCAGCTATAACTGCAAAATAATTGGTTAATGATAACATCAAAAAATAAGATTATAGTTATAATTATTTGTTAAATTGGCACTAGGTTAACAATGAACAAAAAATATTTAATTTTAACCGTTTACATTAATCAAAAGAGCCAGCACAAGGGAACTTGCATGTTCAATAAATGAGCAGCTGATGTATTTTGAATATTTAAAAATTGGTTAATGAGTCATAATGTGTAACTTTACGAATTCAGGCAACAAGCAGAGCTTATCAGAGCAAGCTTGTACTTGTATGTCTAGTGATTGAGTCAACTCAGACCTAGAAGTCGATTGTAGTTCTATTTCAAATTGTCCTTCATATAAGGCTAAATCAGTATCAATAAAACTAAGCTTTCGATAAACAGCTCCCGGATATGAAATATCATAGTCATTCTTGTTCTTCATCGTTACTACAGTTGGTATAAGCTTATCATTACTTATATTGTTGGCATTAATGTGCCACCCAGGCTGCAAGTCAAACTTCAAGAGAATATTTTTCCCATCCATTAAAGCTGTCATACGCCCGTGGCCTTTAGCAAAAAAAGCATTATTGATTGCAGCTTGATGGTAACGATTCGACAAGTGCCCAATGAAGCTATATTGGTTAATCAATCCATCCAATGTTGATTTATCAATTGAAGATAATCTCTTAGCTTGCTGTATATAATCTCTTTTTTGTAAGACTTGATAACCTTTAAATAGGGCTTCATATACAAGGCCTTTTATAGAAGGAAGTTCATCATCACGATCCAAGCTAAGTAAAGACTTATATTGTTTTTCATCAGCAAGCATTTGAGTCAGACGATCTAACAACCATGTCGCACGGGCATTGGCATTGTCCGCTTTTGAGTAACCAACGAATGTGCGCTGACTTAATGAGCTTGGGTTACCCATTGGCCAAGGTTGATAAAAAGACATTTTTATTTGAGCCAAGGCAAACCAGGCATAATCTTCCAAGTTTGCATCTATAGACACGGTATCATGAAAGATACTTCGGTAAGCCTTTCCGTTATTGACAGAGGCACCCCATAATCTGTTGAGAAGACTTTCTGCTTGTTGGAAATATTCAAGCTCTTGTGTCACATCATACGCTTCCAAAAGCGCGATAGCGTACATGCTATTCCAACTCACCAGCACTTTCTCATCGACTGCAGGTTTAGCGAGTGTATTCCGGTAAACCTTGGCCTTATTTACTGTCCGAGACTTAACCCAATCTTCAGACAGTACAGATAGGGCGATTAAAGATGCCGTGCTACCTTTTACTGGCGCACTCATCATACCCGGCTGACCAACCAACAAGTCTGATAACAATTGTTGAGAGTTCACCTGATAATAGCCTCCCTCTTTGCCCGCTGATATAGCAGAAACTGCAGATGCATAGCCACTTTCTTGATATAGCCATTTCGAGACCCAATCACGAGTTTGCTCAATCGCAGATTTGTAGGTTTGTTTGCCTGTGATAGCATAAAGACGTGACAACAATCGAATGGTATTAGCCTGAGTATAAAGCATCTTTTCGTAATGGGGTTGCAACCATTGGCCGTCTATCGCGTAGCGATGAAAGCCCCCTTCTACCGCGTCATATGTTGGGCTTAAGAGAAGGCTATTAACATGTTTTTCTACGGTGAATAGAATTTGTTTATCCTGAGTTCGTAAGTACTCTTCAAGTAAACCTACTCCCCAGTTTGCACGAATAAAACGCGGTCCCTCACTTTCCTGTTCCTGTTGGAGTAATAGATAAATCTTTTGATGTTGCTTAGGAAGCTCCTTTCGCCACATTGAATCCGTCACAATCTCACTCTTTTCAATATCGACTACTGGCTCATCCGACGATAATTGAAGTTCAATTCGCCTAACGAGAGCCTCAATAGCTTGCGGTTTCTTCTTCCACCGTTTCGCAAGGCCTGCAATGACCCTTACAAACTTATCTTTGGTCAAATATGAATCAATCCATATAAGATGACCTTCAGGTGTTAAAATGGCATTAAGAGGCCAGCCAGCTTCCCCATTTAGGACTTCCGACGCAGATTTAAACCTATGATCCACCAGCGGCCATTGTTCCCGGTCAACCTTCACACTGACATAGTGAGCATTAAGTATGTCAGCAACTTCTGGATCATCAAACGTTTCCTCAGCCATCACATGGCACCAATGACACGTTGAATAACCGATAGAGATGAATAGCAGTTTATCTCTATCACCACTTCCCTCATTAAAGCCATCTTGCCATTGCAGCCAATTAACCTGCTGAAGTGAATGACTTAAAAGATACGGGGAATCAGAAAAAATAAGGTTATTGATATAGTCAGGAAATTGTATGTCAGGGGCTACTATGCCTCGATTCTCTAGCCACTCACGACGAAGCTCAAACGCCGATTGAAGTCTAGTAACCCCAACTTCTTTTATTTCCAAATCTGAGGCAGCGGCTACATTAAAGAAACAAGCGATACAAAGGAATATTAATGCATAGGACCATTGATACATCTGGAAGTCTCTTTTAAAACTTGGCAACATAATGACAAACTTAGTGAGAGTGGATAGCTATATTTAGCCACCCACTATCATAAATCCAAAAGGTTTTAGTCACTGTTTGCAACCTTATCATTCGAAGGATAGCTAATGGTATAACTCTGATTTGCTTTTACACTTTCGAAAAGTTGGCGTTTACCGTTGGGCCATATCACCATGACTCGTGCACTGCCAGCTTTACCTAACCCGATATGTTGCTCTTTTGGGTGTACCGACATATAGCCTTGGCTACCAGAAACTTGCCGCCAGCTGTATCCGTCTCCTTCGGTGCCAACAATAATGCTGGCGCCTATAGCATCGAGGTTAACCCCCTGTTCAGGGGCACCTTCTAATTTAATCTTAATCCAGTTATTTTGGAGTTTTTCAGCCTGGTTTTCGAACAGCTGCGCGGTATCATGATAATTGTTAACGACCACATCCTGGTCGCCATCGTTATCGAAATCAAGATAAGCAGCAGAACGAGAGTTAGCAATAATGTCTAAACCACTCATTACTGACATATTAGATAATTTTCCAGAATTATTTAAAAAGAAAACATTGCTTGCCTTGGCTGCATCAGGAAAATCCACATCTAAGCTTTTCCCTGTCATAGGATCTGTATAGTAAGGGTTGTCTGTTGAGTAGACGTAATAATCATTCATACCATTGAGGACATAAAGATCATCATCTCCATCATTATCGACATCGAAAAAGTCTGCATCCCACGCCCACCCGGTCGACGAGAACCCACGACCAACGAGATCGCTATGTTGATACTTTAGCGCTCCGCTATCTGTGAGCGTCGATAAAAAAAGATCATTCCCTTCAACAACACGCATATTAGCGAGTTTTACAGGGTTAAATTCGGCAGTCGTATCTTCACTGGGTAGAACGTATTTCTGATCTTTATTCATCGTCACAATATTCGATACATAAACATCGGCTACACCATCACGATTAAGATCCGCTAAACTCAAGTTCATCGTGTATGAAGGCTTATCGGTGCCAATTTTTGTCGCATAATCAACAAAGCCTTTACCTTGTTGATTGATATAATAAGCATTTACGCCAAAATCATTTCCGACAATCAAATCTTGCCAACCATCTAAGTTAAGGTCCGTATGTGTAACAGCCTGACCCCAACCGGAATTGTCGGCTCCTAATGCATCCTTAGCCTGCTCAAATTTAAAATCACCTTTGTTGATAAACAGCACATTTCTAGTGCCATTATCATTTTCCCGCTTAAGCGTAGGAAGGTTCCCCTTTAGATAGTTACCAAAATATTCGATATACACATCCAACAAGCCATCGTTATTGACATCAAATGTTGTAGCCGGCCCCCCTACCAACCCAGCACCTCCAAGCGCAGCTACCTCAGACACATCACTAAACTGGCCGTTACCATCATTTCGGTACACTCTATGCATCTCATCAACATAAGTAATTATAATATCCTGATCGCCATCATTATCCCAATCGGCGATAAGTGGTTGACGGGGCTCCCCCATACCATCACGAACGCCATCTCGGCGACTTAGGGCGTTTAACCCGGCAGAATCAGATATATCCTCGAAGTGAGAGCCTTTATTGATATAGAGTTTGTTACCCAAGCCACTAAGGATGAGGATATCGGTTAAACCATCATTATTGATATCTTCGGCTGCAACACCAGCGCCTCCAAATGCAGGCGGAATAGTGATAATACCGGTGTCGACATCTTTGCTTAAATAACTTCTAAGCTGACGACTTAACCAGTCTGAAGAGCGATGTTCAGCTTTAAACTTCATTTTATCTGTTACATTTTCAAAGTAACGGATCTGAGGAGTCTCAGTCGTTCCACCAGCAGAGATTATCTCAGTAGGCTTGATTTTGGCAGGCTTATAGCTTTTATAAGCCTGGATATCTGACTGAATCTGCGTATAACTTAATTCAACCAGTTTAGCGCTAAGCTCCTCTTGTTTTAGTTTTCTTCCTTCAATACCAGAACTTCGTAACAGTAACACTCCATAATGTGCAATGGCTTCACTCAACAGCTCAGCAGCAAATGGATCTGCTTCTAATTTTACCAGCGGCTTAGCATCCACCAACGCCTCTTTAAAATATAGCCAATGCAACCCTGAGTCACGAAATGAATCCATATCATAAGATTCGATGATCACCTGCTTGTCTTTTGGGTAGTCAGGATAAAAAATCACATCCTCATATTCATTAACGCTATGGGGCAACAGGCTATACAAAGAGGCTGCAACGTGTGACTCCTTAATCGTCACCCCTGAAGCTACCCTTGCCTGACCATCGAGATATAAGGTACCAGCAAAAGCAATCATAGCTTCAGTAAAATACTGTTTGAATGCTGCAGATTTAGCCTGGTCTTTCGGGAGTGCCAGCTTTGCAAAATAGACCTGTAAATTTCGGGCAAATAGTGTTTGATTAACATCATTATACTGCTCGAATGATGTAATTTTTTGTTCAATTAAGCGCATCAGTAAACCGGTTTCAGCTACCGAACTCATATTTGGGGATTGAACAACTTCTGTTGTGTTATCTAACTGGAGATTGGGAAATAATTTTAACCAACTACTTATCATTTGGTCAGCAGATATATGATAATCATCATTAATTCTCGCCAAGCTGTCAGCTTGCTTAAGTAGAGATAAAGTAACAAGGTCGACTTGCCTGGTGATCTCGGCCATCGCGGCGTCACTCAGCTCAGGAAGTTCAGTATCAAAATCTAACAATACATCTTGCTGAACGGCTAGCAGAGCCCTTAGGGTATAAGCAATAGAACCGTAATGCTGTTGATCACGTTGAGTTATTTCAACAGAAGTGGTCGCTGTACTAACCGTCCAAAGCTGATTAACAAGGCTACTTTCTTTATCTGATAACTGAAGCTTAGCTTGGAATAACGATGCACTTGCCGTATTCACCTGTTCTTGAGATAAGCGAGCAACATTGGGGTATGCATTTGCGGCGCGATGCCAAATCTCTCTGACCAGCAGTTTTTGAAATTCAGTTTTTGCATACCTTGCTTCTTCAGATAAAGCTGTACCGAAAATCAACCCCTCTAAACGGGTAGCGGTAGCATGACACTTAGGGTCGCGAGCTGCTTCAAGTTTGCCCATAAAACGCAAAATTCCGTCGTCTAACGGAACAGTTTGCTTAACCTCATCGGCATATACAACACCAGATAACATAGCAAATATGAAAATACTTAAAGAAAAAGAGCTAAACCTTAAGCAACTACTTTTAAGACGACTATTTAGGCTAACAACGGATCTGAAACCATAGCTAAATTTGCGCATTACCGACTCCCTTGCCGTTAATTCGGCATATCATTATTTCTTACATTACAACAAATACCATTGAATGCCACTTCGAACCTTTTCATTCAACGTAATAAAAAGGCTGGCAATAAACCCTATTGCCAGCCCGATTCGACTATTAAACCTGCCTACGACGATAAATAAGTATGATAAAAACCCAAAGGCTTAGTAGTGCCGACAATGCACCTCCATCACTACTTGATTCTGTCGGTTCAGGTACGATAAGGGTTACACTCATAGTATTATTATCAGCATTGCTATCGTGCTGAGCAGCTTGAACAGAGCCAGATACAGTAAAGCTACCGGCAGAGGATGCATTGGACCATACAGTTACTTCAACCTGCCCACCAGCCAATAACGTACCAAGGCTACAAATAACCTTTCCTTCTGATGCTGAGCACCCGCTTGGAAACTGAGTGAGTGTTAATCCACTATCCGGCACTAATGCTAAAGTCACGCCTGACGCACTAACTGATGAATGGTTGGTCATTAAAAAGCTAACCGGACCAGCCTGGTCTATTTGAGGGAAGTTAGGCGCTTGAGCAAACAATGCTATATCAATCTCGCGCTCACCAAAGCCGGAATCAAGATTTAAATACCATAGTGATAATCCATTTTGAGTATCGAAAGTCACCAGATCCAGGTCACCATCATTATCGATATCAACCAAAGCAACATCAGCAATATCAGCACCAACTACAACCGCATTGTCGACTCTAATATCATCAATATCATAATAATGCCAGATGCTAATCCCTTGAGGAGTCACAAATAAAATATCCATCAGACCATTATCATCAACATCCTGAACGATAACGTTTTCAGCATCTGGGAAAGCAACCTGACTCGTTGTTGCGGCCCCCAATAAATCAAATGTTAAACTCCAAGTTTTATCGGCATAGCTAAAGGCATCCAACTTTCCATCACTGTTTACATCTGCGAGAACGATACGAGTAACTGGCTGGGTAAATGCGCTAACAGCCGTTACCTGCCAACCATTGCTTTCAAAACTAGAGAGTACAGGCACTTCAGCTTCAGATGCCACAACTAATGCCACGCCTTGTGTTACTTCAACTAAACTGAGTCCCGTAATACCATTAGAAAGAGGTTGTTGATTGGACTGTACCCGATCTTTATCTTCAACAACCTTTTCCCCTTGTGACAAGAGATCGTAGAAGTTAACGAGCTCATAGCTTGTATTGCCACTTCCAATACCGGTATAGATAGCAACATCGGTTTGATAAACTCCGCCGAGGACAAGATTGATAACTCCATCACTATTTAAATCAGCGATTAAGGCGATATCTGCTTTAACAGCATTCAATATTTCACTACTGACTAGTTGATAACTAGCATCGAGCAAGTAAGCAATGGTATCCGCGGAATCACCACCAACAGTAATAAGATCGACAGAACCATCACCATTGATATCACCAGCTACAATACCTTTCACACCAGCAAGAGCTGTAACCGAAGTGGTAGCAACCAGTGTCCCTTGCCCGTCATTTAAGCGAATATCTATCTCACCTGAAGCACCATTAAAACTGACAAGATCAATAAAGTTATCACCATTCATGTCAATAGTGAGGCCAGCCTTAACTGGAGCACTGGATAATACTTCACCAGGAATAAGCGACAATGACTGAGCCACTAATAATTGAGCATTCCGTGTGATAGCCTGCTCGTTGATGTTTGAAGCACTTAGGACCAATTGAGCATTAGCAAAACCAGCATCACTATTAACAGCAATTAAACCTACAAGCTGAGTATTGGTTGAGTCAGCGTCAATTTTATCGGCTACCTCACAACTAATATTACCAACTTCAGTTTGAATACAGATACCAGGCAAGTCAGTAACGACTAACTCATCACTTAAGGTGATATCAAATACAACTGATTCGGCTGCTATCGAACCTGTATTACTCGTCTCGATAACAAGACTGATGGCTTGTTCTGACAGTGCGGGGCTGGGTGTGAAATAAAATTTGGGCTCAAGAAAAGCTCCGGTCGGTGCAATCACTTCCAAGGTATACTCTTGCAGGATTGGCTGGCTAATTACACCATCAGTTAATGCGATAACGACAGTAAACCTATCACCCAACGCAGCTTCGGGCGCCGTACCACTGAGTAAACCATTTCCTGATAGAGTAAGCCAATCAGGTGAGGTTGCTAACGAAAAGTTTATATCTTGATTTAAATCAATGTCTTTAGCAGCTAACTGATAGATATAGTTTTGTCCAGCAATAACCTCAGTAACAGGAGTAGAAGTAAAGATCGGCGCATCATTTACGTTTACCACTTCGATAGAGAACGCTTCCAAAGAATCGCTTTCTACGTCGTTATTAGTCACAGTAATAACAATACCGGAGTAAGTGCCAACGTCTGCATTGTCGGGGGTACCACTTAGCGTACCTGTAGTACTGTTAAAACTAGCCCATCCAGGTCGATTAGAGATAGTAAAACTCAATGCACCACCATTTGTGACAGTTGGAGTGAAATCATAAAAACTATCTTGTTTGACACTTAGTTCGGGCGATCCAGAGATCAAAAGTTCACTGGTAGAAGCCAAGACATTAATATCAAAAGGAGGGAGACTGACTAAAGCGCTATTACCATCTGTAACACTAATGACAATATTGGATGTAATACCGATATCAGAATGAGAAGGCACTCCGCTGAGCTTTCCGGTTTCACTGCTAAAACTGGCCCAGCTTGGCTTATTTTTGATGCTGAATGTCAAAATATCGGCAGTATCAGGATCGCTCGCTGTAGCCGTAAAAGTATAAGAGCTCCCCGGATTGATACTGGTTGAAGGTATACCACTAATGACAGGCAGGTCGTTAACATCATAGATAACATCATAAGTTGCAGCAAGGTTACCATTGCCAGTCAAATCCTGAGCTACATTTGCCAATATTGACAAAACTACGCTTCCCTGTTCAATTGGGTTAACCGATAAAGTGTAATTGGCACCATTTATCGCGGCAAAGGTACCCGGCGTAGCGTTTGCTAGTGTAATGTCTGACAAGGTAAAACCTGTGACATCTTCACTAAAGGCAATCGTAGCAACAAAACTGCTCGTCGTTATTCCAGCGGGTCCGGATATAGATACCGTAGGAAGCGTGCTATCAAACGCAACTGAAAAGATGTTTGACTGAGAGTTACCATTACCGGCACTATCAGTAGCAGCTCCAGCACCGACATCAACTGACACTGTACTCTGCCCTGATGCATTGACTTGAACAGAATAGCTATTCGCACTCAAAATGGTGAAATTAGATAGTGAAGCATTCACTACTGTAATATCACTCATCGAAAAACCAGCGACATTCTCATCGAAGTCAAAATTCACGATAAACGAACCAGATTGATTACCACTTGGTCCTGTAACCAACACAGTTGGCTTAACTGCATCGACTAAAAATGTATTGCTTGGGCCAGAATCAGGGGCTAAGTTTTTTTCAAATCTTGCTGTACCGGCAGAAATTGAGATACCTAAACTCCCCTCGCCACTCAAGTTATCTATGGCAACCGTCGCTGTAGAAGTGTTGCCGTTGGTAACAATCACATCCCCTGATGCGGTACCAGTCTTATTCAAAGTGATATAGCTTTCATCTAGAATAACTTGCTCTGAATCGAAGTAATTAATGGTATAGCTAATCGGGCCAGTATTGGCTAATGCCGCTGAAGGAGCACTGATTGTCAGACTTGGCGTTGGCACCAAAGGTACCGTTTGGTATTCAAAGATAATGGGCAGTGCAGCGCTATTTAAAATGGTTGAATCAAGCGCATCTTGAGCACCACCGGCTGCAAGAGTTAAAGTAACATCCCCATTAGCAGTTGGTATAACTTCAACAGAATAAGTGGTACCGGATCCTGACACTGCTCCTAAGCTAGCATTATTGGCAGTAATATCCGTCTCATCAAAACCGGTTACATCACTTGTAAAAACAATTGACATGATAATAGATGAAATTGAAGTCGGGCTAGTAACATTTACGCTCGTAGCAACCGCCAACTCATCGATAGACAAGGTATCAATCACCTTAGGAAAACTAGTAGTATTCCCCCCAATAGTCACAAGTTCATAAGAGGAAGAGCTAATGTAACTTCCGGGTGCAACCCCCGTTGGAATGTGTAAAGAAATAGTCAAACTGCACTGTTCGCCAGCATTTAACAGGCCACCAGTAACGCGCATAACCCTGCCACTTGTAGCAGCAGTAGTGGAACCGGCCCCACAAAAGTCAGTTTGGGTAAGTGAATTAATTACAACACTGTTATTAATAACTGAATAGTCATCATACAAGGTAATACCGGTCGCATTATCGGCACCAGCTACGTTGGTAAAAGTATAAACTAAGTCCATGTCTGTACCAGCAGTGCCGACTCTTATTGGGTTAACGGCAAAACTTTTACTGACACTGAATCCACTGATACTAAATTGTGTCGCCCCTCCTAAATTCGAAACTGAATTTCCCGAAACCTGCGCAGAGACCTCTGAGCTGCTAAACGAATAACTCCCAACTGTATCTGTTGGAAGTTGAACAGCAACTGAAAATTCACAACTGCCGCCGACGTTTAGACTGCCCGACGTAAAAGTTAATAAACCGGAACCACTAATATTAGAACCTGCCCCGCACATATCGGCGATAGGTAATCCGGTCGCGACCATTCCGGTTAAAACTGAACCAAGGTCAATAGTAAACCCGATTCCTGTCGCAGAACCAGATGAATTGGAAGAGTGAGCCAAAGAAAAATTTAACACTCCACTACTTCCCGGTAAGGGATTAACATCGTCGAAAGAAATACTAAGAGATGGCGCAGACTCAACATTAACAGCAACACTGGCCGACGGTGCGCCACTACTGACGGTTTGTCCATTGATGGAAGATGTAATACTCGCAGTTGATAAAGTATAACTACCGCTACCAATACCACTGGGTAAGGTAGTTACAACATCGAAAGTACAACTGTCACCAGCAGCGAGACTGGCATTAGAAATAATGAGGCTGTCTAGAGCACCAAAATTACTGGAAGCAGTGGACATAGTGCCAGTACCACAGAATCCTGAAGATGGATAAGACTTAAAAACGATTCCATCTATTGCTTGAAAATTTGAGGTGAATGACATGGCGTTAGCTGCATGTGTACCGTCAAGATTAGTAAGCACATACCTTAAAGTAACATCATCACCCGCCGTAAGAAAAGGCTCAACAACTGACATGGTTAGTGAAGGTGTATTAGAAACAATTAATACATTGTTTACATCAGCATAATTAACCGTTGAACCATTAACGATGGCAGAGATATTGGTCGCCGTATTAGTATAGCTACCCAGTGCAGCACCAGCAGGTACAGTTACGGGAATAGTAAAACTACAGGAACTACCTGATGAAATTGCACCACCACTAAGTGTTAGAGCTGATGTGCCACTTAACGTTGAGCCGGAGCCACATACATCAGCTAAAGGTAAGCCTGTAGCAACCAGACCTGTGAGAGTCGCGCCTAGGTCGTTAGTGAAGCTGATTGAATTAGCAGCATAACTACGGTCAAAGTTGGTTAACGTCACTTCCAGATTAGCTTCTTGACCTGGTACTACCGTGATAGGACTAAAATTCAGATTGGCAAACTCTCTAACAACGTCAAACGTGACCCCCACTTTACCAGTCGCACCAACATTGGTTGTTACATCTTTCCAGACTAAATGCGTGGTGCCAGCTAAGCTGGCAAGTATATCGATTGACGCAGTACAAGATGCTTCAGAAACCAAAATTCCTGATGATAAGCTAATAGTTCCGGCCCCGGCAGCTTCACTAACAACCAAGCCACTACAGTCGGTAGTGTAATTTGGTATAGGAGCTATAGAAACGCCAGCAGGAAGAGTAATGGAGACTTGCTCTATGCTTGCTGAAACACCTGAATTAGAAAATGTATAGTTAATAGTATTGAGTGCACCGACAGAGATGGGATCGTTTGACACGATGACCGACGTAGTCATCAAAGACGCATTCACAATCAAAGTTGTCGAAACGTCTGCACCCGCACCTAAGCTGGAGTTTAGCGATGAGGCTAATATTGCCCCGCTAGCAGTACCTGTTACGTTGAATTTAATGTAACAACTGGCCCCGACACCTAAACGATAGTTGTCAGCACTAAAACTGGAGTCGCCTGCATTTGCGGTAAAGCTGCCATCAGTGCAACTGCTAAAACCCTCAACCTGATCAGCGATAAGCAGGTCAGTAGGTAAAGTAACATAGAAGCCTATATCAGTAGCTGCAGTACCAGAACTATTGGTTAAAGTATAAGTGAGAGTACTGATATTAGCTGGAGCGATAGTTGGGCTGCTCAAAGATCCATTCAAAACTAAATCAGTACCGGCTGCAAAAGCTTGACCACAAAACAGAGCTGCTGGTATATAAAAAACCAAAGAAAGCAAACGAAAAAGACACTTAAACTTATTAGAGGTGTATTTCATAGTAAATCCTTTTATAAAACTCTGAATAGCCGTGAACAAGCAACGACCTGAAACTCGCCAAGCAACATCGTACAAACATTATATTAACACTGAAATATAAGATTTGAATCCCTGGAATAGGATTACATCAGGCATCAATAAAAATTAACCCCCTAAAGCAAACAGCCAAAGCACACAAAAACCATGTTAATCAGTAGGATGGGTCTCACCTATTTATTCTGAAAAATATTCCCCATGAAGATACCAACTGAAAACCAGAAAATTGACTGGTCAAACCATAAAAAAAAATAAATAATTTTCGGTTGCCTAATGTTACAACTCAGTTAAAATTGAATCACAAGTTAAACTTCAGGATCCTGAAATGAACTATGTTTTCAATATGGCTACGCTGTTCGTCGTTTTTACTACCTCAGCCATGTCTCCCACTATTTTAGCAAAGCCTATTGTTGTCAGCGGTTCGCAATTAGAAGTAGGAGCCTTGAGTTCTGAAAAACGATTTGATGAGACCACCATCACAATAACCGGGCCAGATGGATTTGAGAGAAAGATGAAGGTCTATGGAAAAAATACCGAAATAGACCTTGAAGAGCTGGGTATAGAAAGAGATGGAAACTATAGCTATCAGATTGAGTATGCACATCAAGGTGACGTTGAGATTGTCAATGACCCCAAAAACGGTCGCTCGGGAGCACTGCGTAACTTAGGTCGTGTTGAGACTAAATCAGGCTTTTTTAACGTCAAAGATAGTGAGTTTGTCTTAGAAGAAACTGAAGAGTATGAGAATTGATAGAAGTCTGAAACACATGGAAAGCGACGATAAGCTCCACAGCCTCAGGGAATTAATAAGGTAAAAATAATGAATAACATCAAAAAGAAAACGTTTACTTTACTGCCAATACTCCTGGCAATCTCTACATCAATCACTGTTCATGCAGACCAAGTCATACTCGATGATCTTATTATTAATGGCAGTAATTGCGTGGGTCAGGATTGCGTCAATGGCGAGTCATTCGGCTTCGATACTATCAGACTAAAAGAAAACAATTTAAGAATTAAATTCCAGGATACCAGTACAAGTGCCAGCTTCCCTACCCGGGATTGGCAGATAACGATTAATGACAGTTCTAATGGTGGCCTGAATAAGTTTTCAATCGATGATATCGATGCAGGAAGAACTCCATTAACCATAGAGGCAAATGCACCAAGCCACTCACTATATGTCGATGATGGCGGACGCCTGGGACTAGGGACCAACACACCTGTGGTAGATGTACATGTAAAAACAGGTAACACACCCACATTGCGTCTGGAGCAAGACGGTACTTCAGGGTTCTCAGCTCAAACGTGGGATGTGGCTGGTAACGAAGCAGGCTTCTTTGTTAGAGATGCCACTAATGGGTCAACACTACCATTCAGAATTCGTCCTGGCGCACCAAGTAGTTCAATATACATTGATACTGATGGTGATGTAGGATTAGGAGATGCCACCCCTGATGCTGCATTAGATATTGAAAGTGGTGATTTATTGGTAACAAATGGTAAAATCACAGCTAATTACACGTCTGGGTGGAGTAGTGCGAGCCCCGACGCAACGTTAACCATTAATAATACTGATGCAGATGTTGAGCACGCACAGCCCATTTATCTTCAAAACAGTGGCAGTAACTTTATAACTTTTAAAAATACGACTTTAGATACCCAGTGGAACTTAGGTAACCGCTCTACAAAAGACACATTTACACTATCAAATGACGCAAATAACACTCCAAAAACTGTTTTAACAGTTGATAACACTGGGGATTTAACAGTCTTAGGTGAAGTTACAGCAAATAATATCTTGCTTACTTCCGATATCAACAAAAAAGAGAACTTTTCAAATGTTGACTCCGCTAACATTTTGCGAACACTAGCCAAGCTAAGTATTTCAACTTGGAACTATAAGTCGCAAAACAGTGATAACGTCCACATGGGGCCTATGGCACAACAGTTCTTTGAATTGTTTGGCTTAGGGGCCAGCGACAAGCACATTTCCGCAGTCGATTCAACAGGCGTCTCGCTAGCAGCCTCGAAAGCATTATATGAATTAGCAATAAAAAAAGATAAAAAAATCAAACAGCTAGAAGAAAGATTGACTAAGTTAGAAGCTAGTAAATAGACCAAAGTCATCATAAATTAATGCTACAACTTAAAAAAAGAGAGATATATCCCTTTTTTTAAGTTAGCAGTTTATTGCAATTGCTCACTTTATTAACTTGCTTATTAATTGCGCATAAAGTTGATTTATCCTTCTCAAGCTAGATAATTCTTAGTTTTCTCAACAGATTCATCAAAGGCAAAGTAAAACGCCACTTTAACGGTATCCGCCCCCAATACTGCTTCACAACTTTTATTGACTCTTGATAATGCTGTGCACCGTTGTTATGGGTTTTGGTCTGCTCATGTGACCGTGTAGCAGCTACAAACTTTCTATGGTAAATCGGCTGTGCACCTGACTTGGCGAATTTCCACCAAAGCTCGTAATCCATAGCCATTTGCAGACTGCTATCTAACCCATTAACGCGCTCCCAATCATTGCGTCGCATTAAAGTGCCGGGTTGACAGATAAAGCAATAATTGGCAAACAAATAAGGGGTAAATGGCAAAGTAACATAAGGCACAACTTTTTTCCCTGACTCCGATACATTCCAGCACTTACCATACACAAAGGCTGAATGTGTACCTTCAATAGCGTCATAGAGCGACTTCAGTGCACCTGGGTAATAAAAGTCATCAGAATTCAGCCAGCATACGTAAGGGGCACTGCCGAGCGCTACCCCTTCATTAATTGCTGATGATTGTCCATCATCTTTATGGCTTCGCCACCCTGAAAGCCGATGTTCATAACGCTTAATTATTTCGACAGAATCGTCAGTCGAACCTCCATCCATCACAAAGACTTGAACAGGAATATCTTGTTCTAAGATTGAAAGTAAAGCGGCTTCTAAATATTGCCCCTGATTAAATGACGGCACAACAACGGTAATAAGCGGCGCTTGATTTTTTATTGAAAAATTCATATTAGCGACCTAATAACCACACCATGAGTTTTCTTTCTACCCACTTTGGTAACGCATTACGTACCCTAGCGGTAAGCTGTGGTGAAAATAAACCGATAGCATGATTCAATGACGATTTAAGCTGATTATTAACGCGAGAAAGTAAGGGGGAAGAGACCCAGCCTTTAGTGCCTAAACTAACAAGTTCACTGGCCGCAGAAAAGCTGATCTTATGCGGGGCCTTACAGCGATCAATGAGCCCTTGACTATCTAATACATTAAAAAAGTTTCGGTAACTCGACTCCAGCGAAAAAAAGGCGCGTGCATAAAGTGGAGCTAAGCTAGCAATATTACCCCTAACCACTTGATCATTCATCATATTATTCAAGGCTGCAGCTAGGGCTTGACTAGTTTTCTGGTTGACTTTGATGCCTGTAATACCATCAACTATTGCATCATCGACACCACTGCCACTAAAACCGATACTGGGTGTTCCACATAAAGCCGCCTCGATAAACACCTGACCGAAAGTCTCGGCCGAGCTAGGCCCGACATATAGGTCTGCGGCATTTAACGCACTGACAAGTTTTTTAACATCGTCAACATAACCTAAAGAAAGGCACTTTACCCCTTCAAGTTGCCAGTCAATATCCATACGCCCAATGAGCATAACCGTAATATTGCGACTATCGAATGATTTTAAAGCTTCAAGTAATAGAGACCCACCTTTGCGCTCATCACTTAAAGATGAAACGCTAAACGCGATAACAAATGAGTCAGCCGATATATCCATTGCCGCTTTAGCTGCAAGCTTATCCTGAGGAATAAACATCTCTACAGGAGCGCCAAGGCTAATGGTGGAAATAGAGGTATTAGTAGTGTCTATCGCACTCTGGTATTGCTGCTGTGCCCAGCTAGAATTAGCGAGTATACTGAACTGCTTAGCGCTAGATATAAATTGATGTTTATCCTGCCATGATGTCGCAATATCTGCGTCAGCAATTTGAGGGTATTGTTCTTTTGTTGGGCACGTTTCATCACAACCGGAGTTTAATTTTTCACATTGCATTGGGTACGGACAGCGACCCGATAACAGCCAGAAATCATGTGTGACCCAATAACTAGGATAACGCTGCTCTAATTGCCGTAATACCGCAATATTATCCGGAGTAACCGCATGTAAATTACCAAATATAATAAAATCGGGCTTAAACTGCCTAATAGCGCTGATTAAATGGCTAAAGCTGCCATCTGCTTGCTGATAACCTAATAGATCAAATACGGCGGTTTCATGTTGAGCCAAATCAAAGGCACCAGCTATACGTAACTGTGCAACGCCTGCGCCGTATTTGTATCCGAGGTCATTTACAAAAGCGACTTTAAGCTTTCTTCCCCAATTCACTTTTGGCCTATTGGAGCCTTGCCAAGCTATGTTGTTACTTGCTATAAATTGATTCCGAAACTCTATCAACTCTTTTTTAAATGCTAACTCGTCGGCGGTCTTTTGCTGATCATGCATTCTAAAATGTACTAATGGTACTCCAATGCCGACAAGTGAGGCTTTATTCAGTGCAAAGCGACACCACAGTTCATAATCCATGCTGTAAAAGCAGGACTCATTAACTTTTCCTCCGGCACGCTGCCACAGCTCTCGAGTAAAAAACACTTCAGGTTGATAAAAAAATTGCCCCGCATTCCAACCATTATCTAAATCAAGAATCTCATCAAGCGGTAGTTCGCCATCAGAACAAGAGGTAAAATGCCGATGAACCAACATATCATCCTGGTATACTTCACAAATGCCGGCAACCATATCAGGCTGCTTATCGACAAAAGCCAGTGCAACAGACTTAAGCGCATCAGGTGCAAACTGATCATCACTATTTAACCAGCAAAAAATCTCACCTGTGGCTTTGGCAAAGCCTTTATTGATGGCGTGACTTTGTCCACGATCAGGCTCACTGACCCAGTAAGTAATTTGTGATTGGTACTTTTCAATGATAGAAACAGTTGCATCATCAGAGCCACCGTCAATAACAATGTACTCTAAGTTTGGATAGCTCTGCGACAACACAGAAAGAATGGTTTGTTCAATGAACTCTCCTTGATTATACGAAGGCGTGATAACCGAAATTTTGGGCCAATTGATAGCGCTATTCATTTATACCTGTGTATCTTGTAATCTTGCATTAAAAATCATAATAGGGAGGCATTTGGCTAATATCCCTTTGTACGACATCTAAGCCTAAACTAGGGGAGTTGGGCAAAAGCAGGGTAACTTTTTCAAGCATGGTACAACACTTGTTATGTAACGCTAACTTTTCAGCAGTCTTACGGCTCGATAGTTTATTTGATGACAGCCTATCTATCATGCACACCAACCGACGATAATACTCAACAATATTGATTGATGGTGACACATTACTTTTACCAGTCTCAATCCATTGGCTTCCATCAACCTTTATATTGTATACCGTCTCAACAAAGTAAATACCTGGTGAGCTTTCATTAGCGATAAGCTCCTCAAAATTGATAACTTGAACATCAAAGCCATTATTTAGCCATCGCTGGCACTTTTGCTTTAACGTTGAGCGATTGGGCTTATATCGCTGAAAATAAAACTGTTCGAAGGGTAAAAATGTCAACCCCATCTTAACCGCCTGTAGCCAGAGCGATTTCACATGAGCAAACTCATCCCGATAGACAATGACGACTTTACGGCGACTGGGCAGTTGCCATAACTCTACCAGTTCAGTAATTTGCTTAAACGATGCCTGCACAAACCACTCTGAGCTTAACAAGTGACGTTGCGCAGTGGCTAAATGCTCTTTTACGGTTAAATGATCTATCGATTTACGGTGCTCATGCTGTGGATTAAAGAGATCCCACGCTAAAGGATGATGGCCAGTACACTTTACTTCGGCTAAATTACACAAGTCTCGGTGATAATCGATCTTAAACGCATGCAACAGGTACTCTGAATTTTCAAACAGGTTATCTTGGATGCTTGTGGTTGCTGTCTTTGGTAAACCAATGTGTAATACTAATTCTGAGTCGGTGATTGATGAAAGCCTATGCCCCACCATTAATCTTCTCCCTAAAAAGAGTGTTTACACCTGCTAGAATAGAAAGTTTATCTACGCAATTAACGTCAGACAAACCTAGTGAAGCTGAGCCTTTAACCGTATTGTACTTTAATTCAGCGTAGGTTTTATTACCTGTAGTGCTTTTAGGTAAATAACAAATTAAACGCTGTATACTATTTACTTTCTTAACCTTGTGTTTTAATCGATGCCCATCGATCCACAATTCAAGGCCATGAACTTCTGATGAATTAATGCCAATGATATCTACTGCTAACGTCTTCTTAGCACTCCTATCAAGGGGTAAAACAAAGTTAACGGCATCACCAGGGCAAAAGTCTACGTAAGGACGACCATCACTAGCATGCTTCAAAGGATAGAGTTTATTACGTGCAGCAAGATCGACAACTGAAATTTTAAGCGCTGTCGCTAAAGAAGGTATGGACTTTATCTTAGCCTCCTCACCTTGGTGAGTCTCAACTTTTTTGAGTACAGTTTGATGCTGTTTAGCGGTAGATAATGACTGTTCTATGAGCTGAATCCTAGCTGACATAGTCGCTAGAGTATGTGATAACTCATCACTAAGCACGTCGACTTTGTCATCCATTGATTGAGCATTGCCGACTCTTGTCAGCATTCTGGCTTTTATGTGTTGTTTTTCTACACTAATAAGATGCTCTAGATAGCAAATATCTTCAATGAGTTCACTATGTTCTTCATGTTGTACTGACATGATTAATAAAACCTATGTTAATTATTGGAAAAATACCGCTTTGTATGCTGATTAACGTCGGCATCACACAGAAGCTTTTGTTGAGCAAACTGGTGTGTTGTATCCTTGGACACATAATATGGCCAATTAAACAACAATTTCAAAAAGCAATGATACCAACTCAAACAGTAAATGTATTTATGCTTTTCGGTAATAAATTATGACCGTTCTAGAAGAGAAGGCGTATTTAAGTAGCATTAGAATCGAGATACCATTTGCTATGCTTGTGAACATCCTCTTGCACCATCACCTCTTCTTCACTAAACCAAGCGTACTGATTGTGCTGATCGTTTGGCAAACTATCAATATCAATATCAATATCAATATCAATCAGGAAACCTAAGGCAACATAGTGAGTACTAACACCTTCACCGAATACATAATCATCGTAAAAATGGTCAAAAGGTCCTATTAGTTTCGCTTGCTGAATAATAGCTTCAATTCCCAACTCGTTTTTACATAGCCTTTTAAAAGCATTAGCTAAGGTTTCATTTTTTAAAATCCGACCTCCTGGAACGAACCAAAATCCTCGCGCAGGGCGGTTATTACGGTAACCGAGTAAATAATTCCCTTTGCTATTCTTTACAAGAAAATCAATAGAAATTAATGGTGTTGAATCGATTACGGTCTTAAATGTGTCTTTATCTAGATACATGTTTTTCCTATTGAGTTTATTAACAAGCCTATTCAAACGGATACCATAGAGTTCCCCGAGAACACAGAGATAAGAAAAAGTAATAAATAAATTAATCTTTCCTCTGTGAAGCACACAGTGCCTCTACGCCCTCTGTGGTTAATTTATCTTTTAAAAGCAGCTATCCGCGAAAATCATCTTGATTAGCTAAAAACCATTGATAAGCATCTTGTAAACCATCTTCAAGGCTG
>Ga0316198_10000036_pt1 | contig 49193 bp, 44 predicted proteins | sample OudBieAanoxic_MG_FD_204935 | JGI IMG/M metagenome (GOLD analysis project Ga0316198, IMG submission 204935) | Coastal sediment microbial communities from Oude Bieten Haven, Netherlands - site A anoxic | ecosystem: Environmental > Aquatic > Marine > Coastal > Sediment | place: Netherlands... | reverse complement strand
TGGGGCCGACGATGGCGATGCGGTCGCCGCGCTCCACGGCGAGTGACACCTGGTCGAGAACGACGTGTTCTCCAAACGACTTGCAGAGGTCATCGACCCGCATCGGAGTGCGGGCGCCGCGATCGGTTGCCGGAAACGAAAAGCGAACCTCGCGTGCCGCGCTGTGCAGCTCCACCGTGTCCATCTTCTCGAGCTGGCGAACCCGGCTCTGGACCTGTGCCGCCTTGCTTGCCTTGGCACGAAACCGTCGAACGAATTGCTCGAGGTGTTCCTTTTCTTTCTCGAGATTCTTCGCCCGGTTCTCGAGAAGCTGCCGCTCTTCGTCACGCTGCGTGAGGTAGCGCTCGTAGTTTCCGCGAAACGTTCGGACACCTTCCGGTTCGAAGCTCACGACCCGGTTGACTTGTTCGTTGAGAAACTCCCTGTCGTGGGAGACGAGAAAGAGCGCCTGGTCGTAGCTGCTCAGAAACTTCGAGAACCAGGCCACCGACGGCATGTCCAGGTGGTTGGTGGGCTCGTCGAGGAGCAAGAGCGCAGGACGTTGAAACAGCAGTGACGCCAAGACGGCCCGCATTTTCCAGCCTCCGCTGAGCTCCGATAGGAGGCGCCGGTGATCCTCCTGGGTGAAGCCGAGCCCGTGGAGAATCTTTTTGGCTTCGTGCTCGGAGAACTGCGCGTCGAGAATGGCGATCTGCTCGTGAAGCTCCGCGACGGAGCTAGCGACTGCGACCAGCTCTTTCTCGTGAGTCTCGGGGTCGTGTTCGAGCTCGGCCAATCGAGCTTCGTTCCGTTCGAGCTCCGCGCGAAGCTCGGGCCGGCCTGGCACGCTGTCGTACACGAAGGTCAGCACGGTTTCGTTTGGAAACGAAGTGATTTCCTGGGGCAGAAAGCCGACGCGCAGTCCGGCGGGCATGCTCACCGTGCCTCCGTCGGGTTCGATTTTTCCGGCAAGCAATCGGAACAGACTCGACTTGCCCGATCCGTTCGGCCCTACCAGCCCGATGTGATCGCCCTGGTGCACCTGCAGTGACAGCCCGTCAAAGAGCGTGTCCCCTCCAAGTGCCAGTGAAACGTTGTTGACTGAAGCGAGTGTCGTCAAGCGAGCTCCGAGCGGATCTTGATTTCGTTGAGCAGGGTACGATGCACCGGACAGCGTGCCGAGATCGCAAGAAGCCTCTCGCGTTGTTCTTCGCTTAGGTCGCCCTCGAGCTCGAGCTTCTTCTGAATCACATCAATCATACCGGTCTCTTTGTCGCAGTCTTCGCAGTCCTTCGCGTGCACGTGATCGTGGCGCAGGGTGACCCGGACCGCTTCCAGAGGCCACTCCTTGCGGCCTGCGTACATCTTCAGCGTCATGGACGTGCATGCGCCGAGGCCGGCCAGTAGTAGCTCATAGGGATTGGGGCCGAGATTGCTGCCACCCTTGTCGAGGGGCTCATCTGCCGAGAACGTGAGATTGCGAGCTTGAATTCGCTGAAGAAAGCTGCTCGTTCTGCCTTCGACGACTACTTCGCCCTCTGGTGCATCCTCGGCGATCTCTTCAGCGGGCTCTCCTGGCAAATAGCGGCCGGCCCAGGCCGCGAGAACCGCAGCGACGTATCTCGCATCGCTCTGCCTGCCCAACAAGTGATCGGCCCCATCCAACGAGACGAAGCTCTTGGGGTGCCGGGCGGCCTGGTAGATCATGCGGGCATTGTCGATTCCGACGACCTGATCCTGTGGGGAGTGAAAAACGACGAGAGGCTTCTTCATGCTGCCGATACGTTCGGCCTGCTCGGGCTCGAAAGGCGCACCGATCGTTGCAACACCGGCAACTTCCGGAATTCGCCCCGCTGCGGCGAGAGCCGCCGTGCCTCCGAGGCTATGCCCTACGAGTAGCATCGGGACCGGGTAGAGCCCGTGCAAGGCGTCTGCAGCTGCGACGATGTCGTCCACGTTCTGAGAGAGCGTCGTGCTGTCGAAGTCGCCTTCGCTCTCCCCTAGACCCGCGAAGTCGAACCGGAGGGTGGCGATTGCGTTCTCCGCGAGAGCCGCGGCGATGTATCTTGCTGCTCTGCTCTCCTTCGAGCAGGTGAAGCAGTGCGCGAATACAGCGCAGGCGATTGGTCTCACCGCCGGCAAATGAACTCGACCCGAGAGAGTCTGGCCATTGCTTCCGGGAAATTCTAGTCTTTCGACGTCCGTCGTCATACTTCCTCCGAGTGGGGAATGTACAACGTCAGCCCGGCGGTGTTAGCCGGCGGACCTCATTCCGCAGCTTCGAGGTACTGCGCGTCCTCCGGCCTGTCGTAGCCGAACTCCTCGAAGACCTGGCGGAGCTCCCGGGAGACCTCCTCGCGGCTGATGCCAAAGAAATCGAGCTCGAAATTCCGAGGGCTTTCATACTCGTGATGGGCCACCATGGCTTTGTCGAGCTTGGCCTCGAACGCTTCGCTCACCGGCATGCCGAGGCGGCCGTACAGGCCAAGGATCGTCTTCTTCGGATCCCGAATTAGATCCTCGTAGCGAATCACGATGAACTGATCTTCAGGAATCTCTTTGCGGCACTCCAGCGCATATCGATAGTAGTCGTAGCCGAGTCGCTTGAGCGCCTGAATCTCTTCGCCATCCGGGCGGAGGCTCGGCGAGTGTGCCTTCCAGGCTTGGTAGAACATATTGAGGAACGAGGGCAGGCAATCGTGCGGGTCACGAACCAGGTACACGAACGCAGCATCGGGAAACTTCTCGTAGACCGAACGAACGCGCGTCGAGAAAAACACGTTCTTGTTCAAGAAGCGCTTGCCGCCCGCTTCGAACACGTGACGCTTGATCGTGTTCTCGTAGGAGTCCATGAATGCGCGCCGCTCCTCGGGGGGCTGACGGTCGATCCAGGTCTGGCTTGGCATGTCTTCCATGAAGGGAAAGAGCAGGCCGGTCGCTGGTGAGGTCAGGCTCCACAGAAGCGTGCACACATCCTCCTCGGCTTGATCGAGGCTGATGTGGTGAACCTCCTGCCAACGGCTTTCGAGCGGTGCATTGAAAAAATTGTAGGCGCGGTTGAGCACCGAGCCCACGCTGGTTTCTGCCAGCGCGATCAGGCGCTTGAAAGTCCTGGTCGCCGTGACCGCAGGGAAAATCGTCTGGTAGAGCTTCACCGTGGTGAAGACCTCATCGTCCATGCTGATGAGCCGGTGGGCGAGGGTGGTGCCGCTGCGTGGGTTGGCAAAGACGAAGACCGGCCGCTCGACCTTCTGGTCCCGGTATTCCGGGCAGACGAACTCGTCGAGTCCGCGGAAGGCCACCGCCGTCTGGCGCAGACCGAGGTAGATCGGAGCAATCCAAGCGCTGGTCACGAGCCGGCCGACGGTGGGCTTCTTGAAGAGGACCTTGCCGATCTCCCGCAGGCCTCGTTTGTTGATGTACATGGTCGTTCCCCTGCTGCAGGTCTTTGACTTGTCCTGCCTAAGTGTAGGGATGGGCCGCGAAATCGCTGCGGAATCCGGGCCAATGGTGCCCGGACCAGGTCCAACAGTCGGTGCGCGCTGGTGAACCGGGTTTCTATTCGTCGGTTACGCAGCCCTCGGAAGCGGATTTCACATTTTTGATGTACTTGTAAAGTGTTCCGCGAGTGGCCTTCAGGGCCGGCGCCTTCCACTTGGCTCGACGCTTGGCCATCTCGGTTTCGTCGACCTCGAGATCGATGGATCGCTTCTTCGCATCGATGGCGATGACGTCGCCATCCTGCACCAAGGCGATGGGGCCGCCCTCCTGTGCCTCCGGGGTGATGTGCCCGATGATGAAGCCGTGTGAGCCGCCCGAAAAACGGCCGTCGGTGATCAGCGCGACATCCTGGCCGAGTCCGGCACCCATGATGACCGAGGTGGGGGAGAGCATCTCGGGCATCCCCGGTCCGCCTTTGGGCCCTTCGTACCGAATGACTACGACATTGCCTTTGCGGATCTCGTTGCGCTCCATCGCCGCCAACATGTCCTCTTCGCAGTCGAAGACCTTGGCCGGCCCCTTGAACTCATAGCCTTCCTTGCCGGTGATCTTCGCGACCGAGCCGTCCGGCGCGAGGCTGCCACGCAGAATCGTGAGGTGACCGGTCTCCTTGATCGGCGCGTCCCAGGAATGAATGACGTCCTGCCCTGCGCTCAAATCGGGAAGCTCTGCAAGATTCTCTGCGAGCGTTTTGCCGGTGACGGTGAGGCAGTCTCCGTGAAGCGCGCCGTGCGCCAGTAGATAGCGAAGCACTGCCGGTGTACCACCGACCTCGTGCAAATCCTCCATGACGTACTGCCCGCTTGGCTTCAGGTCGGCGAGAAAAGGCACACGGTCGCTGACAGTTTGGAAGTCATCGATCGTCAAAGCAACATCGACCGCCCGCGCCATCGCGACCAGGTGCAAGACCGCATTGGTCGAGCCACCGAGCGCCATGATCGTCACCATGGCGTTTTCAAAGGCCTCCCGCGTCATGATGTCGCGCGGCTTGATGTCCTTGTCCAACAGGAGCCTGATTGCTTCGCCCGCTCGTAAGCATTCCTCGTGTTTTGCCGGGTCTTCTGCAGGCGTCGAAGAGCTGTAGGGCAGGGACATCCCCATTGCCTCGATCGCCGACGCCATGGTGTTGGCCGTGTACATGCCACCGCAGGCGCCTGCGCCTGGGCAGGCGTGCTCGATGATGTCGAGGCGCTTGTTCTCGTCGATCGAATTCGCGAGCAGCTCGCCATACGACTGAAACGCCGAGACGATATCGAGCTTCTCGCCGTTGTTTCCCCGGCCCGCGCGAATCGTTCCGCCGTAGATCATCAGCGCGGGTCTATTGAGGCGGCCGATCGCGATCATGCAGCCCGGCATGTTCTTGTCGCAACCGGGAATCGAGATATTGGCGTCGTACCATTGCGCGGCCATGACGGTTTCAATCGAGTCTGCGATCAGGTCGCGTGACTGAAGCGAGTAGCTCATGCCGTCGGTGCCCATCGAAATCCCATCGGACACTCCGATGGTGTTGAAGCGCATTCCGACCAGCCCCGCGTCGACGACTCCACGTTTCACGACCGCGGCCAAGTCGTTCAGATGCATGTTGCAGCTGTTCCCCTCGTACCAGACCGCCGAGATGCCGACTTCGGCCTTGTCCAGGTCGGCGCGGCTGAGGCCAGTCGCGTGCAGCATCGCCTGGGAAGCGCCCTGCGATGGTGGTTGGGTGATTCGGCTGCTGTACTTGTTGAGTTTTCTGCTCATGGGGGCTGCGGAGTCTAGCACCGGGAGGCCCCTCATCCGCCACCTCCGCCGTTGACTTGACCCGTTCGTGCCTCGGTCCTACGTCTGTTCAAGAAAATTTGAACAAACCGAGTCTCCCGAGTGTCCACAGCCGCCGCAAAACATCAAGAACCAAGTGATTCTCAGCCGTTATGGCGTGAGGCTGAGCTTCGTGCGGCCGACGCCATGGGCAGGTTGATGGAGTTCTGGGGTTTCCGCCGCCACATGGGCCGCCTCTGGACAATCCTCTACCTGTCCCCGGAGCCGATGACCACGGGAGACCTCTCGGAGACCCTCCAGCTGAGTAGCAGCGCGGTGAGCCTTTCTCTCGGGGAGCTGGTCCGCTGGGGTGCCGTTCGCAAGACCTGGCTCCCTGGCGAGCGCAAGGACTTCTATCAGGCGGAAAGCAGCGTTTGGAAGCTCCTTCGTCGTGTGTACGAACGCCGCGAGCTCAATCTCATACGCGAGGCAAGCGATGCCTTCGCAGACGCCCAGCGCTTTCTCGATGACGCGCGCGGCCAGCTGGCAGGCAAGGACCGGGTCCGAGTGGACTACATGCGTAAACGACTTTCGCGACTCAGTGCACTGTCCAAGGCCGGCGAACGACTCGTGCGCTTGCTGGTCGCAGGTCGCATGCTCAACCCGGCCGAGCTCCGATCGGCGGAAGAGGAAGACTGATGCGGCAGAGGAGAGTCAGGGGAGGCCTGGGATGTCGTTGATCGCCGCGGTTCGATTGGACTCGTCGTCCGATGTGCTCACGAGCCTGCAGGCCGTGTGCGACTCGCAAGGGCTCGGCGACCTCTCCGCGCATTTGGCCGATCTCGCAGATTTGGTGAGCTGGGACATGGCAGCGCTCGAGCAGGGCATCCAGAGCCTTCCGCTCGGCAAGAGCGTGGTCCACAAGAGCGCGCACCATTTGCTCGAAATAGCTGGCAAGCGGCTTCGTCCGATGTGCGTGGTTCTAGCCTCGCGGCTCGGTGACGGCCTCGATGACAAGACGCGCGGGTTCGGCGTTGCGGTCGAGCTCGTCCACTGCGCGACGCTGCTGCATGATGATGTGGTAGACGCTGGGGATCAGCGCCGGGGCGTTCCCGCTGCGCGAACGCTCTATGGCAACGCAGCATCGATTTTTGCAGGAGATTGGCTGCTAGTGGATGCGCTTCGCCGCGTGCGCGCCGCCGAAATGCCGGACGTCTTGGTTCGGCTACTCGACATCATCGACGAAATGATCTTTGCTGAGGCCATTCAGCTCCAAAACCGCGGCCGCATCGACGCGCGGATGCGGACGTACATGCAAGTCGTCGAAGGCAAGACAGCCGCGCTCTTCCGCTGGGCGATGTTTGCTGGCGCGCGTGCCGGTGGTCTAACCCCGGAAGCCTGTCAGGCGCTCGAACAGTATGGGCTTCACCTAGGAGTTGCCTTTCAGCTGATCGACGATCATCTCGACTATGCGGGCGACGGCTCGACGATCGGAAAATCTCCGTTCACCGATCTACGTGAGGGCAAGATGACGCATCCGGTGATTGTCGCCCTCGAGCGGGACCCTTCGCTGCGCGCAGTTCTCGAAGACTTGGTCGCGAGCCCCGTCGATGAGGTTCCAGAGGCGGCGAAGGCACAGCTGCTGTCTGCGCTCCATCAGACGGGCGCGCTCGAGTCGACGCGCGAGCTCGCGATTCGCAAAGCGGAAGAGGCCTGCTTGGCCTTGGAAGGGCTGACCGAGGGTCGCGCACGAGATGCCTTGATTACGGTGGCCCGCGCCACCGTCCACCGGGAGTCCTAGGGAGCAACGAGGAAAGAGTCATCGATGTCCAAGCAACCACCAACCGTGACTAGCCGCATCCCGGGGTTCTACCGCGAACACGTTGAACAGCGGCTTCGAACCATGCTCGACACCGGCCTGCTTTCGGAGGATTCGGTTCGGCATTTGCAGGACGGAGGGCGCCTCACGCTCGACGTCGCCGATCGAATGAGCGAAAACGTGATTGGCGTGCACGGCCTGCCGCTCGCGATTGCGCTCAACTTCCGCGTGAACAGCAACGACGTTTTGGTGCCGATGTCGGTTGAAGAGCCTTCAGTCGTTGCTGCCGCATCGAACGCCGCGCGCCAGGTCCGGATGACCGGCGGATTCTTCGGCGAGGCCACGGCGCCGATCATGACGACGCAAGTTCAGTTCGACGACGTGCCCAATCCGCAGGAGGCGAAGGCGCGCGTCGAAGCTGAAAGTGACTCGATTTTCCGGATCGCAGACGACGCGATCCCCGGCATGGTGAAGCGAGGCGGTGGCTGCCGTGATCTCGATGTGCGCGTGCTCGACGAAGACGATGGAATTCTCGTCGTGCATCTCTACGTAGACGTGGGTGATGCCATGGGCGCCAACGTAGTCGACGCTGTCGCCGAAGCCGTCGCCCCGCGCATCCAGGAGCTCACCGGCGGCACGGTTGGGCTTCGCATCCTCAGCAATCTGCCGCTGCGACGTCGAATTCAAGTGCGTTGTGACGTGAGCGTCGATGCGCTCGGCGGGCCGGAGCTTGCTGACGGCATCGTGAAAGCCAGCCGCTTCGCCGAGCTCGACCCCTTTCGCGCGGTCACGCACAACAAGGGCGTAATGAACGGCATCGATGCGGTCGCCCTTGCGATGGGACAGGACTGGCGCTCGATCGAAGCTGGGGCGCATGCCTTCGCTTCGGTGACGGGAAGCTACAAACCACTCGTCGTTTGGAGCCGCACCGACAGTGGCGTGCACGGCGAGCTCGACATGCCGCTGGCGGTCGGAACGGTCGGTGGCTCGACGCGAGTTCATCGTGGCGTTCGCGCCGCCTTCGAGTTGATGGGAGTCAAGAACGCGGGCGAGCTTGCCGTCGTCATGGGCGCGGCCGGCATGGCATCGAACCTGGCAGCGCTTCGCGCGCTTGCCGGGGAGGGTATTCAGCGCGGTCACATGCGACTCCACTCGCGCAAGCAAGAGGTGCAGGAGAACGCCCGCTTGCAGGCCAAGAAGCTCGAACGGGGCGCTCAATGAGCGAAACGGTCCAACAGACCGGCTCGCCGAACCCTGGGTCGGGGGAGATGTTCGATCAGATCGCGGGTCGCTATGATCTGTTGAACAGATTGATGTCGATGGGGATCGATCAGTCCTGGCGTCGCAAGACCGTTGCCGCGCTCAAGCTTCCCGCCGGCGCTCGTGTTCTGGACCTCGCGACAGGCACTGGCGATTTAGCCCTCATGATCGCCCGGCTTCACACCGACGCACGGGTCGTTGGTAGCGATCCGTCGAGTCGGATGCTCGAGGTCGGTGTCCAGAAGGTGATGCGCACTGGTCTTGCCGATCGCGTGCAGCTCGAGATCGGTGACGCGCAAGCGCTGCCCTATGAAAACGACTCGTTCGACGGCTGCTGCATCGCGTTTGGCATTCGCAACGTTCCCGATCGAAGCGCCGCGCTTGCGGAGATGGCAAGAGTCACCAAGCCTGGCGGCCGGGTCGCGGTTCTGGAACTGGGAGAACCAAGCGTGGGGTGGCTGAGCCCGTTCGCCCGCTTTCACGTCCGAAAAGTCATTCCGCGGATCGGTGGGATGCTGTCCGGATCGCGCGAGTACAAGTACCTGCAAGAGTCCATCGCCGCATTTCCGCCCGCCGATCAGTTTGCCGAGCAGATGCAGGCCTCCGGCTTGAAGGTGCTCGACGTGCAGCCGCTGACTTTTGGCGCCTGCAACCTGTTCGTCGCAGAACCCAAAGGGGGCCAGTCGTGAGGTCGCAGAGTGCAGCTTTCGTCATCGAAGGCGCACCGAACAGGGAAACCTCTCGGGCGTTCCTCGAGCAGGCGCTTGCGGCTCGTAGCTCCGAGGACAGCCACCTCATCGTGACCGTTCCTGCGCCCGTGGCGCCGGCGGACGCCTTGCTTCGCGCTTTCCCGCACGAAGCGAGTATCCTTTGGGACCCGCCACAGAGCAACGCATGCTCCGGGCTCGGAGTAGCGACGACTTTGGCGCCCAATGCGCCCTCCATCGGCGACTTCTTCGACCGCACGAATCACGTGGCTCACGAAGCAAGCCCTTCGCCTCGCGTCTTCGGCGGCACCTCCTTCGCGCCAGGCGCCTCGAGTCAGATGCCCTGGGAGAGTTTCGGCGACGGTTTCTTGCTCTTGCCGAGCTGGACCTACCAACTGGATGAGCGGGCATGGCTGTCGCTGGCCGTCTGCGAGCGGGAGAGCCCGCCGGCAGACCAAATCCTCGACGTGTTCGACGCGATTTGGGACAGCCTCGAACGGCCGATCGGCGTGATTCCTCCTCCTGTTTCGGTCCGTCGCATCGGCGAAGCGGACCGGGAGACCTGGTCGCGACAGGTCAATGACATCCGACGGGAGATCCGAAACGGCTCCGTCGAAAAAGTCGTTGCTGCCAGGCACTGTGTGGTCGAGCTCGAAACCGGGGCGGGTTCGCTCGATGTTCTCAAACGCTTGGAAGGCCAATTCCCAGGCTGCACTCGATTCGCTCTGTGGCGAGGCGATTCGGCGTTCCTGGGCGCAACGCCCGAGCTTCTGATTTCGCGCCGCGGTCCTTCGTTGTTGAGCGAGGCCCTGGCTGGCTCCACGGCGCACGGTGATGCTGCGCGAATGATGGAAAGCTCGAAGGAGCGGGAAGAGCATCAGCTGGTGGTTCAAGCGATTCTAAGGGCGCTCGAGCCGTTCTGCGATTCGCTTCGCTCCGCTCCCGAGCCCAGAGTCCGCGAGCTTCCGAACCTGCTGCACATGCAGACGCCCATCGAAGGGCATCTCCGCCAGCCGACGCACATCCTCGCACTCGTTCAAGCGCTGCACCCCACGCCTGCTGTCGGGGGCGTTCCCACAAACGAAGCGATTCAATGGATCGTCGAACACGAGGCGCTGGCACGCGGCTGGTATAGCGCCCCTGTCGGCTGGACCGACGCTACAGGTGACGGCGAATTCGTCGTCGCGCTTCGCTCCGGACTGCTCCGCGACGGAAAGGCCTGGGTCTACGCTGGCGCCGGGATCATGGCCGACTCCGATCCCGACACCGAGTACGCGGAAACCGAGCTCAAGATGCAGGCGCTTTTGGGAGCGCTCCATGGGGACGGCCGCCGATCTACAGAGTGAATGGGCGCGTCTCGTCGTCCATGGCCTCGCGCTAGCTGGCGTCCGCGATGCGATCATCAGTCCAGGCTCGCGTTCGACGCCCTTCGTTCTTGCCGCGCTAGAGCACGCGGCACTTCGTTGCATCAGCGCGCTCGACGAGCGTTCGGCCGCGCACTTCGCGCTCGGGCAGGCGCGAGCAACGGGCCGTCCGTCTCTTATTCTGTGCACTTCCGGCAGCGCGCCCGCGAACTACTTCCCCGCGGTGATCGAAGCCAGCGAGGCCGGCGTGCCGCTCCTCGTGCTCTCGGCGGACAGGCCGCCGGAGCTGCAGCAGTGCGGCGCAAACCAGACCAGCGATCAAGTTGGGCTCTTCGGCCGTCACGTTCGTTTCTTTGCGCAACTAGGTGAGCCTCGAGGTGACGAGCTGAGCTTGCGTGCCGTGAAGCGGACGGCGACGCGAGCCGTCTTCGAAGGCTCGGGAAGCCGGCCCGGACCGGTTCACATCAATGCGCAGGCCCGAAAGCCGCTAGAGCCGAGGGCAGCCTCCGGCAGCGAGGCCGATGCGCACGCCCGTGTCGACGCGATTTTGAAAGAGTCGGTCCATGCGATGAGAGGATCCCCTCGTGTCGATGGTAGCGCGGTGAGGCGTCTCGCAGGCGCGCTCGACGGCTCTGCCCGGCCCCTGGTCCTCTGCGGACCCGCCTTGCCGCGCGAGGCTGCGGTCCTCACTGACCTCGAGGCACTAGCGGACCGAGCCGGCGTGGTCATCGCGGTCGAAGCCGCATCCCAGCTTCGGTGCGGTGGCGGGACCGAAGCGCTGATCGGCGCCTTCGACACGCTCTGGCGGACCGAAACGGGAAGCTCTGCCCTGGCTCCCGACTTCGTCTTGCAGCTGGGCGCAAGTCCCACGTCCAAGGCTTGGGAGCAGCTTTGCGAGACGCGCCAAATTCGCCGAGCCAACGTGCATCCCTGGGACTGGATCGATCCGGACGCGAGTGCTGAGCTGATCGTCGAGGCCGAGCTCGCCGATGTCGTCGCGAGTCTGGCTGCCGAACCCTTCAGCGGGGCCGCGAGAGACGGTAGCTTCGCTGCCAAGGTTCAGCGCGGGGAGAAGCTCGTCTGGGAAGCGGCTGCCGAGCTGCTCGACGAGGCTGGCGACCAGCTCGGTGAGGCCGGAACTGCACGCACGCTTCGCGACTTGGCTCCGGAAGGGAGCGCGCTGGTCCTGGGCAATAGCCTCCCCATTCGCAACTTCGACTTCTGGGTGCCGCCTGGAGGATCCTCCCTTCGGATTTTCTCGCAGCGTGGGGTGAGCGGCATCGACGGTGTCGTCTCGGCCGCCGCTGGCGTCGCCTCATGCTCTTCGGGCGCGACGGCGCTGCTCATTGGCGACGTCAGCTTTCTGCACGACATCAACGGCCTGCAATTGGCCTCGCAGGCGTCGAACCCGCTCGTCATCGTCGTCGTCAACAACGCCGGAGGCCGAATCTTCGAGCAACTCCCGATCGCGCAGCACGGCAAAGCGGAATGGCTCCCGTACTTCACGACGCCGCACGAAGCTAGTATTGGCGCTGCGGCCTCGGTCTACGGATGCGCATTCGAAGCGGCGCGCACGGTGTCGGGGCTCCGAGACGCAGTCATCAGCGCGTACGGGCGAAATGGCTGCACGGTGATCGAGGCTGTGGTGCCGGCGCACGGGTCGGGCGAGCAGAATCAGGCGCTCCGTGCTCGAGTCGAGCAAGCCTTGAAGCGCGAGGGCTTTTGATGTGGCTCCTCTTGCATGGCTTCACCGGATCGCCTGAGAGTTGGAACGGTGTCGTCGAGCAATCAGCGCTCGGAACGGCGAAGATTCCGTTCTTGGCGGGCCATGGCTCCGATTGGCAGAGCAGGGTGGTCGACTCCTTCGAAGGCGAGGTCACGCGACTCGTCTCGCTGCTTTCGGGAGCCGAACGGCCCCGCCTGCTGTGCGGGTACTCGCTTGGCGCGCGGCTTGCGCTCGGGCTCTTGAATCGCGAACCCAAGCTCTTCGACGCAGCCGTCTTGATTGGCGTTCACCCAGGGCTCCATGAGCAAGCGGCTCGCGCAGAGCGCCGCGAAACCGATGCCCGCCGCGCGCGCTCACTCAGGGAGGAAGGCTTGGGGGCCTTTGTTGCGGCATGGGAACAATTGCCACTGTTTGCGAGTCAGCGCTCGCTCCCAGCCGAGGTTCTAACCGTGCAGCGCCGGACACGCCTCTCCCAAGACCCCGAAGGCCTGGCTCGGTCGCTCGAGCTGCTCGGATTGGCCGAGATGCCGGACTATGGTCCTGTCGTCGAGTCGCTCGAAGTGCCGATCACCCTCATGACTGGCTCGCTCGACACCAAGTTTTCGAGGATTGCCGAAGAGTTGGCCGCAAAGAACGTTCACGTCGAGGCAGAACTCGTCGACGGTGTCGGGCACAACCTCTTGCTCGAAGCCCCAGGAGTCGTTGCCGCTACGCTGAAGCGGGTCCAGGAGATGGCGCGCCGATGACCGAGATCGTCCCAGGCTCGATTCGCGCATGGATTGTGGCCGCGCGCCCCGCGACTCTCACGGCGGCGTTCGCACCGGTCGCCGTAGGCACAGCTTGCGCGTGGCGTGTAGGCGCATTGCATTGGAATGCGGCGCTCGCTGCTTTGCTGGGTGCGTTTCTGATTCAAATCGCGACCAATTTCGCGAACGACATGTTCGACTTCCAAAAAGGGGCCGACACCGAGGACCGCCTCGGCCCGACGCGTGCGGCGCAGGCGGGGCTTCTGAGCGAGGTCCAGCTCCGTCGCGGGATCATGGTCACCTTCGCGTTCGCGCTGGGGACGGGCATCTACCTCACCTGGATTGCCGGCCCTGCCGTAATCATCATTGGCCTCACCTCGATGGCAGCAGGCCTGGCCTACACCGGCGGCCCCTTTCCGCTCGCCTACAACGGCCTCGGCGACGTGTTCGTGATGGCGTTCTTTGGATTCGTGGCGGTTTGCGGGACGGCTTTCGTTCAAGCGCGGTACGTTCCCGAAATCGCCTGGCTCGCCTCTGTCCCGATCGGCGCCTTGGCGACCGGGATTCTCGTGGTGAACAACGTCCGCGACTACCGAGGCGACCGACGGGCAGGCAAGACCACGCTCGTCGTTCGATTTGGAAGAGACGCCGGTGTGAGAGAGTACGCGCTACTGCTCTTCGTCTCCTATGCGACGCCCGTGCTCATGTTCCTTCTCGGCTGGACCAGTGCCTGGGTCTGTCTTCCACTGCTAACCATTCTTTGGGGAATTCGACTGTATTTCTCCGTCGTGAACGACCGCGGAGTTGCTCTGAACGAAACGCTGGCGGGCACGGCTAAGCTTCTTTCGCTGTTCGGCTTGCTGTTCGCGATCGGAATCGTCCTGTGACCGAGCTCCATGCGCAGATCGACCTGGTGGAGGGAGAGCTTTCTGACCCCCTCGTCGGCGGAGCGGAAGGCTTGGTCAAGCGAGCGTTTGCAGTGCTTCGACTCATGCGAAGCGACGGAACGACCGGACTCGGAGAGGCCTCGCCGCTCCCCGGCTACTCTCCCGACGCGATGGCGGACGTCGCCGATGAGCTACAGGGTCTCGCCGATGGTCCGGTGCTCGTGAACCCGCTAGCGAGCCCCCTCGAGCTTCTCGTCGACGCCTTTGCCGCCCGGCCGCTCAACCAGCCCTCGGCCCGCTTCGCGCTAGAAACGGCACTGCTCGATTGGCTCGGGCGCACGCGAGGCGAACCCGTGCATCGAGTCCTCGGTGGCGACGCCGAACGACGCGCGGTTCCCATCGCAGATCTCGTCATGACCGCAGACGCTGGCGAATGGCCCGCTCGCACCGATGAGTTGCTCGCCGACGGGGCAACACACCTGAAGCTCAAGATCGGATCCGACCTCGAGAGCGAGCTCGCTGCCCTTCGCTCGATTCGCCGCGCGCATCCACGGCTCCCCCTCCGTCTCGACGCCAACCGCAGCATCCCGGTCGCCTTGCTTCGGCGGCACTCCGAATCGCTCGAAGCACTGGAGCTCGAACTGATCGAAGAGCCCGTGGCGCCGGAGGATTGGCCCACCGCGCTGGGTCTGCCCTTGCCGTTTGCCCTCGATGAAACTCTTCGTGACGAGGCTCTCACCCAGCGCTTGCTCGACAGCGGCCGGATTGCGGCCGTCGTGATCAAGCCGATGGTCCTGGGCGGACTTCGGGCTTCGTTCGAAGCTGCCGAGCGTGCCGCCGCACATGGCGCCCAGTATCTGATCTCGCACAGCTTCGACGGCCCGATCGCACGCGCGGTCAGCGCTGAGCTCGCGCTCGCGCTTCAAACCGAGCTGGCGGCTGGTCTGGGCGAGCATCCGGCCCTTGGACTCTGGCCGCCGCACCGGATCGCCGCGATTGCGGGCCGAGAGATCATCCCGCATGCGGCGCCAGGCTTGGGGCTGGAGTTCGATGAGGACTCCGATGGTTGAGCTCAGCCTCCTCGGGGCCGCGACCGAAGAGCCCCACCGTGACTGCCTGATCGCCGACGGCCGTGCATGGTCATATGCCCAGGTCGCCGCACGCGTTCGCGCCGCCCTCGCATCGCTTGCGGACCGCGGGGTAAAGCCTGGGGACAGGGTGGCGCTCACCCCCGACGTCGATGTCGACTCGCTCGTCTGGCTGTACGCGCTCTTGGAGCTCGGCTGTCCGGCGGTGGTGCTGCACCCGCGCCTCCGAGATCGCGAACGCGCTCTGCTTCTAGAGGAGGCGCGCCCCAGCCATCGGATCGACGGCTGGACCCTGGGCGGGGCATCTGCGGGGCAAGTCATGCTGCCCGCTCCGATTTCCGTCGAGCAGACCTTGGCCATCGCGTACACCTCTGGCTCCAGAGGCGGGCCCCGCGGAGCCCGCCTGTCCCGTCGCGCGTTCATCGCCTCGGAAGCTGCCCACGCCGCGAACCTCGGTTGGCAGGCCGACGATCGCTGGCTCTTGTGCATGCCGCCTGCCCACGTCGGAGGGCTCTCGATCGTAACCCGCTCGCTGATCGCCCGGCGCTGCGTGGTGCTGAGCTCCGGTCCCTTCGAGCCACGCGAGTTGGTCCGACTGATGTCCGAGGATCGCGCGACGATTCTGAGCGTCGTTCCCACCATGCTTCGCCGATTGCTGCGCTTGGAAGAGCCTGCATGGACACCGAGCCCCGCGCTCCGGGCGGTCTTGGTTGGAGGCGCCCCGTTTCCCCCCGCCCTTCGCGAGCTCGCCCAGAGCCGAAGGGTGCCCACGTTCGCGACCTACGGTTGCACTGAAGCATGTTCTCAAGTCACGACTCAATCGCCCGGGCAGAGTGGATCGCCCGGTTCGGGTCTCCCGTTGCGCGGTATCGAACTGCGCATCGAGGATGACGAAATCCAGATTCGCGGCGACGTGCTCATGGACGGATATCTCGGCGAAGACCGAAGCGGCGAGCCCTGGACGGCGGACGGCTGGCTTCGCACCGGGGACTTCGGCTCGTTCTTGCCGGACGGGCAAGTTCTGGTTCAGGGACGCCTCGACGACATCATCGTGACGGGCGGAGAGAATGTCGCACCCCAAGAAGTGGAAGCCTGGCTCGAAACCGTTCCAGGAATCGCGTCGGCCTGTGTCTTTTCGCTGCCGCACGCCGAATGGGGCGAGGAACTGGTCGCGGCGCTCGTGACTGACCCCAGGCGATACAGCGCGGACGGTCTTCGCAAGAGGCTCGGCAAAGATCTGGCCGCCTACAAGCATCCCAAGCGCATTTGCTTGCTCGACTCGCTGCCGCTCAATCGCTCGGGGAAAGTCGATCGCGCTACAGTCGAGGCGCGCTGTGCCGGCAAACTGAAGCCGGTTTTGGCACTGTAGAGGCGGCCGATCTCTGCTACGGTCCGGCCCTCAGAGGAGACGAGCATGGCAGATCAGATCAGCGCTTCACACATCCTTCTCATGTACGCGGGCTCGGAGCGTTCCTCCGCGACACGCAGCAAAGAGGAAGCCCAATCTCAAATCGCCGAAATCGCAAGGAAGCTCGAGACCGGCGCCGAGTTCGCCGCGCTCGCGCGCCAGCACTCCGACTGCGGGTCGGCGCAGTCGGGAGGCGACCTCGGTGGCTTCGGCCGAGGCCAAATGGTCAAGGGTTTCGAGGATGCTGCCTTCGCGCTCGGCGTTGGAGACACCAGCGCGGTCGTGGAGACGCCCTTTGGCTTCCACATCATCACCCGAACTGCCTAGCGGCATTCGCTTGAGCGCAGCTAGCCTGGCCCTTTGAGAAACTCGCGCACGATCGGCCGATAGCCTTCTCGGAAGGTCGGATACTCGAACCGGTAGCCGGTATCTCGAAGCCGCGCGTTTCGGCAGCGCTTGTTCAATCGCTCCGGCTGGTTCTCGGCCCCGCTCTGCGCAGGAGTTTGCACTCCCAGCTCCTTGCTGAGCCAGGCGACGACATCGGCGGTCTTCACCGGTTCATCGTCCGAGCCGAGGTAGAGCCCGCTCGGGCTTTCGACTCTCATTAGATGATGCAAGGCGCCGGCGCAGTCCTCCACGTGAATCCGGTTGGTCCAGCTTCCGCCGACGGTTGCCTCTCGGTTCCAGACCTTCCGTACGAGCCGTGTTCGTCCAGGGCCGTAGATCCCCGACAGCCGTACGCTGATCCCGGTCTCGGGCGCCTCACGAACAACGGTTTCGGCTTCCAGAAGAACGCGTCCATTGAAGCGGAGCGGTTCGGTAGCCGAGGTCTCGTCGACCCATTCGCCGGCGCTCTGTCCGTACACCGCCGTGCTCGACGTGAAGAAAACCCGCCTCAGAGGGCAGCCGGCCGCTCGCAAAGCGCCCAAGAGGCTCCGAAGCCCATCGACGTAGATCGCACGGTAGTGCTCTTCGTCGCGCCTGTCCGCGCTCGCTGTGTAGAACAAATAGTCGAAGGCCGCGGGCGGGGCACTGAAACTGCTCGGCATGGTCAGATCGATGCGCCACGGCTGGATCCCATCGCTCAGAGCCTCGACGCGACGCCGGACGCCCCAGACCTCACAGCTCTCGCTGAGCAGCCGCGCCCCAAGCGCGTTTCCTACGTCGCCGCAGCCGGCGATCAAAATCTTCTCTGGCATGCCTCAACCACAAAGGCGATTGCCGCCCTTGCCTTTGGCTGAGTATGCGAAATCGTCGGCGCGTTTCAAGACGGCCTCTACCGTGTCGCCGGGGCGGGCGATACTCAGGCCGGCGCTGGCGGTCACCGGCTTTCGCGAGTCGAACTTCATGCCGACTTCCCGAATCGCCGTCACAAAACGGTTTCCTGCGACGCGTCCCTCCTCTTGAGTCGTGTCCTGAAGGACGATCACGAACTCGTCGCCGCCGTAGCGGCCTGCGACATCGACTTCGCGCGTCGACCTTTGAAGCGCTTCTGCCACACTCTTGAGCACCTGATCCCCTTCGAGGTGGCCTCGCGTATCGTTGACCCGCTTGAACTGGTCCAGGTCGATCATCACTACAGCCATCGGACGCCCGCGATTCAACCATGCAAGACCCTGCTCGATGTGGCTCAAGATGTGCCGGCGATTCCAGAGCTTGGTGAGTGGATCCTGCCTGGAGAGCTCGGCGAGGCGTTCATTGGCGACGACGAGCTCGGTCTCCCGCTGGTTGATCTTCCGAATCAGGGTCGCAACAATCGCCGTACCAAAGACGAGCAGCACCGTGACCAGCAACGCTTGTAAGAAGCCGTCGATGGGGGTGGGTCTTCCCGCCTGCATCCATGCCGGTCCGTCGGGCGCAAAGGGCAACGCACCTCGGACTTCCATCATGACCACGGCCGAGTACATCGCTGCACCAATGCTCGAAAGCAGGACGCCCATTCTCGGTGTCACCACGAGCGAGTTGACGATGCCTGCGACGAAATAGAGCGCTACCATCACCGTCCGCGAGGAGCCGACGCGCTGGACGATGAACGTGAGCAGCGCCATGTCGAGGATCCCGCCGAGGAACGGTCGCCACGGCCCGGCGATGTCCCGCCAAATCAAGAATTGCTCCACGACCGCGACGCAGGCGTAAGCGACAAAAACACCGCGGTGCGCTTCCATCGGCGGGTACAGGAGTGGGACGAGCCAAATCCCACAGGCCGCTAACATGAAGCGGACCCACGCCGTACCAAAAGCCAATCGGTTGGAGTTCATCCTAGCCGCACCAGTCTAAGCATTCTACCTTAACCCATCAGGATTATATTAGGGTGGCAGATTGGTCCCTCGTCGTCAGTATGCGTGCGTCGGCCTACGGGCGCATGCCACCTTTTAAGGTCATTACGGGAGTTCTTCGGGGTGAGGTTTGAAGCAGATGAGCGACGACGCGACGGCAGAACAACTCAAGCGGCTACTCGAGCAACGGATTGTCCTCTTCGACGGTGCCATGGGGACGATGATCCAGCGCGCGGGGCTCGGGGAGGCCGACTTTCGGGGCGAGCGCTTCGCCACCCATCCGAGCAGCCTCCAGGGCAACAACGACCTGCTGGTTCTCACGCGACCGGACGTGATCCGCGGGATCCACGAAGCGTATCTAGATGCGGGCGCGGACATCATCGAAACCAATACGTTCAACGCGAACTCGTTCTCGCAAGCAGACTATGACCTGCAAGAGGTGGTGAACGACCTCAACGTAGCGGCCGCGCGGCTTGCCAAGGAGGCGACCGCGAGCCGTTCCGACCGCCCCTGCTTCGTCGCTGGCGCCATCGGCCCCCTCAACAAGACCTTGAGCCTCAGTCCCGACGTCAATGATCCGGGCTATCGGGCGCTGACTTTTGACGAGGCGCGGGAAGCGTACGCGGAGCAAGTGCGAGGCCTCATCGACGGTGGCTCGGACCTGCTGCTCGTCGAAACGATTTTCGATACGCTCAACGCCAAGGCCGCGCTCTGCGCGATCGATGATGTCTTCGACGAGAAGGGGGTCCGCCTTCCGATCGTGATTTCGGTCACCATCGTGGACAAGAGCGGCCGTACGCTATCAGGCCAAACCGTCGAAGCGTTCTACGTGTCGATCGAGCATGCGCGACCCCTGGCGGTGGGCATCAACTGCTCGCTGGGCGCTCAGGAGATGCGACCGTTCTTGAAAGAGCTGGCGGGGATCGCGGATTGCTACGTGCATTGCTATCCGAACGCCGGGCTTCCGAACGCATTTGGCGGTTACGATCAAACTCCCGAGCAGATGAGCGAGCTGCTGCGGGGTTTCGCCGCGGACGGGATGATCAACATCATCGGTGGCTGTTGCGGGACGACTCCGGATCACATTCGGGCCATCGCAGAGGCGGTTCGGGACGTTCCACCGCGACCGAAACCGGTGCGCGATACCCACTTCCCCCGCTTTAGCGGCCTCGAGCCCCTGGTCATCCGTCCAGAAACCAACTTCATCATGGTCGGAGAGCGAACCAATGTAACGGGCTCGGCCAAGTTCCGAACGCTGATCACGGAGGGGGATTACGCGGAAGCGGTTTCGGTCGCGCTCCAGCAGGTTCGCAACGGAGCGAACATCATCGACATCAACATGGACGAGGGCATGCTCGACTCCGAGCAGGCGATGACGACGTTCCTGAATCTCATCGGCTCCGAGCCCGAGATTTCGCGCGTTCCGATCATGATTGACAGCTCTAAGTGGAGCGTGATCGAGGCGGGTCTCAAGTGCGTACAGGGCAAGGCAATCGTCAACTCGATCAGCATGAAAGAAGGCGAAGCGGAGTTCCTCGTCAGGGCTCGCAAAGTGCGCCGCTATGGCGCCGCGGCGGTCGTGATGGCTTTCGATGAAGAGGGGCAGGCCGACACCATCGAGCGGAAGGTAGAAATCTGCGTACGCGCCTATCGAATTCTGGTGGAAGAGGCGGGCTTTGCGCCGACCGATATCGTTTTCGACCCCAATGTCTTCGCGGTGGCTACCGGCATTGAAGAGCACAACCAGTACGCGATCGACTTCATCGAGGCGACGCGGCAGATCAAGGAGCGTTGCCCGGGCGCACTAGTGAGCGGCGGAGTGAGCAACCTCAGCTTCTCGTTTCGCGGAAACAATCGCGTGCGCGAGGCGATGCACTCCGCGTTTCTCTACCATGCGATCGCCGCCGGCATGGACATGGGTATCGTCAACGCCGGTCAGCTCGAGGTATACGCGGAGCTCCCCAAGGAGGTTCTGGAACACGTCGAGGACGTTATCTTCAACCGCCGCCCCGATGCGACCGAGCGCCTGGTCAGCCTCGCCGAGACGGTCAAAGGCAGGGGACGGCGCCAGAAGCACGACATGAGCTGGCGCGAGGCGACCGTCGAGAAGCGGCTAGAGTACGCGCTGGTCAACGGTGTGGTCGAGTTCGTCATCGAAGACACCGAGGAAGCGCGCCTCAAGCACACCCGTCCTCTCGATGTGATTGAAGGACCGCTGATGAGCGGCATGGCTGTCGTCGGGGACCTCTTCGGCTCCGGCAAGATGTTTCTGCCTCAAGTGGTGAAGAGCGCACGAGTCATGAAGAAGGCCGTGGCGCACCTCGAGCCGTTCATGGAGGACGAGAAGGCCGACAGCTCTGCGCAGGGCAAGGTCCTTCTCGCGACCGTCAAGGGCGACGTGCACGACATCGGCAAGAACATCGTTGGCGTAGTGCTCGGCTGCAACAACTACGCAGTCGTCGACCTCGGCGTCATGGCCCCCGCAGAGAGAATTCTCGATACGGCCGAGGCCGAGGGCTGCGACGTGGTCGGTCTGAGCGGCTTGATTACTCCGTCCCTCGACGAAATGGTCTACGTGGCCTCGGAGATGCAGCGCCGTGGCATGAGCCTTCCGCTTCTCATCGGTGGCGCCACGACCAGCCGGGCCCATACCGCGGTCAAGATCGCGCCGGCCTACGACGGCAGCACTACACACGTCCTCGATGCGTCACGCGTCGTGAACGTCGTGTCCGACCTCCTGAGCCCCGAGCGCCGGACTGAGGTCGATGCAAAGAACCGAAGCGAGCAGGAGAAGTCGCGCAAACTCTTCGAACACCGTCAGAACCGCGAGTTGATTTCTCTCGAAATCGCGCGGGAAAATAGAGCGCGGATCGAATGGAAGAACGACGAGGTGCAGGCGCCGCTTTTTCAAGGGCGCCGTGTCGTCGAAGATGTGAGCCTCGAAGCGATCGCAAAGTACATCGACTGGACGTTCTTCTTCTCGGCCTGGGATCTCAAGGGCAAGTTCCCGAAGATACTCGATCACCAGAATCACGGAGCCGCGGCGCGAGAGCTCTATGAGCACGGACAGGCCTTGCTCGACCGCATCGTCACCGACAAGATGATCTCGCCGCGCGCTGTGTATGGCTTCTGGCCGGCGAACCAGGATGGGGACGACATCATCGTCTGGGACGACGAGGCGCGCAGTCGTGAGCATCTGCGCTTTCACATGCTGCGACAGCAGGCGGTCAAGCCGAACGAACAGCCGTACTTCTCGCTCGCGGATTTCGTGGCGCCGGTCGGATCTGGCATCGCAGATCACATTGGGGCCTTTGCCGTCACGACGGGGATCGGCGCCGAAGAGTTCGCTCACAGCTTCGAGCAGGATCACGACGATTACAACGCGATCATGGTCAAGGCGCTCGCAGACCGATTGGCCGAGGCGTTTGCAGAGCTCATGCACCAACGCGCTCGCCGCGAATGGGGCTATGAACCCGAGGAGAGCTTCAGTAACGAGGAGCTGATCGGCGAGAAATACAGCGGCATTAGGCCCGCATTCGGCTACCCGGCTTGCCCGGACCACACGGAGAAGAAGACGCTCTGGGAGCTGCTGCGCCCCGACGAAATCGGAATCTCGTTGACGGAGCACTTCGCGATGTACCCAGCCGCCAGCGTCAGCGGCATCTATCTCGGTCATCCCAAGTCCCGCTACTTCGCCGTAGGCCCCATCGATCGAGAGCAAGTCGAAGACTACGCTCGCCGAAAGAACATGACCATTGCCGAAGCTGAGCGCTGGCTGCAGCCAAACCTCGGATATCAGCGAGGCAGCTGATGCAGCGGCCGCGGCTTCGAGACCTGCTGCCCGTCAGCGTGAAGACCTACGATCCGGAGGAAGTGACTACCAAGAGTCACCGGGAAATCGACCCGCGGGCTGTGGGTCTGAGCACTCAGGACGTCGAGGCGATTTGGAATTCGGTCGTGACCTTCTACAAGTCGGGGCTGCACCCGGCGATCGCGCTTTGCATCCGGCGAAGGGGTGAGATCATTCTCGACCGCGCGATCGGCCACGCTCGCGGAAACAGCCCGGCGGATCCGGAAGGCACGCCCCTGGTAAAGGCAACGCCGGCCACGCTCTTCAACTTCTTTTCGGGCTCGAAGGCGGTTACAGCCATGCTGATTCACCTCTTGCAGGAAGAAGATCAGCTACATGTCGACGAGCCGGTGGCGACATTCATCCCGGAGTTCGCGAAGCGGCGGAAGCACAGCATCACGATTCGCGACGTCCTCACACACCGTGCAGGGATTCCTGCAACGCCCGAAGAAGCGATCAACCTCGACCTGCTCTCACAGCCTCAAGCGATTGTACGGGCCTTCTGCGAGCTGGAGCCCACGCATCGGCCGGGCAGCGTGCAAGCGTACCAGGCGGTCACTAGTGGATTCATCTTGGGCGAGATCATTCGGCGCGTGACGGGCCGGGACATTCGCGACTTCTTGACTGCGAAGGTCCGCGAGCCCTTGAAGATGAATCACTTCAACTATGGTGTCGCCCCAGAGCTTCTCGATCAGGTTGCGGTCGATGCCTTCACGGGTCCCGCTCCGACTTGGCCCTACAAGAATCTCGTCCAGGTCGCCTTTGGCGCCTCGATGCGCGAGCTCGTCGACCTGAGCAACGATCCGCGGTTCCGCACCGGGGTCGCACCAGCGGCCAACATCATTGCGACTGCCGAAGAGATTTCGCGCTTCTTCGAGACGCTGCTTTGTGGGGGCACCTATCAAGACAGCGGCGTTTTCGAGCAGCGCACGGTTGCCCGTGCCGTCGAGCCCCAGGTAACGGGGCAAGTTGATCGCGTCTTGATGATGCCGATCCCACTTTCGATGGGGTTCATGCTCGGCTTGCGAAGCTTTGGGTTCTACGGACCGCGAACCGCCAATGCCTACGGTCATCTCGGCTTCACGAATGTCCTCGGATGGGCCGATCCCGATCGTGATATCAGCGTCGGGTTCATGAACACGGGCAAGCCGCTCCTTTCGGCCCGCATGTTGGCCTGGCTCAACGTGACGCGGGTCATCGGCACTCGGATCCCCCGAGACCGGGCATGAGCCGCATGCGCGCTTGATCGCGGCTTTGCCAGGGGCTCCGCTATGCTAAGGTCCGGCCGATGAAATTCTCTGCGTCCATCGCCATGGCGCCGCCCGAGCACTATATCCCGGTCGCTCAGGAGGCGGAGAAACTCGGCTATCACGCCATCGTCCTACCGGACTCGATCTTCTTCTCCGAAGAAGTCAGCAAGCCGTACCCGTACACTCAAGATGGTAGCCGCATGTGGGATGGCCAGACGCCTTGGATCGAGCCCATCGTGGGCGCGGCCGCCATGGCAGGCGCCACCAAGTCGATTTTCTTCTACACCAGCGTCGTGAAGCTGCCCGTGCGTCACCCGGTCTTGGTTGCAAAACAGGTCGCTTCCTTGGCGGCACTATCAAACAACCGCTTTGGCTTCGGCTGCGGACTCGGCTGGTTGCCCGAGGAATTCAAGTGGTGTGGTACCGACTTCGACACGCGCGGCAAGCGCATGAACGAGTGCCTCGAGATCCTTCGACTGATCTGGGGCGGCGGCATGGTCGAATACCATGGCGAGCACTACGACTTCGGTAAGATTCAGATGAGCCCGGTGCCGAGCAAGCCGATCCCGATTTACATCGGGGGCCACACCAGGCCCGGGCTTCGGCGAGCCGCGAAATATGGTGACGGCTGGTCCTCAGCGATGCTTCCCTCAAAGAAGCTGCTCGAGCTGATCGGCCAAATCGAAGCCTTTCGCAAAGAGTACGGCCGCGATCATTTGCCGATGGAGTACCAGGCGGTGGTCACCGACGTCTGGAACGCCGATGGCTTCAAGAGCCTCGAAGATGCAGGTGTGACGGACATCATCACCGTTCCCTGGCTCATGTACGGGACTCCCATGGTGGGCGGCGACTTGCAGGGGCGCATTGATGGACTGAACCGATTCGCGGACACGGTCATCGCAAAGATGCAATGAGCTCGATGCCGACAATTCTGGACGGTGCAAGGCTCGGACCGGTCGGTGAGCAGGATGCCTACCGACTGAGCGAGCTCGACACTGCCAGCCTTTGCCAGGCGGCTCGAGTGCGGCGGGATAGAGCCTGGGGCAAGACACTGACCTACTCGCCCAAGGTGTTTCTGCCGATCACCAACCTCTGCAGGAACCAATGCGACTACTGCTCGTTCCGTCGCTCGCCCGGCGACGCCGGCGAATGGACGATGAGCCCCGACGAGATTCGCGTTTGGCTCCACCGAGCGCGCGATCAGGGCTGCATCGAGGCGCTGTTCTGCCTCGGCGACACGCCCGAGACTGGCTTTCGTGAATATCGCGCCTTGCTGCGTTCCTGGGGTCACCAGCGGACGGTCGACTACCTTCGATGGGCCGCCCAGGAAGCGCTCGCCGCCGGGCTCCTTCCGCATACCAACGCCGGGATTCTCTCTCGCGACGACATGATCGCCTTGCGACCCGTGAACGTGAGCCTCGGGTTGATGCTCGAGAACGTCAGCGAGCGTCTCTGCGACAAGGGCATGCCGCACCACCGCGCCCCCGACAAACGACCGGCCAAACGGATTCAAATGACCCGGGAAGCGGGCGAGCTTCAAATCCCGTTCACTTCGGGGCTGCTGATCGGAATCGGGGAAACCGTCGAAGAGCGCGTTGACACGATTCTCGCGATTCGGCGCCTGCACCGAGATCACGGTCACATCGGTGAAGTCATCGTCCAAAATTTCCGCTCGCATCCCAGCACAGCGATGGGACTCGCGGGCGAACCCAGTTCCGAGGAGCTCGCTGCCACGGTCGCCTTGGCCAGGCTCATCCTCGACGACGACGTCAGCGTCCAGGCGCCACCGAACCTCAATCCGGCCTCGACTGCGACCTTGATTCACGCGGGCATCAACGACTTTGGTGGCATTTCACCGGTCAGCCCGGACTACATCAACCCGCAGCACCCCTGGCCCTACCTAGAACGCCTCCGCGAGGCCTGCGAATCCGAAGGGTTTCGACTCGAAGCGCGACTGCCGGTATATCCCACTCACCTCGATGCGCCGGGCTTCGTCGACGCGTCTCTGCGCCCCCGCATCGTTCTGCTTGAGCAGGAGCTTGCTACGACATGACGACCGCTCTCGAAACCTGCTTGCAAGCAGTCACGCGCGACATTCGCGCGATCCTCGAACGAAGCCTCGACGGCGAAGAGCTCAGCATTCACGACGGCGTCGCCTTGAACGAGGCACGTGGCCGCGACCTCCAAGCCTTGTGCATGGTTGCCGACGAGCTTCGCCGGCAGCAGCGGGGTGATCGCGTCACCTATGTGGTCAACCGCAACATCAACTTCACCAACGTCTGCATCAAGAACTGCAAGTTCTGCGCGTTTGCGCGCACGGTGCGCTCGGAGCAGGGCTACTTCCTTCCTCAGGAAGAGGTTGCACGGCGTGTGCGTCAGGCCTGGGAGATGGGCGCCACGGAGGTTTGCTTGCAGGCCGGGCTTTCGCCGAATCTCGATGGAGACAGCTACATCGAGCTGTGCCGTGTCGTGAAGGAAGCCGCGCCTGAGATTCACATCCACGCCTTCTCTCCAGAAGAGGTGAAGTTCGGCGCTTCGCTCAAGCGAGTGTCGTACTCGGAGTACTTGGCCGAGCTCGCGGATGCCGGCCTCGGTACGCTTCCCGGCACCTCGGCCGAGATCCTCGACGACCGTCTGCGCAAGACGATTTCACCGACCCGGATCGCGACCAGCGAATGGCTGGACGTGGTTACCTCCGCCCATCACCTCGGAATTCGAACCAGCTCGACGATGATGTTCGGTCACGTCGAGACGGTAGAGGATCGGATGCGGCACATGGACTTGCTGCGCAGAGTCCAGCGGGAGACCGGAGGCTTCACCGAGTTCGTTCCTCTGTCTTTCGTGCACGAGGAAGCCCCGCTCTTCGCGGCAAGCGAGGTCGCCGGCGTCCGACCGGGGCCGACCGGTGACGAGGTCTTACGCCTCTATGCGACGGCCCGCCTCATGCTCGGCCGGGACATCCCCAACCTCCAGGCATCCTGGGTCAAAGAAGGCCTTCGCACTTCGCAGCTGCTACTGAGTTGTGGTGTCAATGATCTCGGCGGGACTCTGATGAACGAGAGCATCTCGACTGCTGCCGGGGCTCGGAACGGACAGCTGATGACGCCCGCGACCTTGCGCCGAGTCATTCGAGACTCGGGGAGGGTGCCGGTGCAGCGCGACACCAGCTACGGTGTGATTCGCGAATTCGGGGATACATTTGATCAGGACCCGAGCGAGCCACTCGATGCGATTCAGGACCCCGATTCGGTCTTTGGCTCCTACGATGCGCTCACCCGGGAACCGCGCTTTCACTACGAGCCCCGCGGCCTGCGCGTCGTCAGCTAGAGGCTGTCCGCCACGGCGTCGCGTGATACGCTGCCCGGCTATGAGCCAGCTTGCCGAGCGGTACGGACCATGGGCCGTCATTACCGGCGCTTCCGCGGGAATTGGAGCGCAGTTCGCGCGCCGCGTTGCCGATCACGGCATCAACGTCGTGCTCGTGGCGCGCCGCCGTAACCGTCTCGAAGCGCTCGCCTCGACCATCGAAGACATGTGCCAGGTCGAGGTGCGAGTGGCTCCCGCTGACCTCGCGTCGCGCGACATCGTCGAGGTGTTGCGACCGGCGCTTGCTAACATCGAGGTCGGCTTGCTGATCAATTGCGCGGGCTTCGGTTCGAGCGGGCCCTTCCTCGACATGGACCCGAGCGTTCAGGAGTCGATGCTCAACCTGAATTGCCGCGCTCCAATGCTCCTGACGCACGAAATCGCTCAGGGAATGCGCGAACGGGGTAGAGGTGGCGTCATCTTCGTCTCCTCAGTCAACGCGTTCTCCGGAGCAGGCGGCATGGCCAACTACAACGCGACAAAGTCGTACGATCTGCTCTTCTCCGAAGGTCTCGCCGAAGAGCTCCGACCCTACGGCGTCGACGTGCAGGCGCTTTGTCCTGGAGGGACCACGACCGAGTTCCAGCAGGTCGCCGGCCTCGATCCTCGGAACTTCGGACCATTGGCGCGCCTGATATTCGCCAGTCCTGCTTCGGTCGTCGCCACGAGCTTGCAGACCTTGGGCGGGCGGGTGACGGTCGTTCCCGGCTTGCTCAACAAGCTCATGGTCCTGACGATCAGACTGCTGCCGCGTCGACTTGCCGCACGCTTCCTGGGCCTGCTCATGGACCGTCTCTCCGCGGGGCACTAGCGCTCGCGCAATCGATCGAGGTCGCCGGGGCCATCGACGTCGAATCCGATGCCGCTACTAAGCTGGATGCTGACGCTCAACCCGAGCTCACAAGCGCGCGCCTGATGACGTTGCAGGCTGTCCTCGTGTCCGAGGCAGCTCGGAAGTCCGGTGGCTGGCTTCACCGCGATGAGGTTGGTGCCTTGCTTCGCGAGATCGGGCACGAGCACGACGTCGCTTTCCTCGAGTTGCCGCGCGACGGCGGCGATGTCCTGCATGGCCAGATTCGGTAGGTCGCTCATGCAGATCAGCACGCTGACGGCGCCACGCTGCTCCAAGTCGCGGAGGGCGCCATCGACGACCTCAGCCAGGCCTGGGCTGTGCTCCGCGTCCGCGAGCGCCAACACGCCCAGACCTTCGGCGTGCGCACGGGCTTCTGCCGAGTCGCTCACCGCTGCGATGTCGTCGATGTCCGGAGACTCCCGAAGGACCTGCACGACGTGTTCGAACAATGAGCGCGCCAAGGCAGCCCGTTCGACCGGAGGCAGAACTTCCGAGAGCCTCGACTTCCCACGATCGAAGCCCTTGACGGGGATCAATGCCCAGCGGCTCATGTCAGGCTCCGTGCGAACTCGAGCAGCTCGCCAGCGAAGCGCAGCCGATCTGCTTTCGTTTGAATCAGGATGTTCGTTTCGAGAATTGGATAGTTGGCTCCAAAGGAGTCGCCCAGATGAACCGCGTAGCCATCCAGCAAACCCTCGTATTGCATGGCGACCGCCGCGGCCGATGGGCTGTGGCCTTCGATTTCCGCGATCATCGTGGCGAGCGGCCCCTTCACCGCCTTGCTGTTGAGAATCGGGCTCACCGCGATCGTCATCGAGCGCCGCACGGCTTCAGATACGCCCGGCAGACGCAGGATTGGATTGATCGACACGTAGGGGTTCGAAGGGCAAATCAGGACGAGGTCGGCAGCGCTCAGAGCGTCGAGGGCGGACCGCGTCGCCCGAGCGCTTCCTCCGTGACGAACTCGGCTCACCGCGGGCACGGCTCGCGCCTTCACCAGCCAGTCCTGGAATGCGAGATCGGCGCCGTCTCTGGTCAGGATGCTCGTTGGGCAGGGCCCGTCGCTCATGGGCAGGATCGGCCGCTCTACGCCGAGCGCGCTACAGAGTTCCGCGGTTGCCTGAGTAAGAGAATCGCCCCGGGCTAACGCGGCGGAGCGCGACAGGTGGGTGAGCAGGTCGCGGTCGCCGAGCTGGAACCACTCGTCAACTCCCCGGCGCCTGGCCTCCGCGAGAACCTGGAAGCTGTCGCCCTCGATGCCCCAGCCGCGATCCTCGGGAGAAAGGCCCGCGAGCGTGTACATCACGGTGTCGAGGTCGGGGCTGATGTGCAGGCCCCAGTGCTGAAAGTCGTCACCGGTGTTTACCACCGCCGTGAGCGAGCCCGGAGGGAGTACGGAATCGAGTCCGTCCACGAGACGGGCTCCGCCCACGCCGCCCGCTAGCGCGACGACCAAGAGCTTCTTCTCGGACGCGGCGCTCATGCGTACAAGTCGTTTTCGGGATCGCGAAGCAAGACCGCCGCCGAATCGTGCGACGCTTTGAACTGAAGGCCACGTACCAGACTCACGGGACGCCCTTCGTTGGCTTGTCCGGCCACGAGGTCGGCGGCTGCCGCGATGGAATCGGCGACCGCAGATTCGGTAGCTTCGAGCACCCGGCCATGGCGGTCGATCGCGCCGCGACGATCCCAAATGGCAGGCAGTCCTGCCATGCCCAGTGCAAAGCCCACGGTGCCACGTCGAAATGGACGTCCCCAAGAGTCTGTGATGAGAACTGCGACCTCGGCCGAGTAGTGCCCACAGAGCTTTGCTCGAAGCGCCGCGGCGCTAGCGTCCGGATCATGGGGCAAGGTGAGCACCCAGGGGCCCGTGCCTTCGGGGATGCTCCCGGGCGTCGCATTGCTTGCGTCGATGCCTGCGTTCGCCGAAATGAAGCCCAGTCTGTGCCGGACGATCAGCGCGCCACTGGTCTTCCGAGAAATCCCGACGCTCTCCCGGAGAATCAGCTCCACCAGACGCGGGTCCTTCTCGAGCTCTATGGCGAGCTTGTCGGCCTTTTCGCCTGGCTCGATTGTTCCCAAGTCGACGAAACAGCCTTCCGCGCGCGAGACGATTTTGCTCGCGAGGACGAGCACGTCGCCGTCGGCAAGCTCGATGTCGGAGCGGCTGAGGCTCGAAACGATCAGCTCGAAGAGGTCATCTCCCACATCGATCGTCGGCACACCGGCGATCGCGCGAACCAAGAGCTCCGAGCCGACGTGCATGTCGACCGAACTTGGCTCGCCGAGGCTCATTCCGTCTCCGGGATGCCCGTGATGCGAATGCCGGAGCCCACGCTCTTGTATCGGCGATTGATGTGCAGAAGAACCGGCGTGATCGACTCCAGGGCAATCGCGTTCTTCAAGACGCCAGCGTCGATGCCGCGAAGTCCCAGGTCCGAGACCAGTGAGATCACGGCGGCGCGGGCCTCCTTGTCGTCGCCACAGACCAAGACGTCGCAGTCAAAGGTGTGCTTCGGGTCGCTGAGGTGCTCCGAGCTGATGTGGTGGAGAGCCGCGACGAGACGCGAGCCCTCGTTGAGCAGTGCGCGCGCTTCCAAAGCAGCTGATTGCCCTTCGGGCAGATTCACAGAACGAACCTTGGGCGGCTGCAACGGTACCGTGATGTCTACGATCACCTTGTCGCCTACCGCGTCTTTAATCGACTCGAATGTCGCGCGATGCGCGCCATACGGAACCGTCACGATGATCAGCTCGGCGTGCTCACAGGCGCTCAGGTTGTCGGCACCCCGGATGCTGACTCCGAATTCCTCCGAGAACTCGGCTGCCTTCGCCAGTCCCTTTTCGGCCTGCCGAGATCCGATGAACACCTCGTGTCCGGCCTTCGCCCAACGAACGGCCAAGCCCCGCCCCTCGCGACCGGTGCCTCCTACGATTCCAATCCTCATTGTTGCCTCACGAGTTGAGCTCGGCCACGAAGCGGAGCGTGTCCATGTCCTGCGAACCGACCATCAGAGTTCCGACGGGCGAATCCTTCCAACGCTGGAACCGGTCGCGAATGCGATCTTTAGAGCCTACCAGGTAGAGCGCGTCAACCATTTCGTCGGGCACAGCGGCGATGGCCTCATTGCGCTTGCCGTCGAGGAAGAGCGTTTGAACTTTCTCGCAGGCCTCTTCGAAGCCGACCAGGCTCAGATAGTCCTTGTAGAAGTTCTTCTTCTTCGAGCCCATGCCACCGATGTAGAGCGCGAGCTGCATCTTGCAAGGCGTCATCGCGTACTGCGGGTCACCGATGATGACCACAACCGTAGGAGCGATGTCGAAGCTCTCGACCCCCTTTGCATTCCCCGCTTTCTCGAAACCTTCGTTGAAGTTCTTCATCAGAACTTCCGGGCGCCCGGGGTGCATGCAGGTGAGCAGGCAACCGTCGGCGATTTCGGCGGACATAGCCTGGGACTTCGGCGCCATGGAGCCGGTGAAGACCGGAATGTCGGCTCGGCTTCGGATCATGCTTCGGAGCGGTTTGCCCTGACCCGAGGAGCCTTCGCCGCGATATGGGATCTGATAGCGCACGCCGTCGAACTCGAGCGGCGCTTCACGCGCGAAGATCTTCTTCACGATCGTGACGTACTCCCGGAGCCAGGTGAGTGACTTGTTGAAGGGTACGCCGTGCCAACCTTCGACGACCTGAGGACCTGAGGTGCCGAGCCCCATGATGAAGCGTCCGTTCGAAAGCGTGTCCATGGTCATGGCCGTCATCGCCGCGTTTGCCGGTGAGCGACCGGGGAGCTGCATGATCGCCGTGCCGAGCTTGATCGTCGAGGTCTGCGATCCGACCCAGGCGAGCGGTGTGACCGCGTCGTTGCCCCAGGACTCCGCCGTCCAAATGGAATCGTAGCCGAGTCGCTCGACCTCAGCGATCTTCTCCATGTTCACGAGATCCTGGACCGTCGTGTTCAACTGAGGACCTGCATATCCAAGTGTTAGGCCGAGCTTCATTCGCAACTCCTTCGGGCCCCCAAACAGGAGGCAACCTGGGTTTTTCTGGGAGTGGGACCCTATCAGCAAGAAGAACGTGTTTCAATTTGAAGCGGGCGCTGCCGCAGGTCAGCCTGCGCGGATGCGCGTGTTGGTAACTGGGGCGTTTGGCCGGATTGGGCTGGCGGGAGTCGAGCGACTCTTGAAGGAGGGGCATTCGGTCATCGCGTTCGACCTGCCGAGTCGGCGAAATCAAAGGGCCACCCGGCAGTTTGACGACCGGGTTCGAATCGTATGGGGAGACATCCGATCGCCGGCTGACATCGCCCCTGCCGTCGCCGACTGCGATGCGATCATTCACAACGCAGGCGTTCTGGCGCCTGTCTCTGAGAACCATCCGGACCTGGCCTATGCGGTCAATGTGGGCGGTACGAAGAACATCCTCGATGCGATGAGACGCAAGGAGCATCCGCCGGTGATCGTCTTCGCCTCGTCCTTGTCTGTGTGCGGCCCACGCGTCCCCGGTGGACCGCCTCTGACGGGCGAAGATCCGGCCGTTGCGACCGACACCTACACCGCGAACAAAGCCGAGTGCGAGCAGCTTCTCCGCGACTCCGGCCTACCGTACGTCATCTTCCGAATCGGGGTGTCGGTCGGTGTGAAAGCAGCCGCGGGTGACCTCTCGCCGGATGTCTTTCGGCTGCTATTCAGCATCAACCCGGACACGCGCCTCGAATGGGTGCATCCCGAAGACGTCGCACTGGGACAGGTCCGTGCGATCGAAAACCCGCAGGCGATCTGCAAGACGCTGATGATCGGGGGCGGCGAAAATTGTCGACTGACCTTCCGCGAGTTCTACGGCGCCATGTTTGACGCCACCGGGGTGGGGCAGTTCCCCGCGGAAGCGTATGGTAGAGGCGCCTACTACTGCGATTGGCTCGACACCGAAGAAAGCCAATCGCTCCTGGGCTACCAGCGCATCAGCTTCGCGGAATTCATCGGACAAATGCGCAAAGCATCGCGATTCACCAGGCCGCTGGCACGGATGTTCTCTCCGCTCATCCGCCGGTACATGTTGCGCTATTCCGACGCCTGGCAGGCTCGGATGAGTGCCGCCTAGCTTCAGGCCCGCTGGCTCGATACCGACAGCACCTCGCCCGTCATGTACGAGCTGTAGTCGCTCGCCAAGAAAACCATGACGTTTGAAATCTCCCAGGGCTCGGCGCCACGGCCGAACGCTTCGCGCTTCTTGAGCTCTTCGAGCAGGCCCGGCGGGGTGACCTTCTGCAGGAACGGATGCATGGCGAGGGATGGCGAGACGCAGTTGATGCGCACGTTGCCTTCGGCGGCTTCGATCGCCGCACACCGGGTCAGCGCCATGACGCCCGCCTTCGCAGCGGCGTAGTGAGATTGCCCTTCTTGCGCGCGCCAGCCGAGCACCGAGGCGTTGTTGACGATTGCGCCCTGTCCGCGTGGCATCATGTGCTTGAGGGCGGCGCGGGTGCAGCGAAAGCAACCGTTGAGGGTGACGTCGAGCACGAGATTCCACTGCTCGTCGGTCATGTCGACAATCTTGGCGTAGCCCCCGAGCCCGGCGTTGTTCATCAGGACGTCGACGTGCCCCATCTTCTCCATGGCAAACTCGAACATCGCCTGGACGTCGTCTTCTTTGGTGACGTTGCAGATGATCGTTTCGGGCCGAACCCCGGTCTCGGCTTCGATCTTGTCGGCCGCTTCGCCGAGCCGCCGCTCGTGGATGTCGCTGATCATCAGGCCCGAGGCGTCTTCTTCGGCGCAGCGAATGGCTGTTGCGAACCCGATGCCTGTGCCGGCAGCAGCGGTGACGAGAACGGTCTTGCCTTCGAGCAGGCCGTGCCCGCCGACGTACGTGGGTTTGCTGGTCATCGTGGCTCCTTCGGCAGCCCGAGTCCTCGTTCGCCAATGATGTTTCGTTGAATCTGATTCGAGCCGGCGTAAATCGTGTCGGCTCGCGCGAAGAGATACCACTTCTGCATGGCGGTGAGCTCGTAGGGTGCGCCATCGAGGAGCTCTGCTTCCGGGCCGAGCAAGTCCATCGCGAGCTTTCCGAGGTCGCGATGCCAGTTCGACCAGTAGAGCTTGCTGATCAGCGCTTCACGGTTCAGGTCGGCGCCTTCGTGCTCCAGCATACGCAGAGCGTTGACCCGCATGATCTTGAGTCCGATCCCGGCGTTTGCGATGCGCTGGCGGAAGACCGGGTCCTTCGCGGCACCTGTTCGCTTAGCGACCTCGACGACTTGCTCGAACTCCTTCTGGAAGAGGTACTGCTGCCCCAGCGTCGATGCGCCGCGCTCGAAGGCGAGGGTGCCCATCGCTACTTTCCAGCCCTTGTTGACGCCACCGACGACGTGGTCCTTGTGAGCCTTGGCACCGTCGAAGAACACCTCCGCGAACTCGGCACTTCCGCCCATCTGCTTGATCGGCCGCACCTCAACGCCGTCCTGCTTCATCGGAACCAAGATGTAACTGATGCCCCGGTGCTTCGGTGCCTCCGGGTCCGTGCGGCACAGGACGAAGCACCAGTCCGAGTACTGTGCGCCCGAGGTCCAGATCTTCTGCCCCTCGATGATCCATTCGTCTCCGACCAGCTCGGCCTTCGTCTGCACGTTTGCCAGATCAGAGCCCGCACCGGGTTCCGAGTAGCCCTGACACCAGATTTCGTCACAGGAGACAATGGGCGGCAAAAAGCGCTTCTGCAGCTCCGGCGAGCCGAAGTGAATTAAGGTGGGGCCGAGAAGCGTTTCGCCAATGTGTCCGACGTTGCCTGGTCCGTTCGCGCGGACGTACTCCTCGTTGAAGACAGCCTCTTCCTTGATCGTACAGCCGCGCCCCCCGAACTCCTTGGGCCAGCCGATGCAGTTCCAGCCCGCCGCGCCCATGACTTTGCCCCAGGCGATCCGCTCGTCGACATAGGTGTCCTGGTCGCCTGAAGCACCGCGCCCCTGCAAGTCCTTGAAGGGGCCGTTGAGCTGCTCTTTCAACCAGGCACGCGCCTCTTGCCGAAACGCCTCTTCTTCTCTGCTTAGCTGTAGCTCCATCACAAACCCATGCGTTGCGCGACTCGTTCGCGGTGAAAAGAGGGAGCACCGAAGAGAATCTCGGTTGCCTTGGCGCGCTTGAAGTAGATGTGCGCCGCGTGCTCCCAGGTGAACCCGATCCCTCCGTGAATCTGGATAGTCTCGGCGGCGCAATGAAAGAACGTATCGGAGCAATAGGCCTTCGCGCTCGAGGCCGCTTCTTCGAGATCTTCATTGCCCTGGGCGGCAAGGGCGCTTGCATAGAAGGCCGCCGAGCGCGCGGACTCGACCATCGTCAGCATGTCGGCGCACTTGTGCTTGATCGACTGGAACGACCCGATCGGCCTGCCAAATTGATTCCGTACCTTCGCGTACTCGACCGACATGTCGAGGCACATCTCGGCCGCGCCCACCTGCTCGGCGGCAAGGGCGATGCGCGCCAGGTCCAAAGTTCGCTCGCAGAGCTCCCAGCCTTTGCCTTCTTGACCGAGTAGTGCATCGTCAGCAACCGTCACGTCACGCAGCTCGACAGAAGCCAAGCGCCGGGTCTGATCCATCGTGGGCAGCCAGCTGCGCTTCAGCCCGTCCGTGTCGCCCGGCACTAGGAACAAGCTCACGCCTTCGGCGCCCGCGCTGCCCGCGGAGCGCGCCGCGACGATGAGCAGGTCGGCAGTGTGGCCGTCGAGAACGTAGCTTTTGTCGCCGCGAAGGATGTAGCCGGAACCGCTCTTCGCGTGTGTCGCTTCCACCCCCACGGCGTTCATCCGGTTGTTTCTCTCGGCGAACGCCAAAGTCGCCGTCGTTTCGCCGGCTGCGATGCCAGGTAGGTAGCGTTCCTTCTGCTCTTCGCTGCCACCCAGCAGAAGCGCGTTGGCTCCTAGACAAATCGTGGAGAAGAACGGCGAGCAGAGAAGCGCCCGGCCCATTTCCTCCATCAGAGGGTGCAGGTCGAGGTAGCTCATGCCGAGGCCGCCGTACTCCTCGGGAATCGTCAGCGCCGTCCACGCGAGTTCTTCGGAGAGCTGTTCCCAGGTCGCCTGATCGTAACCTCGTTCGGTCTCCATCGCGCTCCGCACGCGCTCTTCCGAGGACGCGACCTCCAAGAACCGGCGTGCGGCTCTTCTCAGCTCGTCCTGATCTTCCGAGAACGAAAACTCCATTCGCTCAGTCTCCTTGATTGACGCTAGCGGCTGAAAGAAACGCGGGTGTTTCTCCCCCACCGTGCAAAACGAGATTGGCTCCGCTCACATAGGCCGAGAGCGACGAGGCGAAGAACATGCACGCCCCCGAGATGTCCTCGGGCGTGCCGAGACGTTGTAGAGGCACCGTCGCCGCAACGCGCGCGATGCCCGCCTCGTCGCCGTAGTGCAGATGGGCTTGCTCAGTGCGAATCAGGCCTGCGGCGATTGAATTGACGCGAACCTTGGGGGCCCATTCGATGGCAAGCGTGGCGCTCAGGTTGATCAATCCTGCCTTGGCCGCGCCGTAAGCCGCCGTGCCAGGGGAAGGGCGCACGCCGGACACACTGGCGATGTTGATGATCGAGCCGCCGGAGTCCTGGTCCTGCATGACCCGATTGGCCTGTTGCCCGCAGTGAAGGGCAGCCGTCAGGTTCAGCTGAATGATCTTCTCCGAGAATCGTGGAGAAGCCGTGGCTGCCTCGGCGAAGGGCGCACCGCCGGCGTTGTTCACCAGTACATCGAGACGGCCGAGGCGCTCGACCACTTCGTTCACCATCCTTTCGACCTGCTCGGCATCCCGAACATCGGCGCTCACGAAGACCGCGCTCTTGCCGCCTGCGCTCGGAAGCTCGTCTGGCTCTCTGCGCCCGCATACGGCGACGTCTGCGCCCGCTCGGAGGAACGCTTCGGCGATGCCTTTTCCGATCCCGCGGCTTCCGCCGGTGATCAGAACCGCCCGACCGCTGAAGTCGAGGGGGTTGCTCATGTGCCGTACACCTTGACCGGAGGCTGAGCCTTCGAGAGCAGGTCTTTCACCGCCGGCCCCAGCTCGGATGCGTCCCAGCGCTTGCCGATATTCATCGTCTGCTCGCGGCGGTAACCATCGAAGACGGTGACCGTTCCACCGTAGACCTCCCAAACGCGACCGGTGACTTCACGCGACTGCGAGCTGGCCAGCCAGGCGATGAAGGGCGAGACGTTGGCTGGGTCGTTCTCGTCGAAGCCTTCCTCGGGCGCCTTCATCGCGTCCGCGAACGCGCCCTCGGTCATGCGGGTGCGCGCGATCGGGCAAATCGCGTTTGCGGTGATCCCGTAGCGACCGAGCTCAGCGGCTTGCACCAGGGTCAATGTGGCGATGCCTGCTTTCGCGGCGGAGTAGCTCGACTGGCCAACGCTTCCGAGCACCCCAGCTCCAGAGCTGGTGTTGATGATTCGCGCGTCGACTTCTTCTCCGGCCTTGACCTGTCCTCGCCAATACGCGGCCGCGTGCCGGGCGACGCAGAAGTGCCCCTTGAGGTGGACGCGAATGATCGCATCCCATTCGTCTTCGCTGCAGCTGACGAACATGCGGTCTCGGACGAAGCCCGCGTTGTTCACCACCGCGTCGAGGCGCCCGAACTCGTCGATCGCTTGTTGAACCAGCGCCTCGGTCTGTTTCCAGTCCGCAACGTCGGCGCCGTTGGCCAGCGCCTCTCCACCCAGGGCGCGAATCTCGTGAACGACTTCTTCGGCCGGCCCCTGGCCGCCGCCTTCGCCGCTGTTGCTCACGCCAAGATCGTTGACGACGACTTTCGCGCCCTGCCGGGCCAGCTCGAGCGCGTGCTCCCGGCCGATGCCACGCCCTGCGCCCGTTACGATCACTACCCGTCCATCACAAATGCCAGTCATTCTCAAACCTCTGCGTCGGCCAACTTGACCATCAATTTTCCTCGATGTTCACCGCTGAATAGTCGAAGCAAGTGTGACGGAGCCTCATCGAGGCCTTCGACGATGTCGTCGCGATAGCGAATCTTACCCCCGCCGATCCACTGCGCGAGGTCTGAGCGGGCCTCGTCGTAGCGGCGCGCGAAATCCAGGGTGGTGAAGCCTTCCATACGGGCGCTCTTGGCGAGGAGCTGTACGTAGTTGCTCGGGCCCGGAGGCAGCTCGGGCTCGTTGATCTGAGAGATTGCACCGCAGACGACCACGCGACCGTGATAGTTGAGGCGGCTCAGCGCGGTGTTGAGGATCGCGCCGCCAACGCTGTCGAAAAATACGTCGATGGCCTCGGGGCATGCCTCCTCGAGTGCAAGCCGCAGGTTCGACGTCTTGTAGTTGATCGCCGCGTCGTAGCCGAGCTCGTGGGTGAGCCAGGCGCATTTCTCGTCGCTGCCCGTCAGCCCGATCGCCCTGCATCCTCTAACCTTCGCGATCTGTCCGACGATCGATCCTACGCCGCCGGCTGCCGCGGACACGAGAACGGTCTCGCCTTCCTTCGGCCTACCGACCTCGAGCAAACCAAAGTACGCGGTCAGCCCGGTTCCACCGAGCACGCTCAACATCGTCGAGAGGGGAATGCCGTCGATGGTCTTCACCTTGCCATGAAGCATTCGCGACGAAACCACGCTATACGACTCCCAGGCAGCAAGCGCCTGGACGATCTGCCCAACCGGCCAGCCTTCGGCATTGGATTCGATGATTTGCGAAAGCGTCCCGCTCCGTATCGGCTCGCCGATCTCAATGGGCGGCAGGTACGACTTCGCATCGCTCATCCATCCGCGAATGGCAGGGTCGATCGACAGATACAGATTCTTGAGAAGGACTTCCCCTGGCCCAGGCACCCCCACGGCGCTTTCACCGGCTTGAAAATCTCCGACAGCCGGCACTCCAACAGGCCGCTTTCTCAAACAAATCTGCCGATTAGCCTCCGCCACGCGCCCTTAGACTGAAACATGTTTCACTTTCTGCAAGCTGACCCCCTAGTGCCAGGTCACTCCACGCTGCCAGAGCACCGCCAAGTCCATGCTGAGAGCGATCGACCAGTGGAGGAGCGCGCCTAGAAAGAACGAGCGGTGGCGGAGGGCCAGGTAGCCGAGGATGAAGCCGGCGACGATCGAGGCGTTCACCTCGAGGATCGGTTTTCCGTAGTGGCCGATGCTGTACATCATGACCATCCACGGGAGTGCGCTGACGTCGAGGTCGCGGCCGAGGCCGAAGGTCATGTAGCCGCGCCAGAAGCTTTCGCCCGAGACGAATACCATGAAGTACGCGGCGTGATAGAGGATGAAGAGCCGAATCGAGGCCTCGTTGCCTCTGACTATGCCGCGTGTCTGGGGGTAGCTGGCTTGAAAGTCGGGGAGGGTGGATGCCCAAATCACCATTGGAATCATCACGACGAACAGGCCGAAGTAGACCCAGCGCATTCGAGTTCCGCCTCGAAGGACGTAGCCATATTCGCTCGGTAGCTGCCGCAGTTTGAAGCGCACGAGCAGATACGGGATCTGGAGGCGCAAGAGGACACTGCAGACCGCGAAGTACATGAAGCCAAACAGCGGCGTCCTGATGTCTTTCGGGACGAACTGAGCGAAGAGCCGCTGATAGGTGTTCGAGCGTCCGAACGCCAAGAAAAGGATCAGTAACACCATCGAGCTGATGACCACGAAACGCGCTTCGTAGGAGATCTCGGAAAAGCGAACGCCCGTGAGCCAGCGAAGCAGCCCGAAGTACAGCAAGCCGCCGGCGATGATGTAGAGCGCAAGCGAGCCCGGGAACTGCCGGCCCCAGACGTGCCAGCTCCAGTTCAGCGGCACCAGCACGGCAACTGTGGCTGCCGCCAAGCGCCAGAAAGTCCGGCTCTCGATCTGAATCTGCGTGTTGCTCAAGCGTCCTGTCCTCAGGCACCCTGCGTGAAGACCGGCCAGCGTTCGACGATCTCGCCGCCGTCATAGACTGCAATATCGCCGAACTGCAAGAAGACGTGCTCGCTTTGGGTCGGGCGCAAGAACAGCCAGTCGTCTTGCTTCAGTCCGACGCTGGTCGAGCCGTTGAGCATCTCCTGATTGGTCGAATGTCCGTAAATCGGGTTGATGCTCAAGCCCGGCGGCGACTCTGGTACGGCTTTCCAGTAGCCGCCATAGATGAAGAACGCCTTTGCCCGATTGGGATTGAGCCAAGCCATGGCGCCCGCCAGGGGCTCCAGGCCGGGGACTTCGCTGGTCTCGAGCGCCTTGATCACCGGCGTCGCGATGAACGCCGCGGGCTGATGGTCGGAGAGCGTTTGGAGGTCGAAGTCCTTCGGCTTCACCAGAGCAGAGCCCGCTGAGAGCTCGTTCGCTGGCTCGTCGCCATCGTAGAGCTGATAGGTGGGGCTCCCGGCCGCGTTGAGCGTGAGCTCTGCAATGGAGCGCTTCAGGATCGTTTCCGCTGCGGTCACGAAGTCTCGATACCGGGTTTGCGCCTTGTTGAAGGCCTTGGGCGGACCGCCGATGATGTCAGGGATCTTCACGACGTGCGGCTCGTAACCCATGAAGCCGCCGAAGCTCAGCAAGGGATCTGCTTCGATGATCTCGAGCGCATCGGCGAGATCCGCGACGCTTGTCAGACCACCGCGGTGTAGTCCCACATCGATCTCGAGGTTGATTCGCATGGACAGGTTTCGCTGCTGCGCCAGTCCTTGGTACTGTCGCAGACGCTCGGTGGAATCCACCAGCCACTGAAGTTGCCGAGCGGGGTCAAAACCGTCGTCGATGTGTTCGTCGTAAAAACGCGCCGCCGCTGCCACCGGCATTGGCTTGCCGAGCATTACATCGCTGTGTGGCAACGCCTCCGCGATCAGATTCAGAAACGGTTGATGAAAGACCATCAGGCGCTCGGTTCCAGAGCGCTTCATCACGGTTTCGATCAGTGCCAACGATGGGAGCGACTTAGCGACCACCCGGTAGTCGTACTTGCCCTCGAGATGCGTTCGCAAAATGTCCGCGTTCTCAAGTAATCGCTGCCTGTCGATGAGAAGCGTCGGGCCTGCCAGACCCGCCTCGTCGAGCGCCTTGCTCAAGCCCAGGTAGTAGTCGCTGTGATGGCCGCCCTTGTCGGAAGGCCGTAGTGCGAGGCCCAAACCTCCGGCACCGAGCACCGCGGCTGCGGCTAGAAATCGACGTCTATTCCACATGATTCGACGCCGATTCTACACCAATTCAGCCCAGCCGTTCGATCACTGCAGCCATGCCCTGGCCGCCGCCGACACACATCGTCTCGACGCCGTAGCGGCCGTCGCGCGACTGCAGGTTGTGGATGAGCGTCGTCATGATGCGGGCGCCCGTCTGGCCAAAGGGGTGGCCGAGGGCGATGGCGCCGCCGTTGACGTTGAGCTTGTCGATGGGAATGCCGAGCTCGCGGGCCGATGGAATCACCTGCGCGGCGAAGGCCTCGTTGATCTCGACGAGGTCGATGTCTTTCATCGTCAGGCCGGCGCGGCCGAGGGCTTGCTTGGTCGCCTCGACGGGGCCGAGGCCCATGATCTCGGGACTGAGCGAGGAGACACCGGTCGAGACCACACGGGCCAGCGGGGTGATGCCGAGCGCTTTGGCGCGGGTGTCGCTCATCACGATGACCGCGGCGGCTCCGTCGTTGAGCGGGCAGGCGTTCCCGGCCGTGACCGTGGCCCGCTCACCCATCTGCCCGAGGAGCACCGGCTTGAGCCCCGCGAGCTTCTCGGCTGTCGTGCCGTGACGCGGGCAGTCATCGGTGTCGACCACGGCGCCGCTCGGTGTCGTGACCGGCGTGATCTCTTTGGCGAAGTGCCCCGACTTCTGGGCGGCTTCGGCCCGCTGCTGCGAAAGCGCCGCGAACTCGTCTTGCTCTTGGCGCGACACGGCCATGTATTGCGCGACGTTCTCAGCGGTCTGCAGCATCGTGATGTAGACATCTCCGAGGCCGGCGTACGGCTCCCAGTTGCCTCCCTCGGGCGTCATGAGCTTCGCCATGCGCTCTTCGGACGCCTTGAACTTCGGGTTCTTGGTGTTTTCCATGCCGTCCGACTTGCCGAAACCGAAGCGGCTGACGCACTCGACGCCTGCGGCGACGAACACATCGCCTTCACCGGCCTTGATTGCGTGAGCCGCCATACGGATTGTCTGTAACGACGAGGAGCAGTAACGATTGACCGTGGTGCCAGGAGAGTCGAGACCGGCAAGCAAGCTCACGACGCGACCCATGTTGTAGCCGTGCTCGCCAGCGGGCTGCGCGCAGCCGATCATCAAGTCTTCCACGGTTGCCGGATCGAGGTTCGGAACCTTCGCAAGAGCCGCCTTCACCGCGATGGCGGCCAGGTCGTCAGGGCGCATCTCGATGAGAGACCCCTTGAAAGCGCGGCCAATCGGCGTTCGCGCGGTTGAAACGATCACAGCTTCGGGCATGGCTTACTCCTCGATGAACATCGAATCCTGCGCGTCGCGCAGAGCGTTCTTTAGCACTTTTCCGGTCGCGTTGCGGGGAAGGGGTTTGCTACGGGGCTCCCATTGGCTCGGAACCTTGTAGTAGGCAAGGGCGTCGGCGACCCAGCGCTGCATTTCTTCGACGCCGAGCTCGCGGCCCCCTTCGAAGACGACGATGGCCTTCACTTCTTGACCGAGCTCTTCGTGGTCGAGCCCGATGACGGCCGCTTCCGCGATGGCCGGGTGCGCTTCGAGACGCTGCTCGATCTCGAACGGGTAGACGTTCTCGCCACCACGCAGGATCAAGTCGCGCTTGCGTGACGCGATGTAGAGCTTGCCATTGTGCAGCCGCCCAACGTCGCCCGTCTTGAGCCATCGTCCGGGCCGAATGGCGGCGCGGGTCGCTTCGGGGTCTTCCCAGTACTCTCGCATCACCAAGGGGCCTCGCAAATGAATTTCACCTTCTTCGCTCTCGGCGACGGCCCGCCCTTGCTCGTCGCGAATCTCGATTTCGACGATCGGCACGGTGCGACCCACAGAGGATGGGTCGCTGCTCAGTTCTTCGCCGGCGTTCAGAGTGGCAAAGGCCGTACCCTCGGTCAGACCGTAGCCGACTCCCATCGTATGGCTGCACTGCGGAAAAAGCGCATGCGCCTTCTCGATCAGCGGAGCTGGGATCGGAGAACCGCCGCCACCGACTGAGCGGAACGAGCTCAGGTCGTATTCGCCGACTCTGGGATGGTTCAAGAGACGATGAAGCACGGTGGCCGTGTAACCCCAGCCCGTGATCTTCTCGCGCTCGATCAAGTCGAGCGTGGTTTCAGGATCGAAGCGTCCCATGGGCCAGACGGTCTTGGCGCCTCCAGCCAGCGCGGTCACCGCTGCACAGTGCAATCCCGACACGTGAAATAGTGGGCTCGTCACCAGGATGCTGTTGGCGAGCTGGGGCAATTCGGCGGCCTTGGGGTTGGCCATCATCAAGCGCGCACCGTGGAAGAAGCTGACCATCAGCATGTTGGTGACATTGCCATGGGTGTGGACGACGCCCTTGGCGCGGCCAGTCGTGCCGCTGGTGTACAAAATGATCGCTGGGTCGCCTTCCGCGATTGGTTGAGAGGGCAGCTCGGCGTCGGGATACTCAGCAAGTAGATCGTCGAAGGCGTCTTCCGCGACCAGCATCGACACCCCAGGGTCGCCCGTGATTCGAGCAGCGCGCTTCGCGTCGGCGATCAGAAGCTTTGGTTTGCTGTGTCCGAGAGCGTATCGAATCTCGTCTTCGGTCCACCAGCCGTTCAACCCCACGCAGATGGCGCCGAGGCTCACCGTCGCCCAGAACGAAATGATCCATTCCGGGCAGTTGGCTGCCAGGATGGCAACTCGGTCGCCTGGCCCGACGCCGAACCGATCTGCGAACGCTGCCGCAGCCCTCGCTACCAGCTTCTCGTGCTCCTCGAAGGTATAGCGCCGCTCTCGTTCACCATCGCGGAACACCATGTAGTCTGCGCTGGCAAACTCTCGACCGCGCAGCAAGACATCGCGGAGCGAGCGCGCCCGGTTGACAAACACCGGAACGCGCTCCCCGAGCACCTCCTCCTCGGCGAGCTCGAAAGGCGCTCCTCGGGCGAGGAGCTGCGCCTCGACCGCTGCGAGCCGGCTGGTCGAAGATCTGCTCGAATGGTTCACGGCTAGCCTCCGCGTCAGCGCGCCATCTTTTCGCGGAGCCGCTCATGCAACCAGGCCTCCGCCGAAGGGATATCTCGGAACATCTTCACCGGGATCGGACTCGGTGCAACCCAGGAAATCGCGGTCCACAGCCCCTGCTGAACGGCGTTGTTGAAGATCATGGCGCCGCCCGCGCAGTTCTCCTCCAGAGGCCGCCGGTCGCGATCGATCCATTCGCTGATGCCCTTGCGTTGTATAGCAGGAACCCGGCCCACTTCGCGCGCGTCGATCACGACCGCATAAACCTCTCCCCGTCGCGCCCATTCGCTCATCACGCCGAGGTGCCGTTGCCACTCCGCATCGTCGCACAAGCCCTTGTACGCCATCCGCATCAGCGGCTTGTCTTTCTCATCGAAGATGACTTGGCCCATGGTTCTATGCGCAGTCTAGTGAGTCAGACTGGGTGCTACAACGTGTAGCCCCCGTCCACGTAAAGTGTCTGTCCGGTGATGTAGCGGGCTCGAGAAGAGGCCAGAAACACAGCGGCATCGGCCACCTCTGCGGGCGTCCCGAAGCGGCGAAGCGGCGTGTTGCGTGTGGCCGCATCGATCCATTCCTGGCTGAGCTCACCGCGTTCGACGAGCTTGGGGAACATCCCAGCGTCGACCACGCCCACCGCGACGTTGTTTGCCCGAACACCGTTGCGACCCTCTTCGCGCGCGATGCCCCGAATCAGTGCTTCGATCGCGCCCTTGGGCGCCACCGAGAGCACGTCACCCGGCGGAAATCGTTTCAAGCCTGCCGAGCTGACGAATACGATGGAGCCTCGACTCTTGCGAAGAAGCGGAATCGCCGCATGCGCCACGTGAAAGAAACCGTTCACGTCCCAGTCCATGGTGTTCCGCCACGCTTCGGGCGTTACTTTGCTAATGTAGGGCTGGTCGATGTGTGTGCCGGCCGCGTGGGCGATGGTGTGAATCTGGCCGTGCTCTTCGACGAGCTGTTGGAGACAGGCCTTCACGGAGTCGAGATCAACAAGGTCGACTGGGTGCAACGAGCAGGCGCCGCCAGCGCTGCGGATCTCCTGAGCTACGGCCTCGGCGGCGTCCAAGTGCTGGCGGTAAGTGATTGCGAGCGTGACACCGGCAGCCGCAAAGCCGCGCGCGATCGCGCTTCCGATGCCGCCGCTTCCGCCAACGACCAAGGCGACGCCTTCGGGGAAATCAACCATTCGCCCGCTCCCGAAGCTCGAACTTCACGACCTTGCCGGTGGCGTTGCGGGGTAGGGCCTCGAGGATCTCGACCCGTCGAGGAACCTTGAAGTTCGCCATGTTTGCTCGGCTCCACGAAATGACCCCATCGGCGGTGAGGGTCTGTCCGGGCGCGGGAACCACGAAGGCCATCCCGACCTCCCCAAGCCGTTCGTTCGGAACGCCGATCACCGCGACCTCAGCGACCCCGGGCATCTGCAAGAGAGTGTTCTCGATCTCGGCGGGATACGCGTTGAAGCCGCCCACGATGAACATGTCTTTGAGGCGGTCGGTGATCTTGATGTAGCCGCGCTCGTCCATCGTCCCGATGTCGCCGGTATGGAGCCAACCGTCCTCGTCGATGGCTTTGTTGGTTTCTTCGCTCGCGTCGAGATAGCCCTTCATGACGTTGTATCCCCTGACGACGATTTCGCCCGGCTCGTTCGGGGCAACGGGCTTGCCTTCACTGTCGATGATTCGAACTTCGACGTCGGGAATCGCCCGGCCGCTCGTCGTCGCGATGGTCTCGGCATCATCCTCGAGCCTGCACATGGTGACGACCCCACAGCTCTCGGTGAGACCATAGGCGGTAATCACCGTTTCGAAGCCAAGCTCGTCCTTCATTCGATGAATCAGCTCGACGGGGATGGCCGCCGCCCCGGTGACCGCGAGGCGCAAGCTTGAGATGTCGAACTCGGCGCGATCCGGGTGGAGCAGAATCGACTGATACAGCGCAGGAGGACCCGGCAGCATGGTGATGGCATCGGCTTGAATGCGTCGAAGCACGACGTTGACGTCGAAGACGGGCTCCGGGAACACCGTCGCGCCCCGCATGAGCGCGGAAAACCAGCCAGCCTTGTAACCGAAGCTATGAAAGAACGGGAGCACGATCAGATATCGGTCGCCTTCACGCAGCCCGACGATCGAGCTCCATTGATCGAACGCGCGCAGGTTCTGAGCGTGTGTGCACATCGCGCCCTTGGGCTTGCCCGTCGTGCCCGAAGTGAAGAGGATGTCAGCGAGGTCATCGGGGCTGACCGCCGCCGCACGTTCTTGCGCCGCGTTCGGCGGAACGCTCGACGCGAGCGTGAGGAAGTCCTGGTATGCGAGCGTGCCTGACGGGGCCTCCCCCCGGAGCACGACGATGTGTTCGAGCTGCGGAAGGTCGGCGGCCGTGTTGCGAAGGAGAGCCACGTAGTCGACATCGAGGAAGCCCGTCACCGTGAACAGCGCCTTGGCTCCACTCTTCTCGAGCAGATAGGCTGCCTCGATCCCCTTGTACCGGGTGTTGACCGGGACCATCACGGCACCGACGCTGTGAATCGCCAGCCCGCAGACGATCCACTCCCAGATGTTGGGCGCCCAAATAGCGGCCCGATCGCCCTTCCGGATCCCCATGGCGAGCAGTGCCCGGGCGGCCTCGTCCACACGTTCAGCGAGCTGGGAAAAGCTCAGCGTCGTTGGGCCGTCGATGATGGCAGGCCGATCGCCGAGGTTTACGGCCTGTTTTGCAACCATCTCGGGGATCGTCTCGAACACCGCGCCCGTGATATCGCCAACCCCGGACAGTCGCAACAATGCACTGCTCAGTCACTATTAGTCCTATCGCCATTCGTGGATTGACGCCGGAGGCAATGTCTTAATAATCCCGCCGCGTGAAGGGATTTCTCATCTTCATGAGGATTCCTCACTTTGCATTCTTATTTAGCCCAAACACTTACCTTTCTAGAGATCGGCTTAAACTATGGATTGGGACTGGGGTGCGCGTTCGACCTATGAGTCGGAGCGCCTAGGTATCGACGGGACACTGGCGCCCATCGTTCTGTACGACATGAAGCAGCCTCGACTCGTCGAGGATCACGAAGTCGCTCTCATGCTTGGCATGGCCGATTTCCTTATCGAACGCGGGCTCCCCTTCGTCGGACTCGTTAGTCACCAGCGCGGAACAGGCGTGATTTCGGCGCGCCATCGTAAGACCTTCGCCGACTGGCTCGACACTCGTTCCGACGCCTTGAAACGCGATGATTTCGCTGTGGTCGTCGTGGTCCCCGAAGCGATCTATCGCGCCGTGCTCAGAGTCGTATATCGTTTTCGAAAACCGCCGATTCGAACGATCACGGCGCCGGACATTCCGAGCGCAGCGGAGGCCGTTCGGGCCGAGCTTGTGCGAATAGGTCAGCCAATTCGTCCAGAACTCGAGGGCTTCCTCAGGACCCTTGGCGGTCTGAGCGCCCTCCCGTCGGCTTGACCCGCGGACTGAAACGCGTTCTACTTCGGCCCTGCTTCGGAGGGACGCGCCGTGGGTATTTCGCACGAAATCATTGATGGAATCGCCGAAATCGTCGTGGACTATCCGCCGGTCAACGCGATTCCCGTAAGCGGCTGGTTCGAGCTGGCCCAGGTGATCACCGCCGCGGGGAACGACCCGGAGACCCGAGTGGTCATCCTCCGGGCCGAGGGCCGGGGCTTCAACGCCGGCGTCGACATCAAAGAGATGCAGGACACCGAGGGCTTCGACGCGCTTCTCGGCGCCAACCGCGGTTGCTGGGAGTCCTTCAAGGCTGTCTACGAGTGCAAGGTCCCGGTTATCACCGCGGTCCACGGCTTCTGCGTCGGTGGCGGCATCGGCCTCGCCGGCAACTCGGACATCCTGATCGCCGCGAAGGGCACCAAGTTCGCGCTGCCCGAGGTTGACCGGGGCGCGCTTGGGGCCGCCACGCATCTCGTTCGTCTCGTCCCGCCACTCAAGATGCGTGCGATGGTCCTCACCTGCGAAGCTGCAACGGCTGAAGAGCTCCACAACTGGGGTTCGGTCTACGCGGTTGTCGAACGAGCTCAGCTCGCCGACAAGGCGAGAGAAGTCGCCCGTGCCTTCACCAAGAAGATCCCGCGCGTCGTGCGCGCAGCAAAGGAATGTCTGAACAACATCGATCCGGTCGACGTGAATCGCTCGTACCGTTTCGAGCAGGGTTTCACCTTCGAGCTCAACTTGGCGGGTGTGGCTGACGAGGCGCGAGATGCGTTCGTGGAGAAGCGCGACCCCGACGCCAACAAGAAGTGAGGTAGCTTCGTGACAGACAAACGAATGACGGTCGATGAAGCCGTTGCTGAGGTGAGCGATGGCATGACCGTCGGCATCGGAGGGTGGGGATCGCGGCGCAAGCCGATGGCCTTCATCCGCGCGCTGGTCCGAAAAGGTGTGAAGGATTTGACGGTCGTCTCCTACGGCGGTCCAGACATCGGCATCCTTTGCGCGACCGGGCAGCTCAAGAAGGCCGTGTATGGGTTCGTGTCCCTGGACTCGATCCCGCTCGAGCCACATTTCAGAAAAGCCCGGCAAAACGCGACGCTCGAGGCCGTCGAGCTGGACGAAGGGATGTTTCTTCTCGGGCTTCGGGCTGCCGCGCAGAGGTTGCCGTTTCTGCCAACGCGAGCAGGACTGGGTTCCGACGTCCTCGAGATCAATCCGCACATCAAGACGGTGAGATCGCCCTACGATGATGGCGAGGAGCTGGTTGCGGTCCCTGCGCTGAACGTCGACGTCGCCTTCGTTCACATGAATCGCGCGGACGCCTTGGGAAATGGCCAAGCACTCGGCCGCGACCCCTACTTCGACAACCTTTTCTGCATGGCCGCCAAGAAGGCCTTCATGAGCTGCGAGAAGATCGTCTCGACAGACGAGCTGGTCAGCGGCGGACCGCTTCAAAGCCTCTTGATCAACCGCATGATGGTGAGCGGAGTGGTCGAAGCGCCGGGCGGCGCCCACTTCACCGAGTGTCCGCCGGACTATGGGCGTGATGAGAAGTTCCAGCGTGAGTATGCGGCAACCGCCAAGGACGAAACAGCTTGGAACGCGTTCCGTGCGAAGTACCTCGAGGTGAGCGAAAGCGAATACCAGAAGGCGGTGGCGTCATGAGCATTGGCGAAGTCACACGCGCTGACGTTTGCGCGCTCGCAATCGCAGAGTGCTTTCGCAACGACGGCGAGATCATGGTCAGTGCAATGGGAACGAGCCCGAGCTTGGGTGCCCGCTTGGCGAAGTCGACCTTCGAGCCCGA